>Ga0209254_10000481_pt1 | contig 32266 bp, 27 predicted proteins | sample FrelakmetDIP11DI_FD_187148 | JGI IMG/M metagenome (GOLD analysis project Ga0209254, IMG submission 187148) | Freshwater lake sediment microbial communities from the University of Notre Dame, USA, for methane emissions studies - DIP11 DI (SPAdes)... | ecosystem: Environmental > Aquatic >... | reverse complement strand
AGCGCGGCGCGGTCGCGGGCCTGTGCCTCCGGGGCGAGGCTGCCGTCGATGACCAGCAGGGCGAGGTCGGCGCGTGCCAATTCGGCGCGGGCGCGGCGCACGCCCTCGGCTTCGATCGCATCGCGGGTGTCGCGCAAGCCGGCGGTGTCGGCGAGCGTGAGTTCGACCCCGGCCACGCGCACCGCTTCGCGCAGCACGTCGCGGGTGGTGCCGGGGATCGCGGTGACGATGGCGCGGTCGCTTCCGGCGAGCGCGTTGAGCAGGCTCGACTTGCCGGCGTTGGGCGCGCCCAGGATCACGACGTGCAGACCGTCGCGCAGGCGCTGGCCCTGGCGCGCCTCGTACAGCAGCGCCTCCAGCGCGGCGCGCACGCGCTCGAGTTCGTCGCGCAGTCGGGTATCGGCGAGGAAGTCGATCTCCTCCTCGGGAAAGTCGATCGCGGCCTCGGTCCAGATCCGCAAGCGGGTCACCGCCTCGTCGAGCGCGACGACACGCTCGCTGAACACGCCCTCCATCGAGCGCAGCGCGGCGCGTGCCTGCGCGATCGAGCCGCTCGCGATCAGGTCGGCCACCGCCTCGGCCTGGGCGAGGTCGAGCTTGCCGTTGAGGTACGCGCGCTCGGTGAACTCGCCGGCGCGCGCATGCCGCGCGCCGAGTTCGATGCAGCGTTCGAGCAGCGCGGCCAGCACCACCGGGCTGCCGTGGCCATGCAGTTCGAGCACGTCCTCGCCGGTGTAGGACGCGGGCGCGCGGAAGTACAGCACCAGTCCGCGATCGATGGTGGCACCGGCGCGATCGCGCAAGGCGGCGTAGACGGCGTGGCGGGGTCGCGGCTTGCGCGCCAGCAGTCCGCGCGCAATCGCCGCGGCACGCGGGCCGGACACGCGCACCACGCCGATGCCGCCCGAGCCGGCGGCGCTGGCGATGGCGGCGATGGTGTCGCGGTCGGCAGGCACGCGCGCAGTCTACGCGCGCGTCGGGCTCAGGCCTTGCTGGCCCCGCCCTCGACGCGCCGCATGATGAACCACTGCTGCAGCAGTCCCAGCAGGCCGTTGACGGTCCAGTACAGCACCAGGCCCGCGGGGAAGAACGCGAACATGAAGGCGAACACCACCGGCATGTACTGCATGATCTTCTGCTGGGTCGGGTCCATGCCGGTCATGGGCGAGAGCCGCTGCGCCGCGACCATGGTGATGCCGTTGAGCACCGGCAGGACGAAGAACGGATCCTTGGCCGAGAGGTTGTCGATCCACAGGATGAAGGGCGCCTGGCGCAGTTCCACGCTTTCGAGCAGCACCCAGTACAGCGCGATGAAGACCGGAATCTGGACCAGGATGGGCAGGCAACCGCCCATCGGGTTGATCTTCTCCTTCTGGTACAGCTCCATCATCGCGGCGTTGTACTTCTGCTTGTCGTCGCCGTAGCGCTCCTTGAGCGCAGCCAGGCGTGGCTGCAGCTTGCGCATCTTGGCCATCGAGCGGTACTGCGCTTCGGACAGTGGATAGAGCAGGAGCTTGACCAGCAGCGTGGTGAACACGATCGCCCAGCCCCAGTTGCCGAGCAGGCGGTACAGCGGGTGCAGCACGTAGTGGAACAGCGGCTCGGCGATGAAGGTGACGAGGCCGTAATCGATGGTGCGTTCCAGGCCCGGCGCGATCGCCGCCATCTTGTCCTGCAGCTTGGGGCCGACGAACAAGCGCGCGTCGAAACTGCCGTTGGCGCCGGGCGCGATGGTCTGCGCCGGCGAGACCTGGCGGATCAGGAAGCGCGGCGCGCCGAGGCCTTCGTTCACCACCTGGGTCGCGAAGGCCGTGCGCTGGTCCGGCGGCGGGATCCACGCCGCGAAGAAATAGTGCTGCAGCATCGCGGTCCAGCCGCCGGTGACCTCGCGCTGGAGCGCGTTGTCGCTGAAGTCGTCGAACTTGAGCTTCTCGAAACGCTCCTCGGGGCTGTACCAGGCCGCGCCGACGAAGCTGTAGGCCTCGGGATTGGTGAACGAGGCGGCGCCGGATACGGTCGCCGGCGCGATCCGCTGCAACTGCCGGTAGGCGCTGCCGTTCCACGGCGTGGCGCCGCTGTTGGCCACAGTGTCGCGCACCGCGACCACGTAACTGTTGCGCGCGAAGCGATAGGTCTTGGTCACGGCCAGGCCGCGCCCATCGGTCCAGGTCAACGGCACCTCGAGCGTATCGCTGCCATCGGCGAGCGCGTAGTGGGAGGCCGCCGCGACATAACTCGAGCGATGGTCCGGGGCGCTGCCGCCGCCGGCGACCAGGCCCGACTGCGCGACGAAGAAGCGTTCGGACGCGTCGCTGAGCAAACGCACCCGGTCGGGTTGCTTGACCTCGCGTGCGAAGCGCTTGAGCTCGAGCTCGACCAGGGTGCCGCCACGCGTGTCGATGACCGCGTGCAGCAAGTCGGTGTCGACCGTGACCACGGTCCCGCGCGGCGCCGCCGCGACGGGCGTGGGCGCCGGAACGGCACCGTCCGCGGGCGCTGCGGGCGCTGCGGGTATATCCGCGGACGACGGCACGACGGGCGCGGCACCCTCCGCTTCCAGTGGCGACGCCGCATCGGTGGCGGCGACCGGCGCACGCGCCGCGTAGTCCTGTTGCCAGGCCTGCCAGAGCAGGAAGCCGGTGAAAGCAAGGGTGACGAGCAGCAGGGCGCGAAGATTCGGCATTTGGCAGGCGGGCGTCGCGACCGGCGCGCAACAGGCGCGCGCGATGTCGCTCAGGGCTGGGATTCGGGCGCGACCGGGGCTGGTCGCGATAGGGGCGCCATTGTGCCGGCGGCAGGGATAGTGTTCAACGCGGCAATGCGCGCGTAGAGGCGCGCGAGGTCGGCGCGCAACTCGGCCAGCCCGGCAACGACCGCGGCGGGCTTGGCCATCACCACCAGATCCCAACCGGCGAGGCTGGCGCGCTCGAGGCGGAACAGTTCGCGCGCGAGGCGGCGCAGGCGATTGCGCGCCACCGCGCGGGTCGAGACCTTGCGCGACACCGCCAGCCCGATGCGCGCGTTGTCGTCGGACCGGCGCAAGGCCTGCACGCGGAACCATGCCGACTGCTGGCGCACGGGCGAGGCGAACACCGCGGCGAAGTCAGCTGCGGCAAGCAAGCGGGCCGTGCGAGGAAATGCGTTCCGGGCAGTCAAGACAATTTGCCTTCGGAACAAATAGCCCCCTTGAGTCAAGGGGGCCGCGGCGATGCCGGCAAAGCCGGCGAGCCGCGGGGGGTTGTGGGGGCAAGCAATGCGTAATTGGGTGCGCGCTACGCGCGCGCCCAATTACGGCACCAGCTTCTTGCGGCCCTTGGCGCGGCGAGCGGACAGGATCTTGCGTCCGTCGGCGGTCTGCATGCGCGCGCGGAACCCGTGGGTGCGGGCCTTCTTGAGCTTGCCCGGTTGGAATGTGCGCTTCATGGCGGCAACTCGTTGGAGGTATTGGAAAAAGGGGTCGGCGAGGATAGGGCGCGGCAGCACCCGCGTCAAGCAACGGCCGGTGCCGGGTGGCGCGGGGCTGGCGGGCGCTGGCGCCGCGCAGGCCCCTGTTAGACTCGTCGACCCGGTCCAGCGCACGTGCTGCGCGCGCGAATCCCATGAGCAAGTTGTGGCAGCAGTGCCTCGAACGCCTGGAGTCCGAGCTCGGGGTCGAGGACATCCACACCTGGCTCAAGCCCCTGCAGGCGGTCGAGCAATCCGGGACCCTGCGCCTGCTGGCGCCCAATCCGTTCGTGCTCGACTCGGTCCGCGAGCGCTTCCTGGCCGGCATCGAGGCGGTGGCGCGCCAGATCGAGCCGGGCCTGGCCGGCGTGCGCCTGGAAGTCGGTTCGCTGGCGCCGCCGCCGCAACGCGTGCCGCGGCGCGACAGCGGCCCGAGTGCCGCGCCCGAATGGTTCGAGAGCAATCTCGACCCGCACTACACCTTCGAGCATTTCGTCGAGGGCAAGTCCAACGAGCTCGGCAAGGCCGCTGCGCTGCAGGTGGCGATGAACCCGGGCCGCACCTACAACCCGCTGCTGCTCTACGGCGGCACCGGCCTGGGCAAGACCCACCTGATGCACGCCGCCGGGAACCTCATGCGCGAGCACAACCCGGGCGTGAAGGTGCTGTACCAGCGCAGCGAGCAGTTCTTCACCGCGATGGTCAAGGCGCTGTCGAACAAGACCGCCGGCAGCCGCGCGATCGACGAATTCAAGCACCGCTACCGTTCGGTCGACGCGCTGCTGCTCGACGACATCCAGTTCTTCGCTGGCAAGGACCGCACGCAGGAGGAGTTCTTCCATACCTTCAACGCGCTGTTCGAGGGCAAGCAGCAGATCATCCTGACCTGCGACCGTTATCCCAAGGAAGTCGAGAACCTCGAGCCGCGTCTGTCCTCGCGCCTGGGTTGGGGCCTGTCGGTGGCGATCGAGCCGCCGGACTTCGAGACCCGCGCCGCGATCCTGCTGTCGAAGGCCGAGGCCAAGGGCATGGTCCTGCCCGACGAGGTCGCCTTCCTGGTCGCGCGGCGCATGCGCTCGAACGTGCGCGACCTCGAGGGTGCGCTCAACACCCTGGCGGCGCGCGCGACCTTCACCGGGCGCAGCATCACGCCCGAGTTCGCGCAGGAAACGCTGCGCGACCTGTTGCTGGTACAGGAGCGCGCGATCAGCCTGCCCAACATCCTGAAAGTCGTGTCGGACTACTACCAGCTACGCCAGGTCGACCTGTTGTCCAAGCGCCGCACGCGCTCGGTCGCGCGACCACGCCAGGTCGGGATGGCGATGGCCAAGGAACTGACCGAACACAGCCTGCCGGAGATCGGCGATTTCTTCGGTGGCCGCGACCACACCACCGTCATCCACGCCTGCCGCGTCATCGTCGAGATGCGCGCCACCGATGGCCGCATCCGTGAAGACTGGGATAAATTACTGCGCCTGTTGACGGGCTGAGGACAATTTGTGGGTAACTCATGCGTCGTGAGTTATCCACAGTTCACGCACAGGCCCTGACGGCAGCTGCCCACAGCATGTTGTGTAGCCTCCAGCCCTACTCCCGTACCGCTTGGGAGCCGCCCATTGCAGTTTTCCCCAGCGCTCATCACTATCAACATCTTAGATACAAGAACTGTTGATAGGGGGCGTACCGCATGCGTTTCAGCGTCCAGCGCGAAGTCCTGCTCAAGCCCTTGAGCCAGGTCGTGGGGGTAGTCGAGCGGCGCCAGACGCTGCCGGTGCTGGCCAACCTGCTGGTCGCCGTGAGCGCCGACGGGGTGTCGTTCACCGGCACCGACCTCGAAGTGGAGATGGTCGCCCGCATGTCGGCCGAGCAGCTCGATCCGGGCGAGATCACGATCCCGGCGCGCAAGCTGTTCGATATCTGCCGCGCCCTGCCCGACGGGATCAAGATCGACTTCAAGCAGAACGGCGAGCGCGTGACCATGAGCGCGGGCCGCAGCCGCTACACGCTGTCGACCCTGCCCGCATCCGAGTTCCCCCAGGTCGACAACATCGACCTGCTCGAGCGGGTCACGCTGCCCGAGGCCACGCTCAAGGAATTGATCGACCGCACCGCCTTCGCGATGGCGCACCAGGACGTGCGCTATTACCTCAACGGGACCCTGCTCGACCTGCGTGAACAGGCCCTGCGCTGCGTCGCCACCGACGGCCATCGCCTGGCGCTGTGCGAGACCGGGATCGAGCTCAACGCCAAGGCGCGGCGCCAGATCATCATCCCGCGCAAGGGTGTGCTGGAACTGCAGCGCCTGCTCGACGCCGGCGAAGGCACAGTCGAGATCGAGTTCGGGCGCAACCACCTGCGCGTGCGCCGCAGCGATTTCGTCTTCACCACCAAGCTCATCGACGGCCGCTTCCCCGACTACGAGGCGGTGATCCCGATCGGTGCCGACAAGGTGCTCACGGTGGGGCGCGAAGAGCTGCGGGCTGCCCTGCAGCGCGCGTCGATCCTTTCCAACGAGAAGTACCGCGGGGTCAAGATGGAACTGGCGCCCGGCCGGCTGCATATCGTGGCCCACAACCCCGAGCAGGAAGAGGCGGTCGAGGAGCTCGAGGTTGCCACCCATGTGGACGGGCTGGCGGTGGGCTTCAACGTGAATTACCTGCTGGACGCGCTGGGTGCGCTGCGCGGCAACGAGGTCATGCTGTGCCTGCGCGACGGCAATTCGAGCTGCCTGATCCGGGACGCCGACAACGAGCGCTCGCGGCACGTGATCATGCCGCTGCGGCTCTGAGCGGCACGGGGCGCCGCCCCGGTGTGGGTCCACACCCTGCGCGTGACCGACCTTCGGCGCTTCGAAAGCGCCGAAGTCGTTTTTGGGCCCGGCCTGAACCTGATCGTGGGGCCCAACGGCGCCGGCAAGACCACGCTGCTGGAGGCCCTGTTCCTGCTCTCCTACGGACGGTCCTTCCGGCGCGGCAGCCGCGACAGCCTGTTGCGCCTGGGCGCCGAGCGCTACACGGTGCACGCGCGCCTGCAGCGTGGTGATGGCTCCAGCACCCGGGTCGGGCTCGAGCGCCACGGCAACCGCTGGGTCGCCCGCGCCGACGAGCAGGATCTGGCCCGGCTGAGCGACCTCTATGCCCGCTGTGCCGTTTGCTGCTTCGAGCCGGGCTCGCATGAACTGATCGGGGGTGGCGGGGAGGGGCGTCGCGCCTATCTGGATTGGGGCGTGTTTCACGTGGAACCCGGGTTCCTGCCCCTGTGGCGCCGCTGCCAACGAGCTCTGGAACAGCGCGGCGCGCTGCTGCGCACCCCTGCCGGGCCGGCCGAATTCGCGCCTTGGCACGAGGAATTGGGGCGCAGCGCGGAGGCGGTCGACACCCTGCGTCGCCATTACCTCGCGTTGCTGCGCCCCCGGGTCGAGGCCGCCGCCGCCTTCCTGTTGCCCGAACTCGGGCCCGCGACGCTGGGCTACCACCCTGGTTGGGATGACTCCACGCCCGGCGCCCTCGCGGCGCTCCTCGAGCGCGAGCTCGAACGGGACCGGCGGCGCGGCCAGACCAGCCGCGGGCCGCACCGGGCCGACTGGCAGCTCAGCTTCGAAGGCGCCCCGAAGCGCGAGCACCTCTCGCGCGGCCAGGAGAAGCTTGCCGCGCTGGCCTGCGTGCTGGCCCAGGCCGAACTGCATCGGGATACCCTGGGCGAGTGGCCGGTGGTGGCCCTGGACGACCTACCCTCGGAACTGGACCACGCGCACCAGGATCGAGTCCTGGACCAACTCGCGCAAAGCGGCGCCCAGGTGCTGATCACCGGCACCGAAGCGTCGCCGCCGCTACAGGCGCGGATCCCTGCCGCGGCCTGGTTCCACGTGGAACCGGAGGGGATCCGGAAGGGTCGCGGGCAACCCCCCGAAGCCGCAGGCTAAGCCCCCGTCGCTGCTATACTTTTGATCTTTGTGCCGCCGCCTTTAGCGGCCGTGCGCCCCCACCGGACCTGTGCATGAGCGAAACCTACGATTCCAGTAAAATCAAGGTCTTGAAGGGCCTTGAGGCGGTCCGCAAGCGGCCGGGCATGTACATCGGCGACACCGACGACGGCACCGGCCTGCACCACATGGTGACCGAGGTGGTCGACAACGCCATCGACGAGGCCCTGGCGGGTTGGTGCGACCACGTGGTCGCCACCATCCACCCCGATGGCTCGGTCTCGGTCCAGGACAACGGCCGCGGCATCCCGGTCGACATCCATCCCGAGGAGCAGCGTTCGGCGGCCGAGGTCATCATGACCGTGCTGCACGCCGGCGGTAAGTTCGACGACGACTCCTACAAGGTTTCCGGTGGCCTGCACGGCGTCGGCGTCTCGGTGGTCAACGCGCTGAGCGCGACCCTGTGGCTCGACATCTGGCGCGACGGCGCGCACTACCAGCAGGAATACGGCCTCGGCGAGCCGCTCTATCCGCTGCGCAAACTCGAACCCTCGTCGCGCCGCGGCACCCAGGTGCGCTTCCTGCCCAGCCGCGAGGTCTTCACCGACGTCGAGTTCCACTACGACATCCTGGCCAAGCGCCTGCGCGAGCTGGCCTTCCTCAACTCCGGGGTCAAGATCGAGCTGATCGACGAGCGCGTCGAAGGCAAACACGACGTGTTCCAGTACACGGGCGGCATCCGCTCCTTCGTCGAGCACCTGGCCCAGCTGCGCACGCCGCTGCACCCGACCGTGATCAACTTCACCGGCGTCGCCGACAACGTGACCGTCGAGGTCGCGATGCAGTGGACCGACGCCTACGAAGAGCGCATGTACTGCTTCACCAACAACATCCCGCAGAAGGACGGCGGCACCCACGTCACCGGCTTCCGCGGCGCGCTCACGCGCGTGCTCGGCGACTACATCGAGCGCGCCGGGCTGCAGCGCACCGCCAAGGTCGCGCTGGCCGGCGACGACATGCGCGAGGGCCTGATCACCGTGCTGTCGGTCAAGGTGCCCGATCCGAAGTTCTCCTCGCAGACCAAGGACAAGCTGGTCTCGTCCGAGATCAGCGGCGCGGTCGCCGGCGTGCTCGGCGACAAGCTCGCGAGCTTCCTGCAGGAACATCCGAGCGAAGCGCGCGCGATCTGCGAGAAAGTCGTCGAGGCCGCGCGTGCGCGCGAGGCGGCGCGCAAGGCGCGCGAGTTGACCCGGCGCAAGGGCGCACTCGACATCGCCGGCCTGCCGGGCAAGCTGGCCGATTGCCAGGAAAAGGATCCGGCGTTGTCGGAACTGTTCCTGGTCGAGGGCGATTCCGCCGGCGGCTCGGCCAAGCAGGGCCGCAATCGCCGCACCCAGGCGATCCTGCCCCTCAAGGGCAAGATCCTCAACGTCGAGAAGGCGCGTTTCGACAAGATGCTGTCCTCGGCCGAGGTCGGCACGCTGATCACCGCGCTGGGTTGCGGCATCGGCAAGGACGAGTTCGACATCGCCAAGCTGCGCTACCACCGCATCATCATCATGACCGACGCCGACGTCGACGGCTCGCACATCCGCACGCTGCTGCTGACCTTCTTCTACCGCCAGATGCCGGAGCTGATCGAGCGCGGCTACGTCTACATCGGCCTGCCGCCGCTGTACAAGGTCAAGCAGGGCAAGACCGAGCTGTACATGAAGGACGATGCGGCGCTCAACGCCTACCTGGTGAGCAATGCGGTCGAGGACGCCGCGCTGGTGCCGGGCAGCGAGCTGCCGCCGATCAGCGGCACCGGCCTCGAGAAACTGCTGCGCGACTACACCGCGGCGCGCGAGCAGTCGCAGCGCCTGAGCGGCCGCTACGACAGCGCGGTACTCCACGCGCTGATCAAGCAACCGCCCCTCAAGCCCGCCGACTTCGCCGACGCCGCGCGCCTGGCCGCGTGGACATCCCGGCTTGAATTGGCGTTGGCCAGCATCGGCCTGGGCCGCGCGCGCTATCGCATCGAGGCGTTGCCGGCGACCGAGGGGCAGGGCGGGGCGCTGCGCATCGTCAAGGCCAACCACGGCCTCGAAAGCACGCAGCTCATCCCGGCGTCGTTCTTCGGTTCGGCCGACTACGCCCCGATCGCGCTCGCCGCCGCGGCGCTCGATGATCTGATCCAGCCCGGCGCGCGGGTGGCGCGCGGGTCCAAGGCGCAGCCGGTGCGCGACTTCGGCGAAGCGCAGGTCTGGCTGCTGGAGGAGGCCAAGCGCGGCCGCACCATCCAGCGCTTCAAGGGCCTGGGCGAGATGAACCCCGACCAGCTGTGGGAGACCACGGTCAACCCGGAGACCCGGCGCCTGCTGCAGGTGCGGGTCGAGGACGCGGTCGCCGCCGACCAGATCTTCTCCACGCTCATGGGCGACGTGGTCGAACCGCGGCGCGAGTTCATCGAGCAGAACGCCCTGCGCGTCTCCAACCTCGACGTCTGATTGCAGCGCGCCCCTTGCCGGGCGCGCCATGTTTGCGGATACGCTATCGCCCCAGCCACCGCGCGGGGGGCGCGCAGGGACTCGTCCATGAAGAAGTCCAGGCTTTACCTTCTGGCCCTGCTCATCGCCGCGGTGGGACTGGGCGGCTTTTTCTACAAGTGGAAGGTCCTGCGCTTCCCGGTCCAGCCGGTGGCCGAGACCGAGGTCTACGAGCTGCAGGCGCGGGTCGAGTTCCAGCCGCGGCGCGGGCCCAACAAGGTCACGCTGCAGCTGCCGTCCGATCCGCCGGGCTTCGCGATCCTGGGCGAGCGCTTCGTCGCGCGCAACTACGGCATGACCATCGAGCGCGCCAAGGGCGCGCGCGAAGTGCAGTGGGCGATCCGCCGCGCCAGCGGCACCCAGGCGCTGTACTACCGCGCCACCGTGTATCGCGACGAACACAGCGAGAGCACCACGCCCAAGGCGCCGCCGGCGCCCGAGCCCGCGACCTGGGACGAACCCTTCGCGACCGCGCGCAGCGTGCTGCTCGACGAAGTCCACGGCGAATCGATCGACAGCGCGACCTTCGCCGGCGCGCTGGTGCGCCGCCTCGCCGCCACGCCGCCGTCGCAGGAAGTCCAGCTGTTGCTCGAGGGACGCGAGTCGCTCGAAGAGCGCGCCGAGCTCGCGCTGTCGTTGCTGGCCGACCGCCGCATCGCCGCGCGCATGGCCTGGGGCCTGCCGCTGGCCGAATCGAGTTCGAACGTGTCCCTGCGCCCGCTGCTGCAGGTCTTCAACCGCGACACCGGGCAGTGGATCACGATCGCCGACCTTACCGGCAGCATCGGCTGGCCCGACGACACCATGCAATGGAGCTTCGGCCCGCGCCCGGTGCTCGAGGTCGACAACAACCCGCGCGCGCTGGTCGAGTTCAGCGTGCAGAGGAGCCTGGCCGACGCGCTCGAGACCGCCAAGCAGCGGCTCGAGGCCCAGGACCGCAATTTCATCGCCTATTCGCTCCTCGACCTGCCGCTGCAGGCGCAGGAGGTCTACCGCATCCTGCTGCTGGTGCCGATCGGCGCCTTCATCATGCTGATCCTGCGCAACCTGGTCGGCATCCGCACCTTCGGCACCTTCATGCCGGTGCTGATCGCGCTGGCCTTCAACTGGACCGGCATCGTCGCCGGTTTCATCCTCTTCAGCAGCGTGATCAGCCTGGGTCTCCTGGTGCGCTTCTACATGGAGCGCCTGAAGCTGCTGCTGGTGCCGCGCCTGACCGCGGTCCTGATCGTGGTGGTGCTGCTGATGGCGCTGGTCAGCGTGGTCTCGAACAAGCTCGGCTTCGAGGTCGGGCTCAACGTGGCGCTGTTCCCGATGATCATCATGACCATGACCATCGAGCGGGTCAGCGTGTCGTGGGAGGAGCGCGGGCCGGGCTATGCGATCCGCATGGCGCTGGGCTCGCTGGTGATCGCCAGCCTGGCCTACCTGGTGATGAAGCAGGCGCACCTGCAGCACCTGATCTTCGTGTTCCCGGAACTGCTGCTGGTGCTGTTCGCGCTGACCCTGCTGCTGGGCCGCTATTCGGGCTACCGCCTGACCGAGCTGTTCCGCTTCCGCGCGTTGGCGCGCGAGGGCGAGGGCGCGGCGCCCGCGGTCGCGGCGTCGCCTGCTGTCCCCGCGCCGACCGATTCCAAGCCGGCGGAGTAGGCGCGCCATGTTCGGCCTGATCGGCGTCGCCCGGCGCCTGCGCGAGAAGGGGCTGATGGGCATCAGCCAGCGCAACGCCGACTACGTGCTGCTGTACAACCCGCGCAAGTTCTACCCGCGCGTGGACGACAAGCTCATCACAAAAAACCTCGCGCTCGCCGCCGGCCTGCCGGTGCCCGAGCTCTACGCCGTGGTGCGCGAGGAGCACGAGATCGCCGAGCTGCACCAGAAGATCGCCCACCGCGAGCAGTTCGTGGTCAAGCCCGCCCATGGTTCGGGCGGCGACGGCATCCTGGTCATCACCGGGCGTCGCGGCGGCAAGTACCGCCGCTCCAACGGCAGCTTCCTCGACCGCGACGAGTTCGACCACCACCTCTCGAACATGCTGTCCGGGCTGTTCAGCCTCGGTGGCCAGCCCGACCACGTGCTGGTCGAGTATTGCGTGCGGTTCGACCCGATCTTCGACAACGTCAGCTACAAGGGCGTGCCCGACATCCGCATCATCGTGTTCCTGGGCTATCCGGTGATGGGCATGATCCGCCTGCCCACGCGCCTGTCCGACGGCAAGGCCAACCTGCACCAGGGCGCGATCGGGGTCGGCATCGATATCCCCACGGGCACCACCCGGCGCGGGGTGTTCGGCAACGAGCCGGTGAAGGAACATCCCGACACCGAGCACTCCATCGTGGGGCTCAGGATCCCGCGCTGGGACGAACTGCTGCTGATCGCCGCGCGCGCCTACGAGCTGTCCGGCCTGGGCTATGTCGGCGTCGACATCGTGCTCGACAAGGACAAGGGCCCGCTGATCCTCGAGCTCAATGCGCGCCCCGGGCTCGCGATCCAGATCGCCAACGGCAACGGGCTGGCGCACCGCCTGCGCAGCATCCAGGCGCTCGAGGCCGCCGGCACCCTGTCGCCCGATCCACTGGCGCGGGTCGCGTATTCCAAGGCGCATTTCGCCACCACCTGAGGCCCCGGCGCGGCGTCACCATCGGTCACCGGGGCGGCGGCGCGCGTTCAGCGCGCACTGATGCAGCGCAGCGCAATATCGGTGCGTGCCAGTCTGCGCGGGCTGCGCTAACCTTGCCGTCCCCCCGCGCCGCGGCTGTTGCCGCGGCCGCAGATTGCAACGAGGAATCCCATGGTTACCCCACGTGCCCTGCTGTCGAAGTCGGCCCTGGTGCTGTTGACCGTCGCGCTCGCGCTGGGCGCCGGCGCGGCGTTGGCGCAGAAGAAGCCCGACCTGTTCCCGAATACCAAGCGCGCGGAACCGCGCACCTCGATGTCGGAAGCCTCGGCCAAGAAGTTCAATGCCGCACAGGAAGCGATGAACGAGGAAAACTACACCAAGGCGAAGGAATCCCTGCAGCCGATCCTCGACAACAAGAAGTCCAGCCCCTACGAGCGCGCGATGGCGATGACCTACCTCGCCAACGTCGCCTGGGAAGAGGACGAAATGGCCAAGGCGCTGGAGTACAACCAGCAGGCGATCGCGCTCGACGCGATGCCCAACGAAGCCCAGTTCAACGCGATCTACCAGGTTTCGCAGATGAACCTGATGGAAGAGCGCTACGACGCCTCGCTGGCGTCGATCGACCAATGGTTCGCGCTCACCGGTGCCGAGACCGCAGACGCCTATGCGCTCAAGGGCAATGCGCTCTACCGCCTCGACAAGTTCCCCGAGGCCGCGCAGGCGATCGAACGCGCCAACCAGCTCTCGACTGCGCCCAACGACGCGTGGAACCAGATGCTGCTGGCCAGCTACATGGAGGGCGAGAACTATCCCGCCGCGGCCAAGGCCGCCGAGGGCATCCTGGCCAAGAACCCCCAGGACAAGGACGTGACCCTGACCCTGGCCTCGATCTACAACGAGATGGAGCAGAACGACAAGGCGCTGGCCGTGCTCGAGGGCGCGTACCAGCAGGGCCTGCTCAAGGACGCCAAGGACCTCAAGCAGCTGTACCAGATGTACAACTATCTCGAGCAGCCGGCCAAGGCCGCCGAGGTGATTACCGCCGGGCTGGCCTCGGGTGCGCTGGAGCCCGGCCTCGATGCCTACCGGGGCCTGGGCGACGCCTACTCGCAGTCGGAGAACTGGGACCAGGCAATCGACGCGTATGCCAAGGCGGCCCCCTATGCGCAGGACGGCGAGATGGAGTTCCAGCGCGGACACCTGATGATCCAGGAGAAGGACCAGCCCGCCGAGGGCAAGAAGGCGATCCAGGCCGCGCTGGCCAAGGGCAACCTCAAGCGCGAGGGCGAGGCCTGGATCCTGCTCGGCAACGCGGAATACGAGATGGGCAACGAGGCCGCGGCGATCGCCGCCTACCAGAAGGCCGCCGGCTTCCCCAAGACCAAGGCCATGGCGGAATCCTGGCTCAAGAACGTCAAGCGCTGAGTCTGTCCCATGGGCCAGGCCAGGTTGCGGCGATTGCGAATCCGGCGCGACGGTCCGGGCCGCTCGTCTCCGGCGGGCGCCATGCTTGTCTTGCCCTTCGGTGTTGATGTACCGTCGCCGCCCCGCCGCTATACTCGTTTCGTGTACGAGGGAGCTTTGCCGCGCAGGTGCTGCGATTTGGTGCACCGGCCGTCCGGCAGGGACGCTGCCACGTTGGATCCGACATGACGACCGACCCCAACTACACGCCCGACGGCCTCAGCTGGCGCAGGATCACGGCGCTCTCCACCGCGATTGCGGTGCACGTCGGCGTGTTCATGTTCATGCTGGCGCCGGTGACCGCGCCCGACGCGCAGGACAAGGAGGAGGAAGCCGTCATCGACGTGGTCTTCCTCGAACCGCCGCCGCCGCCGCCGCCGCCGCCGCCGCCGCCGCCCGAGCCGCCCAAGATCATCAAGAAGATCGAGAAGCGTCCCGATCCGAGCACGCCGCCGCCCGAATCGGAGCCGCCGGTCGTGTTCGACGAGCCGCTGGCGATGTCCGAGCCCGCGCCGCCGCCGGCGCCGCCCGCGCCACCGTCGCCGCCGACCTCCGACGCGGGCGCCACGGAAGATCCGAGCTACCGCAAGCTGTACCAGCCCAAGTACCCGCCCGCCGCCGTGCGGCGCCGGCTCGAGGGAGAGGTCATGCTGCGGGTGCTGGTCGGCGTCGACGGGTCGCCGCTCAAGATTTCGATCGACCGGTCCAGCCGCCACCGCGAACTGGACCAGGCCGCGATGCAGGCGGTGAAGCGTTGGAAGTTCAACCCCGAGGTCAAGAACGGTCGCCCCGTCGAGGGCTGGGTCTTGGTCCCGATTTCATTCAAGCTCACTGAAGGGTAATGCCATGCAGCAAGACGCGACTTCCCAGCCCGTGGATCCGGCCAGCACCGCTGCACCGGCGACCGATCCGGCTGCTACGGCAGCTCCCGCACCCGAAACCTTCGCCGCCACGCCCGCCCCGATGGCGACCCCGGCCGATCCGGCAGCCGACGCCGGCATGGCGCCGGGCGCGGTCGATTCCGACGCCGCGGCGCTGCAGCAGATGGGCTTCGACCATCTGCTCGGCAACCTCGACTTCGTCGGCTGGACCGTGCTGATCACCCTCGTGGTGATGTCGCTCGGCAGCTGGTTCTACATCGTGGTCAACGCGATCCGGAACCTGTCGATCACCGCCAAGATGGAGCGCGTGATCCGCACGTTCTGGGACACCCCGTCGGCCGCCGACGCGGTGCGCTTCATGGAAGACCAGACCAAGAGCGAGCCGTTCTCCAAGATCGCGCTCGATTGCGCCTCGGCTGCCGCGCACCACCAGCGCAACGAGGGTTCGCGCCTGGTCGAGGCGCTCAACCGCTCGGAGTTCATCGACCGCGCGCTGCGCCAGGCCGTGACCCGCGAGAGCTCGCGCCTCGAGGGTGGCCTGACCCTGCTCGCCACGGTCGGTTCCTCGGCGCCCTTCGTCGGCCTGCTCGGCACGGTGTGGGGCATCTATCACGCCCTGATCCGCATCGGCGCGTCCGGCCAGGCCTCGATCGACGTGGTTGCCGGCCCGGTGGGCGAGGCGCTGATCATGACCGCGCTGGGCCTGTTCGTCGCGATCCCGGCGGTGCTGGCGTACAACTTCTTCGTGCGCAGCAACCGCAAGATCAACACCCGCTTCGACGAATTCGGGCACGACCTGCACGACTTCTTCGCCACCGGGGCGCGGGTCGAAGTCGCGGCGCCCAAGGCGCGCAAGTAAGCACCGGCCGACGGAGTCGCAGCCATGTCCATGTCGGGTCCAGGCGGCAACGAAGGCGGCGTGATGGCCGAGATCAACGTCACGCCGCTGGTCGACGTGATGCTGGTGCTGCTCATCATCTTCATGATCACCGCGCCCCTGATGGCCCACAAGGTCCAGGTCGACCTGCCGGTCGCGGTGGCCAAGCCGAACGAGGAGCCGCCGGGCACGATCACCCTGGCGCTCAAGTCCACCGGCGAGACCTACTGGAACGACGAGCCGATCGTGCGCTCGGCCATCGACACCCAGCTGCGCATCCAGGCCCGGCGCACGCCGCAGCCGACCTTGCAAATCCGGGCGGACCTCGAGACCGAGTACAAGGACGTGGCCATGCTGATGGCCTCGGCCAAGAACGCCGGCATGAAGAAGGTCGGCCTGATCACCACGCCGCAAGGCGGCAGCTGAGGGCGGCGGAGCAAGCGCATGGCATTCACCCAGAAACAGGCCGGCCCGATGGCCGACATCAACGTCACGCCGCTGGTCGACGTGATGCTGGTGCTGCTCATCATCTTCATGATCACCGCGCCGATCCTCGCCCACCAGGTCCCGATCGACCTGCCGCAGAAGACCACCGCGCCGCCGACCCAGATCGATCCGCCACCGCCCATCGCGCTGCGCATCCGCGCCACCGGCGAGCTCTACTGGAACGACCAGCCGATGATCCGCGCCGCGCTCGGGCCGCAGCTGCGCCTGGAGGCCGGCAAGGACCCGCAGCCGGAACTGCAGATCGACGCGGAGCTGACCACCCGCTATGAAGTGGTGGCCGAGATCCTCGCCACCGCCAAGAACGTCGGCATGACCAAGATCGGCTTCAAGAACATGCCGGGCACCTGACCCGACGCTGTTGCTGCATTCCAGACAACGCCGCCGCGGGCAACCCCGGCGGCGTTTTTTTTTGGTCGCTGCGAGCTTGGGGGCTCCGGGCCCGTCGCCATCCGCGTGCCGGCTCAGACATTCGTGGAACTCGCCGTTACGCGGATGCCGATGGTCCCGGACTCGCTCCGATCCAGCACCCGGTGCGTGGCGCCGCGCCCACAGGGCGGGTGCGAGGGGTCAAGTGCTAGTCCTGGTGCGCCGACGCGATCACCGCGAGATAGCGCTGCACGGTCGTGGCGAGGCCGTCGTAGAGCGCTTCGCTGATCAGGGCGTGGCCGATCGAGACCTCCAGCACCTTCGGCACCCCGCGCAGGAACGGGCCGAGGTTGAGCTGGTCGAGGTCATGTCCGGCGTTGACGCCCAGGCCGGCGCGTTGCGCGCGCTCGGCGGTGCGCACGCAGGCGGCGAGCGCCGCCGCGGCATCACCCGCTGCGTGCGCGTAGGGCCCGGTGTAGATCTCGATGCGGTCGGCGCCCAGTTCGGCCGCGCGCTCGAGTTGCGGCGCATCGACGTCGCAGAACAGGCTTACGCGGCAACCCCAGGCCTTGAGTTGCGCCACCACGGGGCGCAGGCGTGCGGCATCGCGTTCGAAGTCGAATCCATGGTCGCTGGTGAGCTGGCTGTCCGCATCCGGTACCAGCGTGCATTGCGCAGGCCGTGCGGCTTCGACCAGCGCGAGGAACCCGGGGTAGCCGCCCGGCGTCGGACCCGCCCAGGGATTACCCTCGACGTTGAGCTCCACCGGCAACCATGCCTTGAGCTCGGCCACGTCGCGTGGCCGGGCATGGCGCTGGTCGGGTCGCGGGTGCAGGGTGATCCCGCCCGCGCCAGCGGCGAGTGCCACGCGCGCGGCCTCCTGCAGATCCGGCAGCGCGCCGCCACGCGAGTTGCGCAACAGCGCGACCTTGTTGAGGTTGATGCTCAGGACGGTCATGCGGGCTCGCGCCCGGCGCGCGCAGCAGGACGCAGGCTGGTCCGGATCATCGCGCGCCCAGTTCCAGCGGCACGTTGACGCCGTCCTTGTCGGTGGCCGCGGAGCTCAACTCGGTGCGGCTGAGGAAGACCTGTGCCGGCGGCACCTTGCCGCGGCCCAGGAGACCCTCGCGCACCACCTCGCCGCGCGCCTGCGCCAGTGCCGATAACTGCGCCTCCTCGACCTCGTAACTGTCGCGCAGCGCTTCGCGCAGGCTGGTCAACCAATCGGCCTGCGCGGCTTCGAGTTCGGCCGCGGCGGCTGCCGTCGCGGCCTCGTCTGCATCCCTGGCCAGCTCGGCGGCGACAGGCTCGTCCGCCGGCGCGCCGATGCGTTCGGCATGCAGCGCGATCAGGATGGCGCGCTCGGTTTCGGGCGGGGGAATCTCGCCTGCATCAGGCTTGCGCTCCACCGCCCAGCGGGCGGCGATGTCGGCCCGCAGCGCGGCTTCGGCCAGCGCGCGACCGTCACCGACCGGATCGGCCACGCCGCGGATCGACAGGGTCAACTGCGGACGGTCGAGCAAGGCCTTGGCGAGCTTGTCGAACTTCGCCGCCTCGCTCTCGCGCAAGGCCACGCCGCCGAACTCGAAGGCGATGCGCGAGAGCGAATCGTCGTCGGGCCCGCCGCCCAGCATGGCGCCGATCAGCGCGAAGGGCGCGGTCACGATCTTGGTCAGGAGGCCAAGTACCGCCTTCCAGACCACGCCACCGAGGTGGAACTGCGGATCGTTGAGGTCGCCGTAGACCGGGATGTCGAGGTCGATCACGCCGCGGCTGTCCTTGAGCAGCGCGATCGCGAGCTTGAGCGGCAGGCTCACCGCATCCGGGCTGTCGATCGCCTTGCCCAGGGTCAGCTGGTCGAGCACGACCTTGTTCTGGCCGTCGAGCTGGCCGTCCTTGACCACGTAGCGCAGGTCGAGGTTGAGCTTGCCGCGGTCGATCGCAAAGCCGGCGAACTTGCCCGAATAGGGCGTGAGCGAGCTCAGCTCCACATTGCGGAAGGTCAGGGTGATATCGGTATTCTCGGCCCCGCGGAAGGGATTGAGTTCGCCCGATACCGTGGCCGGCGCATAGGCGTCGACCTGGCCCTTGAGGTCGACCTTGGCCCGCGCGCCGGCCTTGGAGCCCAGCCCGGTGATGCTGCCGCCGAGCGCCTCGATGGTGGTGATGAAGCGCGGCGTGAGCGAGAAGTCGGCGAAGCGCAGGCGCGAGCGCTTGAGCACCACGCGCTCGATCGCCACCTCGGCCGGCGCCGCTGGCGCGGTGTCGTCGCCGACCGCTGCGTCGGCGACCACGATGTCGCCGAGGTTGGTGCTGCGGTCCGCGGCCACGATCACGCGTGCGTACAGGCCGTCGGCGCTGACGGTCTTGATCCGTACGCGGGTGGGCTGCAACGCGGCGTCGAGGCCCTCGATCGCGAGCGACTTCCAGTTGAGGAAATCGCGTTTGCGGCGCGCGTCGACGCTGCCGAACTGCTGCACCTCGAGCATGCCGGTGTAGTGCAGGCGGGGCGTGGCGGCGGGCGCCACCACCAGTTCGCCGGCAAGGGCCAGCAGCCCGCCGCGCAACTCGAGCTTCGCGACTTGCGCCAGATAGGGTTGCGCCGGCAGCAGCGGCAGGCCCTTGGCTTCAAGTGCGAGGGTGGCGTCGCCAGTGGCCAGCACGACTTCGCCTTTCGCGTCGAGCGAGCCCTGGTCGCCGAAGGCCAGTGCGGCCTCGATCGTGCTGCGGGTTTCGGCCGCGCCGTCGACCGGGCCCAGCACCAGCCGCGTCAGGCTGGCGTCCCACGCCGCCGCCGGCTGCACCGACTCGTCGCGCAGCGGCAGTGCGATATCCGCGGCCTGCACCTGCGTGAGGCGCCAGCTCCAGGGCGTGTCGGTGACGGGTTCCTGCGCTGCGCTCGCCGTGTCGGATGCCGACCGATCGGTCCCTGTTGCTGCCGGGGTTGCAGTGACCGGTGCCGCAGGCGCATCGGTGGTGGGCACCGTGACTGCCGCCGCATCGCGCGAGTACAGCCGCGTCAACGCGATCGCACCATCGGCGCCGCGCGTGGCGGCGACCTTGCCGCCGGTGACGGCGAGCGAATCGGCCGCGAAGCGCCGTGCCGCAAGGTCGACCTGCCCGCCCTCGAGAACGATGCGGTCGAAGGCGATCAGGGCCTCGGTGTCGGCTGCGGTCGACAGCGCCAGTGGCGCGACCTCGACCTTGACCCCGGTCGCCACGACGCCGGGCTGGCGTTTGTCATGGACGATGTGCGCGCGCAGGCTGGCGCCGACTTCGAGCACATGGGCTCCCGGCAGCGCGCTCTTGAGGAAAGGTCGCAGCAGCTCCGTGCCAAGGCCGTCCAGCACGACGTCGGCCTCGACTTTCTCGCGACCCGGGTGGACCCGGCCGCGCAGGTCGAACACCGCGCCGCCGGACTCGCGCACGCGCAGCTGGAAGCTGCCGTCCTCCGCCTCGACCACCGTGCTCAGTTCCTCGACCTCGATATCGAGGTCCTCGAGTCGCACGCGCGCCGCGCCGAAGGGGTGGTCGGTGTAGTCGATCGCGCCATCGTTGATCGCGATCCGGCCCACCCGCAACAGTAGCGGGGGCTGCGGGCCCAGCGGGGGCGGCGTTTGCGAGCGCGGCAGGTCGAGCGCGCCGCCGGCGCCGCGGCTGAGCACCACCCGCGGCCGGTCCAGGATCAGTTCCGACAACTGGCGCGAGTCGGACAGGAACGAGCGCAACTCATAGTCGGCCTCGATCCGCGCGACCTCGAGCTGGCGCCCGCCGCGCCCATCGCCGATCGCCACGTTCTCGGCCCGCGCCCGCAGCGTGAAGGGATTGAAAGCCAGGCGCTCGATCGTCAGCGGCCGCGCGTACTCGGTGCTCAACTCGCGCTCGAGCCAGCCACGCGCCCACCATGGCAGCACCAGGAAGCCGATCAGGGCATAGAGGCCCACCAGCCCCGCGACCAGGCCGGCGCGGCGCAACCAGCGGCGACGGATCGTGGGTTCCATGCGCGCCTCGCTCGGGGCGCTGCCCCGACAATTCGTGCGCCGATGGTGCCAGAAGTCCGCTGGCGCGGCTGTTACCGCCGGCCAGCTTCGTCCTGTGCGGAGGGGGCGCCCCGCCGTGGCCGGCGGGGCGCCAGGGCTTCAGCGGCAGGGCTCGGCGATCGTGCGCCAGACCTTGGGCGCCCAATAGTTGCGCGCGTCCCGCGGGTTGTCCTCGAGCAGTTGCGCCGCGACCAGGGCGGTCGAGCCGGCTTCGACCTCGACTTCCAGCACCTGGCGTCCGAAGCGCGGGCGCAGGCGCGAGAAATAATCCGGCAGGTCCTGGCTGTCGATGCCCTCGGAAACCTCGAGCACATGGCGGCCCGGCGTCACGCGATAGGTGTCCTGCCTGACCGTGCCCGGCAGCTTGCCGTCGATCGACAGGACCTTGGCCTGGTAGTAGCGCTGCTGGCGCGGGGCGACATGGAAGGTGCTGATGCGCGCGCAGGTGTCGCCGCCCGACTGCGCCGGCGCGCTTGCGGCAACGGCCGGGACCAGCGCCACCGGCGCGTTGCTGGCCACCAGTGCGCCTTCGCCGAGCTCCAGGCGCAGCGCCGGCAGGTACTGCGCACGCACCTGGCCCTGCAGCTCCAGCGTGCGGCCATCGCGCAACACCCGCAAGCGCAACTCGCCACCGTCGCGAGCGCGCTCGGCGGCCGCGCGCAGGGTCACGGCTGCCGCCGCGCCGTCGCCGGCCAGCGACTGGCCGTCGACCGCGGCGATCACATCGCCGGCGGCCAGGCCCAGGCGCTGCGCGCTTCCGCCCGGCGCGGTGGCCAGCACCGCGAGCCCGCGCGCGGGGTCGGCCCGGGTGTCGAGCACCACGCCGAGGTCGATGCTGTGCTCGGCCGGCAGGCTGAGGCTGAGCGCGATCTCCTCGGGCGCGACCTGCTCGAAGGCGCCGGCATCGGCGAGCCGACGCAGCATGCCGTGCAGTTCCTCGCGCATCTGCTGCTCGATGCCCTCGGTGGAGGCGGGGACCGTGGCCAGCATCGGCGTCTCGGACAGCGCGGCATCGGCCCACGCGGCAGGAGCGACGGCAAGGGCCAGCGCCAGGACCGCGCGCAGGCGGCAAGGGGGGAACGTGCGGAGATTCATCGGGGTTTCCTTCGATATGGGACGAGTGCCGGGTGCAGCGTTCAGATCCGCACCACGCCATCGCGGGAGCGATACGCGGTGACCAGGGAATCGAGGGTGTCGGTGCGCTGTTGCCACAGGGGCGCGAGTTCGCGCGTGTCCGCCCCGCGATCGTAGGCGGCCTGCAGCGCGCGATCGACGCGCGCCAAGTCGGCTTCGAGCGCGGCCGCGCCATCGGGCGCCTCACTGGCCGGCCGAACTCGGGCCAGCGCCTGTTCGAGCCCGCGCGAGCGCGCCACCCAGGCCGTCTCGTGGGTATCGCCTTGCGGCACCTGCGGGCGCCACAGCAGGGCTGCGGCCAGCGCGACGATCGCGGCGGCGACCGCCGCGACGGGCAGCCACGCGCGTCGTCGCGCCACCGGCCGCGCCAGGCTCGCATGGACCCGCGCGTCGAGCCACGCCGGCGGATCGAATTCCGGCACCGCCGCCAGCCGGCGGCGCAGCGCCTCAGGCGCCCGGAGCGGCAGGATATCGGCGTTCATCGGCGTGTCCTTCATGGGCAGGTTCTTCATCGGTGTCGGCGACCGCCGCCGCGAGGCGGTGGAGCGCGCGGGCCAGGATCGATTTCGAGTAGCTCTCGCTCTGCCCGAACAGTTCGGCCAGCTCGCGATGCGTATAGCCTTCGAGTTCGTGCAGCACCAGCACGGCGCGCGCGCGTGGCGGCAGCCGTCGCAACAGTTGCCAGGCCTCGACCTGGCGCTCGGGCAGCGCGCCCGCGGCGGGGAGCTCGGCCAGCGTGGGCGGCTCCTCGAGCGTCAACCACTGGCGCCGCCGCAGCTCGTCGATCGCCGCGTTGGCGACCATGCGCCGCAGCCAGGCCCCGAACGGCGCCTCGCCGCGAAAGCGGCGCAAGGCCACGATCAGGCGCGCGAACACGTCGTGCACCACGTCCTCGGCCGCCGCCGGATCGCCCAGCATGCGCAGCGCGAGGGTGTAGCTGGCGCGCTTGTAGTGCGCATACAACGCGGTCAGCGCGGCCGCATCGCCCCGTGCCGCCCGCGCCACCAGGTCCGGATCGATGGCGACGTGGAACGGGTTGGTCGGGGCCATCACAGCGACATTCACATCCGATCAGGACGGCCGCGGGCCGCCGCGCGTCGCAGCCACGCTACGCCGCGTGCGCGGCGGCCACAAGCCGGCCCCGCCCCCCCTGTGGGGGGCTTGTGCGAAAATCCAGCGGCCGCGTCAGGCGCCGCGATAGCACTCGATGCGCCGCGCCGCCCCATCCCAGGCCAGGGCGCCGAAGGCGCCGTCGCCCAGCGCCACGCCCGCCACGCGCCAACGGGTGTGCGGGCCGGCCGGGCCTTCGAGTCGTGCGAGCACCAGATCGTCGTCGTCCGCGGCCGCAAGCTCGATGTTGTGCAGGCCGTAGGCGATACCGCGTCCGATCGCCTTGACCACCGCTTCCTTGGCCGCCCAGTGCCGCAGCAGCGCGGCATCGACATCGGCGCTGCCTTCGATGCGGGTGCGCTCGGCCGCGGTGAAGGAGCGTGCGAGCAGGGCGCGCCGCCGGGCGATGCGGCGCGGATGCTCGACATCGACCCCCAGCGCCACGTTGCGTGCCAGCGCCAGCAGCGTGGTGCTGCCACTGTGCGAAAGATTGAAGACCAGCGGCGAATCCGCCAACGCCGGCTTGCCATGCTCGCCGACCTGCCAGTGCATTTCCTCGACCGTGATGCCCGCGTAGCGCGCCACCAGGCGTCGCGCCGAGAGGTCGTCCTCGCGACGCGAGGTGCCCAGGGCCCACAGGTGGATGGCGTCGTCGGCCAGGTGCTCGGCCGGATGCACGGCCCCGGATTCCGGGGCCGTTTGCCACTCGGCTCGCAACGGCCCGCCCATGCGCAGCAGCGGGCCCGCTCAGGCCTTCTTGATGAGGCTGATCACGAACAACAGGATCACCGCGCCGATGGTGGCGTGGATGATCGAGCCGAGGACGCCGCCGCCGATCACGATGCCGACCATCGGCAGCAGCCAGCTGGCCAGGAACGCGCCGACGATGCCGACCACGATGTTGCCCAGGATGCCGAAACCGCGACCGCGCATGAGCACGCCGGCGAGCCAGCCGGCGATCGCGCCGATGAGCAGGATGACGATGAGGCCTTGCGTCGACATTGCATGTACTCCCGATCGAGACGGATCGAGGATCGATCCGTGGAATGCCTGGGTGTCGCGACCCGCCGGCGTCGCGCCACCGGAAGCCGCGACTCAGTCGCCGCCGCCACCACCGCCGCCATCGCCGCCGCCGCCACCATCGCCGCCACCATCGCCCGCATCGAAATCCCGATCACGCACGTCGGTGCCGGTGGACGCCGCCACGTAGGCGCTGGAGCCGCCAGCAGCCGGCGTGCCGCGGCGCTTGTGGGCGGTCATCATCAGCTCGACTTCGCGGCTGGCTTGGCCCTGCGCCACGCCCTCCACGCGCGCGGAGAGGAAGCCGAGGAAGCCGCCGACCAATGCCACGAACCCGACCAGCAGCGTCGCCGCCAGCAGGCCCGGTGAATCGGTACGGAACGCCACGCCGAACGCGGTGATCGCCACCAGCAGCAGGATCCAGCGCAACACGATCGCGACTCCATCAGGGCGGTGCCCGGAAGTCTCGCACGGCACCCCCGATGCCGTCATTGCGGCATTGCGGAATACCCGCCCACGCCACCGCGACGCCGATCAGCCGGCGCCGAAGGCCCGCAGGGTATCGGCTGGCGGTGCGCTGATGACGCGCCGCGTGGCCGCCAGCCCGAACGCGACCACGCAGGCCACGCCCAGCACCGCGCCCACCAGCGGCACGCGCCAGTCCAGGCGTGGCGTGAGATCGAAGACCTCGCGCGCGATCACCATCGACAGTGCGCTGGCGGCGATCGCCGCGACCAGCCCGGCCACCAGCCCGATGGCGCCGAACTCGGCCACCTGGCCCCAGCGCAATTGCGCGCGGCTCGCCCCCAGCGCCCGCATCACGCCGCCCTCGAGCAGGCGCTCGTCGCGCGTCGCCACCACCGCGGCCAGCAGCACCAGCACGCCGGCAGCGAGGGTGAAACCGAACACCGCCTCGACCGCGGTCGAGACCTGGTCGCTGGTGGCGCGGACCTGGGTCAGCACCGCGTCGATATCGATCACCGAGAGATTGGGAAAACGCGCGACCAGGTTCCGGGTCGCGTGCGATCCCGCCGGCACGTGCATGCCGCCGATCCAGCTCGCGGCGTAGCCAGCCAGCGAACCGGGCCGCGCCAGGACGAAGAAATTGGGCTGGAAGCTCTCCCATTCGACCTGCCGCAGGCTGGTGATGGCGGCTTCATAGCGCTGGCCGGCGATGTCCCAGGCGATGCGGTCGCCGAGTTTCCAGCCCAGGGTTTCGGCCAGGCGTTCCTCGACCGAGACCTCGGCATCGACCGGCGTTGCGGCATTGGCGCTGGCAGCAACGGCGCGGTCGTCGGGCGAGGCTTCAGCCGCGACCGTCTCCCACCAGCGACCGGAAACCAGCCGGTTGTCCGCTTTCAGCTCGCTCGCCCACGACAGGTTGAACTCGCGCTCCGCCAGGCGCCGTGCGCGCCCGTCGCCGAAGCTTTCGAAATCCACCGCCACCCCGTTCACCGCCACCAGCCGCCCGCGCACCATCGGCACCAGCTGCACCGCGTCCACGCCCGACTCGCGCAGGGTGTCGCGCACCGCGTCGACCTGGTCGGCCTGCACGTTGATGATGAAACGGTTGGGCGCACTCGCCGGCAGCGCGCGCTGCCATTCGCCCAGGAGTTCGGTCCGGACCAGGGTCAGGAGCAACACCGCCAGCAGGCCCAGGCCCAGCGCCGAGATCTGCACCACGCTTGCGCCGGCGCGCCGGCCCACGTTGGCCAGGCCGTAACGCCACGGACCGCGCAGGCGTCCGCGCACTGCGCGCAATCCGGCGACCAGCGCCAGGGCCAGCACGGCCAGCGCCAGCAAGGTAGCGGCGAGGCCGCCCAGCAGCGTCAGCGCCATCGTCATCGAGCCCGCACGCCACGCCACCAGCGCCACCAGGGCGCCGATGCCGAATACGCCACTGCCCAAGGCGCGTGCCTCGCCGCCATCGACGTCGCGTCGCAGCACGCGCAGGGTCGGCACGCGCCGTAGTGCCAGCACCGGGGGCAAACCAAAGCCCGCCAGCACCACCAGCGCGGTCGCGAGGCCCTCCAGCAGCGGGCGCCAGCCGGCGGGCGGCAAGGCCAGGCCCAATCGCGTCGCGAGCCACCCGGTGGCGAGCGCCTGCAACGCGAGTCCCAGGAGCGCACCCAGCGCGCCACCGAGCAGGCCCAGGCCCAACAGCTCGAAACCATAGGTGAGGCTGATCGTGCGCTGGTCGGCGCCCAGGCAGCGCAGCATCGCGCAGCCATCGAGATGGCGTGCGGCATGGCGTCGCGCAGCCAGGGCCACTGCCACGGCCGCCAGCACCACCGCGATCAGCGCGGCCAATCCCAGGAAGCGCCCGGCGCGATCGAGTGCCGAACGGATCTCCGGCCGCGCATCGGCCACGGTTTCCAGGCGTTGCCCACGTCCCAATGCCGCGCGCGCTTGCGCCACGAAGCCCTCGACCGCCGCCGGCTCGCCCGCGACCACCAGGCGATAGGCCACCCGACTGCCTTCCTGCACCAGGCCCGTCGCGGCGAGATCTTCGAGCGCGATGAACACCCGCGGCGCCATGTTGAAATAATCGAGCGCGGCGTCGGGCTCCTGCGCCACCAGCGCAGCGAGGCGGAATTCGCTGTTGCCGAGCTTGAGCGTGTCGGCCACTGCCACGCCCAGCGCTTCCGCGCCGGCGCGCGTGAGCCATGCGGTGCCCGGCGCCGGTACCGATTCGGCGCGCGTGCTGGCGCCATCGGCGCCGGCGAGGCGAAACTCGCCGCGCAGCGGAAAGCCCGCGCCCAGCGCGCGCACTTCCGCCAGGCGAAGACGCTCGCCCGCGCGCAACATGCTGGGAAACGCGCGCGTTTCCGTCGCGCGCAATCCGGGTGCCGCCGCGCGCGCGCGCCATTCGGGGCCCAGCGGCGTGTCGGCACGCAGCACCGCGTCGCCGCCCAGCAGGCGGTTGGCTTCGAGCGCCAGCGCGCGCTCGGCGCGATCGGTGAGGAAACCCACGCTCGTCACCGCCGCCACCGCGAGCGCCAGCGCAGCGAGCAGCACCCGCACCTCGCCCGAGGCGAAGTCGCGGCGCAGGAAGCGCCACGCCAGGCGCCAGGCGCTCATGGGTGCCGTGGCCCGTGGTGCGGCTGCGGCCCGGCGCCGACCAGGCGACCACCCGCCAGCCGCAGGCGGCGCGAGCAGCGCGAGGCCAGCGCCTCGTCATGCGTGACCAGCACCAGCGTGGTGCCTGCTTGCGCGTTGAGCTCGAACAGGAGATCGACCACCGCGCTGCCGGTCACCGCGTCGAGATTGCCGGTGGGCTCGTCGGCGAACAGCACCGCCGGCCGCGCCACGAAGGCGCGCGCCAGCGCCACGCGCTGCTGCTCGCCGCCCGAGAGCGTGCGCGGATAGGCGCGCAGCCGGTCCGACAGGCCGACCTGGGCCAGCACCGCGCGCGCGGCCGTCTCGGGATCGGCATGCCCGGCCAGCTCCAGCGGCAGCATGACGTTCTCGAGCGCCGTCAGCGCCGGCAGGAGCTGGAAGTTCTGGAACACGAAGCCGACCCGGGCCCCGCGCAGGCGCGCGCGACCGTCCTCGTCGAGGCCCTTGAGCGCCTGCCCGGCCAGCACCACCTCGCCCGAGCTCGGCAGGTCGAGCCCGGCCAGGAGCCCGATCAGGGTCGACTTGCCCGAGCCCGAGGCGCCGACGATGGCAACCGCTTCACCCGCGTGGATGGTAAAACCCACGTCCTCCAGGATCGTGAGCTCACGCCCCGCCAGCGTCACGCGCTGGGTCAGGGCGCGCGCTTCGACCGCCACTACTGCCGTGGAATCATTCATGACCAGTTTCCATGGGGCCGTGCCCCGAACCCCGCAAGGGTGCCTGAAGACCCTTCAAGGTTTCGTGCTCGCGTGCCTGAGCCTCATGGGCGTGGCTGCGATGGCCGCGCCGGCGCCCCGCACCCTGCTGGTGTTCGGCGACAGCCTTTCGGCCGGATTCGGCCTCGCGCCGGGCGAGGGCTGGGTCGACCTGCTCGCGCGCCGGCTTGCCGACCAGGGCAGCGACTGGACCGTGGTCAACGCCAGCATCAGCGGCGAAACCACCGCCGGAGGCGCCACCCGCATCGACGCCGCGCTGGCACGCCACCAACCGGCACTGGTGGTCCTTGAACTCGGCGCCAACGACGGCCTGCGCGGCCTGCCGACCGATGCCGCGCAGGCCAATCTCGCGCACCTGATCCGGTCCAGCCAGGCGGCCGGCGCGCGCGTGCTGCTGGTCGGCATGCGCATGCCGCCCAACTACGGCCCCGACTACACCGCGGCCTTCGCCTCGATGTACCGCAATCTCGCTGAAACGCACGAACTTGCCTTCCTGCCGCTCCTGCTCGAACCCATCGCGACCGACCGCGCGATGTTCCAGGACGACAACGTCCACCCTACCGCCGCCGCCCAGCCGCTGCTGCTGGACCACGTGTGGCCGGCACTGGCGCCGTTGCTCGACCACCCCTGACGCAGGCTCGTCCAGCGCCGGGCTGCGGGAGCGGCTTTGGCCGCGGCCAGGCCTATCGCCCGCAGAGCGGGCTCCTACGAAGCCGGCTCTGAAAGGAGCCCGCTCTGCGGGCGATAGGCCTGGCCGCGGCCAAAGCCGCTCCCCCGGGGGGTGCGCATGGGTCGAACCCGATCGCATTCGAATGGCGGTTTCGTCACCGCCACCCCGTTTGCCGGTACATGTGTACGAGTGCCGCACCCCCAGCGGCAGCGCGCATCGCCACGGACGGCACCGGCAGGGCAGGAACGACGTGTTGCATTCGCCACCCATGACGCCTAGCCTTCCGGCGCGATCCGGAGCGGCGCAGCCAGAGCACGCCGCGTTCCGGTACCGGGCCGGCACGGGAGCGGTGCGGATGGCTACGGGCGTGAGCGCATGGTCCACCCTGGGCAGCCTGCTGCACGAGCTGCGGCGTCGCCGCGTGGTCCAGGTGGCGCTGGGCTATGCCGCGTTGGCGCTCGTCGTCGTGCAGGTTGGCGACACCCTGGTCGACGCGCTCGAGTGGCCGGTGTGGGTGATGCGCCTGCTGATCGGTGGCCTTGCGCTCGGCTTTCCGCTCGCGATCGGGCTGGCCTGGTTCTTCGACCTCACCCCGGAAGGCATCACGCGCGATCTCGGCGAGGGCCTGCCCGATGTCGAGGGACCGCATCTGGCGGCGATGCTGGCCCTGCAGCCGATCGGCGATCCGGCCAGCCTGCGCGCATCGCTGCGCCGCACCCTCACCTTGGGCGGCGCGCTGCGTTGCGAAACCGACGGTCGCGGCCTGGTGGCCGAATTCCGCAGCGCGCGCGACGCGCTGCACTGCGCCCTGCGCGCACTGGCCGAGCACGGCAGCGAGCTGCGCGCCGCGCTCACCATCGGCGAGGTGAGCCGCGACCACGGCCACTTCGCCGGCGCCGCACTGGCCGAAGTGCAGGCGGTGGCGCGCCATGCCGTCCCCGGTGGCCTGTCCATGAACGGCGCGGTGCGTGAAACGAACCTCGCGCGCCTGCACCCGGAGATCGGCGCGATCCTGCGCCCGGTTGCCGGCGGCGACGGAGCGGCCCCGCAGGCCTGGGTCGCGCAGGCTGCGGACGTGGCCACGCTGGCCTTCGATGCCGCGCCGCGCGGTACGACCGGCCGGCGTTCGCCCGCGGCGCTCGTCGCGCTCGCCTCCGCCGTGCTGCTGGCGGTCGGTGTCGGCGCGCTGATCTGGTTCGCCGGCGGCGCTGGCGCGCCGCGGTTGCCGGCCGCGTCGATCGCGGTGCTGCCCTTCACGACCCTGAGCGACCAGCGCGAGGACGCCTGGTTCGCCGAGGGACTCGCCGACGAGATGATGGGCGCGCTGGCGGGTGTCGAGGGCCTGCAGGTCGCTGCGCGCGCTTCGGCCTATTCGCTGCGCGGCCAGTCGCTGGACATCCAGGCCATCGGCGAGCGCCTGGGCGTGGCCAGCGTGCTCGAGGCAACGGTGCGCCGCGACGGGCCGCGCCTGCGCATCAACGCGCAGCTTTCCGATACACGCAATGGCACCACGGTGTGGACTGCGGCGTATGACGAGGAGTTGATCGACTTGTTCGACTTGCAGCGGCGAATTGCCATTCGCGCAACCGAATCGCTGCTCGGATTCATTCCCAACGATGGCAAGCCGCTGACGCGGCGACTGCAGCCGACGCTCAATGTCGGTGCCTACGAGGACTACTTGAGGGGCCAGGAGGCACTGAATCAACCAACCACCGAACCCGTGATAGACAAAGCCAAGGGCTTCTTCCGTTCTGCGCTGGCCGCCGACGCGGGCTTCGCGCGCGCACAGGCCGGAATCTGCCGCGCGGAAATCAAGCGCTTCACCTCGTTGCGCTTGGCCGATGCATTCACCGAGGCCGAGGCGGCCTGCGCGCGGGCGGAAGCCATGGATCCGGCGCTGCGCGAAGTGGATCTCGCGATGGGAGAGCTCTACCAGGTCAAGGGCGAGGCGGATCGCGCGATTGCGCGTTTCACGCGGGCCCTCGAGGATCCGGCACTGCGTGTCGATGCGAACCTAGGTTTGGCCTGGGTCGAATCCGATCGCGCCAATGCACCACTGGCGCTAACCTATTTCGATCGCGCTTCGGCGCTCTCTCCGGGTGACTGGCGGGTCTACAGTCAACGTGGATACTTCCACTACACGCGCCAAGAGTACGAGCTCGCGCTGGTGGCATACCGCACCGCGCTTACGCTCAACCCCTTGAGCGCAACGTTGTGGAGTTATGTGGGGGGGTTGCACCAGTTGCTGGGGCAAGTCGATGCTGCGATTGATGCCTACGCACGGTCACTTGCGATCGAGCCCAACTACGAAGCTTACAGCAATCAGGGCGTGCTTCAGTTCACCAATGGCCGTTATTCAGACGCAGCAAGCAGTTTTCGTCGAGCCATTGAGTTCGACAATAGCGACTACCGACTTTGGGCCAATCTTGGCGACGCTCTCGCAGCCGATCCAGAAACCGCGGCGCTCGCAATGGAGCCGTATCGTGAGTCGCTGACCCGTATTGACGGATATCTTGCGGTTCGAACACGCGACGCGGAAGCGGTTGCACTCAAGGGCTGGATCGTCGCAAACCTTGGCGAAATCGAATTTGCCAGGACGCTTGCGACACAATCGGCGCAGCTTGACTCACGGCACGGCGATGCGGCGATCTGGGCAGCACAAACATTCGCGCTACTGGGCGACGATGGCCCGGCCCGCGAGTCAATCGCCCGCGCGCGGGAAGCGGGAATCGACACAAAGCGATTGATGACTATACCGATTCTCCGTCGTCTATTGACAACCCTATAGGTTGCTGTCTCGGGTACTTCGCTTCAAGTCACTCGCGTTGCACGTTCTTCGATGGATAGCACAGCGCATTCTACTAAACAGCAGGGAGGAATCGACAATGAACAATTCCAAAATGGTCGCATCTGTCGCAGCCGTTGCCGTGGTAGTAGGGCTGGCTTACTTCTACTTCACATCACTGAGTACAGCAGCGTGCACGACAAAGCCCACTGGTACGGCTTGGGTCACCATCGAAATCAATCCCCCCACGGCCAATGTACTAAATATCGACGCACTGCATTGCGTCGTCACCGAGGATCAATACGTCAAATGGAATATGAACTTGGCAGATCCGGTGCGGATCGAGTTCACGCCGAATCCCAGCGATCCTAGTTCAATGGCCAAGTCACCGGACGAGAATTTTGCGCTGATTCTCGATACCACAGGGTCCAACAACAAGGATCGAAATGCATCGATTCGGATCGGACCGGGACCGGAGGGCAAGAACTGCGAGGCCTTCTACTACAGGGTTGGAGTTAAGGGCACGGTCAGCCCAAATCCCTCCATCATCATCAAGCCGAATGGGGCGACGTCGGAATGCACGGTTCCTGACGTAAATCTATAGGCGCGGGGCCGGCAGAAGCGCTTGGGCAAAGTCGAATTCATGGAGCGCACGATGTTCGCGCCCACCGTGCGGAAGTAAACTCGCCAACTCGGGAGATAGTTGCTTGGACCTGATCGCCCAACTCGCCCTCGCCGCAGGCCTAGCCTGGGGCGCGGGCTTGCGGCTCTACGCGGTGGTGTTCCTCGCGGGCATCGCCGGGCGGATGGGATGGGTCGAGTTGCCGGGGTCGCTTGCGTACCTCACGCACGATGGCGTGTTGTGGGTGGCGGGGGCGTTCCTGGTGCTGGAGTTCCTGGCCGACAAGGTGCCGCTGGTGGATTCGGCGTGGGATGCGTTGCAGACCTTCATCCGCATCCCCGGGGCGATGGTGCTGGCGTGGGGGGCGTTGGGCGAGCAGGGTGAGGCGTTGCAGTTCGCGGCGGCGATGCTGGGCGGCTCGATCGCGGGGCTCACCC
>Ga0209254_10000480_pt1 | contig 32281 bp, 32 predicted proteins | sample FrelakmetDIP11DI_FD_187148 | JGI IMG/M metagenome (GOLD analysis project Ga0209254, IMG submission 187148) | Freshwater lake sediment microbial communities from the University of Notre Dame, USA, for methane emissions studies - DIP11 DI (SPAdes)... | ecosystem: Environmental > Aquatic >... | reverse complement strand
CACAGCGCCTGGGCCGACCGGTGGTGGCCCCGAACTCGCCCCCCTTGGTCATGAGCATCTCACCCATCTCATCGGTGAGCTCAGTGGGGAAAGGACCCGACCCAACCCTGGTGGTGTAGGCCTTCATCACGCCGACCACCTCGTTTATCAGCGAAGGCCCGATGCCCACGCCAGTGCAGATGCCGCCGGCAATGCAGCTCGAGGAGGTCACGAAAGGATAGGTTCCATGGTCTATGTCCAGCATGGTTCCCTGTGCGCCTTCGAACATTACCTTCTTGCCCTTCTTGATGGCGTCGTTCACCAGGACCGACGTATCGCAAATATGGCGATCTAGCTTCTTGCCATGGGATAGGAGCTTTCGCAGCAGCTCCTCCTTCGTCGGCATCCCCTCTCCTCCCAGGGCCGCGAGCTGCCTCTCCTTCAAAGGATAGACGACGTCCAGCTTGTCCCTGAGCTCGTCCTCCTCCAAGAGGTCGCAGACTCTGATGCCTTGCCGAGCGATCTTGTCAGCATAGCATGGCCCGATGCCGCGTCCGGTGGTGCCGACGCCCTTCGCGCCGCGCTGGCGCTCCTCCGCGCCGTCCAAGAGACGATGGTATCTCATCACCACGTTTGCTCTGTCCGAGATGCGGAGCCCCTCCATGGAACGGCCGCTGGCCTTCACCTTGGCCATCTCTTCCTCCAGGGCCTCGAGGTCCACCACCACCCCGTTGCCGATGACATTTATGATTCCTGGCCTGAGGATTCCCGATGGGAGCAGGTGCAGGGCGAACACCTCCTTTCCAATCTCAATGGTGTGGCCCGCATTGGCACCACCCTGATAGCGCACGACCATTTCCGCGTCCTGCGCCAGATAATCCGTTATCTTGCCCTTGCCTTCGTCACCCCATTGCGTGCCGATGACCGCGAGCGTGCTCAAGCCTTCACCGCGCTCGCATCCTCCGAGAGGTAGATAAATCGTTCGGTGCCATTTAGGCCATATCCAGATATGCGCTGCAAACTTCCTTTAGGGGGAGGTCGGTCTTGAAGCCGGTCGGGGAGAAATGGGTCCTGGAGGCATGTCCCACCTGGTTCAATCGTTCGATGACCTCATCCAGCACATGAGGGGATACCTTGAGCATCGAGGAGAGCTCGTTGTTCTCATAGAAGAAGGGAGCCTCCAGCTCCTCCCTCCATAGCCCTAGGTATTTCAAGCATCTGGGGCGCTCCTGCAAACCCTCGTCGGCATTCATGTCCGAGAGGGTGGCACGTTCATGCAAAGGTCCCAACCACATTGGACCTAGGGCTCCTGCGGACGGCTGGTTGGACCAAGAGCGTTCGTGATTGCTTGGATCATAGGTTAGGTGGCCAAGGTTGGTCAGGGACTCGTCCGCTGCCGCCGCGCTCTCCGGAACCCTGACGAAGCAACGGAAGTAATGGTCAGCATAATAGCAGAGCAAAGGCCGGATTCCCTTATCCAGCTGGGCGGCTTCTCTCGCCAAGTACCCCATCAGAATGCGCAGGCCGGTCTCGTGGCCGAATACGTTCCTCAGCGGTCGGGCCATGTATCTCCGCATGCACTTCTTGGCATGTGTGCCGGCCAAAGGCGCCGTGTCCGTAGCGGTAACGGCCAGCACGCCATTCCGCTTCAATCCTTGGAAGGCCGCCTGTGCGAATGGCGCGGGCGTCCCGAACGGATCGATGTCAATGTAATCGTGGACCTTGGAGGCCAAGTGACAGCGCAGGTCCTGATTGGTGGCCTCGCAGTTCTCCAGGGCGTTGAGCTCTATGTTCGCCTGTATATAATGAAAGGCCCTGGGATCCTTGTCGTTAATGAACATGCGGTACACGCCAGGGCACTCGTTGGCCAACCGGATGCCCCTGGCGCCGGTGGCAGCCATGGCATCCAGGGCCGAACCCTTGATGTTCAAGGTCCGGAAGAGCATTACGGAGACGTCGCGGTTGAAGGCCATCTGGGCATTGAAGAACACGCATCCCAGGCGCTTGCCCGGCCCCTTCGAAGAGTGCGCCGCGGGTATTAGCAGGCGCGTCCTCCCCTCCTCGGTCTCTATGGCATCGGGTAGACCACTCACAAGAGCTCTCCCTTCATGAGCTTCATAATCTTGTAAGGCAAAAGGTTGCGGTTTATCGGGGTGACCTCCAGGATGCGCACGTCGTCCCGCCTCCTTATGTCCTGCAAAAGAGGGTTGCGGGACTTCTTGTGCAAGGTGAGAAGCATGGGTTTCTCGACGTCCAGGGCGAACTTGACGGCCGAGACGAACTTCTCCGACTCCACCTCCATCTTGCCCACCTCGTCTATCACAATTACATCGGACTCCTCGCATGCCTTCATCAAGGCATTCACCCCCACATTCTCCAGCACGCTAAGGTCCACGCCGAACTTGCCTACCATGAACTTGCTCTGGATGTCCATGTGGGCTAGGACCTCCTTCTCCTTGGTCCTCCAATCTATGATGGAGAATCCCACGCGGCGGTTGTCCTCGACTATGGGTTCGGTGATCATGCCGCCCACCGTGAGCTCCTCCGCCTCGAGCATCTCGATGACCTTGATGAGGGCATGGGTCTTGCCAGCGCCCGGAAGTCCAGTGATACCAATCTTGATGCTATTCATCTTGCCACCGAATAGGATAAAACCGAGCGCTAGTCCGCCTGCGTCCGATAGAAGGGTGTAATGGCATTTCATACTTAACTACCTTTTTCTGATGCCATTATGCTGGAAGGCTCCATTGGTTATCCAATCGGAATCATTTATTATCGCCCCGGGGCGATTATCTAGGGCGTTATGGTCGAAGCATCGCCTGCTTCCATCGGCCAAGGTCCGGCATGGAAGCGGGTTCGTCTTGAGGTCCTGCTCCTCTCCGCCTTATTGGCGGGGGCAGGCATACTCTTGATTCTGTTACCCTGGCCCGAGAGCTATTCCTCCCTGTTGAAGGCATTGGGAATCGCGCTGATCCTGGCAGGGGGGATCGTGGCCGCAACCCGACCATGGAACTTCATGAGAAGGATGGAGATGCAGCTCTTGGTCCATAGGGAAAGGCTGCAAGGTCAGGTCTCTGAGATGCGGCGGCAGGATGGATCGGACCGCGCAGACGAGAAGAGGGATGAGCCAGACCAAGCTCCATGATCGATCGTCATCTACCAGACCTCTGCCATGGTCGAGCCCGGACGCGAACGTCTAGACCTCGGATATCTCCTTGACGTACATGAGGGGGTAGCGAAGCTCGTTCACGTACCTTATCTCCGCCACAGCTCGAACGTTCTCCACCTGGATGACCAGGGTGACGTCCAGCATGCTACCGGTAAGGGTCTGATAATCGAACTCATCCCGCTTCTTGCGCAGCGCCGTCCGGTCGATCCTCACCCTGACGTCCTTCACGAACGGCTGCACCTTGACCCCATCCTCCATGGCCCTTTCGAGGATGTCCGCGTTGGCGGCACAGACTGGGGTACCGACGAACTGATGGTAAATAGTACCTAGCTTGATGCCTGCCTCGAACACCGCCCTCTCCCGGGGGCTGCAATTGAAATACTTGGCAGCCAGCTCCTCCCTTCTTGATCTGCTCGTCGCCATATGCTCACCCCCCCTTCAGGACCATCTTCGCGTCAACGACGACGTACCCTTTCTCCCTGAGGATGACTGGATTCAAGTCCAATTGTTCCAGGCCCTTGGTCTCCATGCCCATGCTTGAGACCTTCCCCAATAGGTCCAGCATCGCCTCGCGGTCGGCGACGAATCCCCGAAAGCCCTCGAAGAATGCAGAAGCTTTGCTCTCCTCCAGCATTTCCTCCGCATCCTTCCTGGAGATTGGCAATCTGCGGAAGGAGACGTCTTTGTAGAGCTCCGCCATGACACCGCCCATTCCGAACATGATGCATAGGCCGAAATCCCGGTCACGCAGGAGGCCGACGATAACCTCTGGCCCCTTTGGCTCCATCGATTCCACCAGAACATCGGCGTCCGGGAACTTGGCTCGGATCTGATCATACCTTTGTAAGAGCTCCTCCGGGGTCGCCACATCGAGGAAGACTCCGCCGACCTCCGTCTTGTGGAGCACCTTGGCGGAGCTGACCTTCACTGCCAGAGGATAGGTTAATGACAACCTCTCCAGCTCGCCACGGCGCGGGACGAGGAAAATGGTGGTAAGTATCCCTCTTTTTTTGAGTAGCCCTTTGGTTTTGGCCTCCGGCAAAGCGATCAACGCATCTTCCGTGGCGAACCCTCCCTGGACGACTTGATACCCTTCCGAATGGATTATAATGTTGTCCTCATCCCTCGGTCTGAAAGGTCTTGCCTTGACGGTACCCTTCCCGCAATGCCCTCTCGTTCCCTTCCAAAGCCCCTATCGGGCTCATCTCCGCCACAGCCTTGACCGCTGCTTCGATAGAGATCAATCCCGATATCTGGACGAGGGCGCCGAGCATGATCATATTGGCCGCGGCTCGACTTCCGAGCTCGTCGGCGCGTTTCAGGGCGGGTATGTCGTAATAGGTAAGGTTGGGCCTGCTCTCCACCCCCTCCGAATCCAGGATCACGATCGTGCCAGGGTTAACATCTTCGATGAACTTCTCATAAGCTGGTTGGGACATGAGCACCAAGAAATCTGGCTTCTCCACAAATGGATAGAAAGTCGGCTGGTCAGAGATGACCACGTCGCATTTCGAGGATTCACCTCGCGCCGCAGGACCGTAGGATTGCGTCTGGATGGCGAACATCTCTTTGCCATCTTTTCGCTCGAACAATGAGGTCGCTCTTGCTAGCGCCATCCCGGCGTAGATGATGCCCTGGCCCCCCATGCCAGCAAAGCGAACGGACGTCTTCATCCTGACCATCCGAATGATGGTCTTGGGCAATATTAAGGCTCCGGCTGGCCGGGGATATGGGACCGCTACCTATTTTGATAATCAGAATCACGTTCCGATGCCCATTCAGTTAGAGTAAAATATGGAGCAGCGCATGGATGAGTCCAGCTATAGCTAAAGGCCTTGCGATGATCACGGTCCTCTATGTTGATGACGAGCCCTCCCTCTTGGAAATAGCCAAGGAGTTCTTGGAAAGCGAGGGGGACGTGGAAGTCGAGACAAGCAGCTCAGCTATGGACGCCTTGGTCCGGATCGAGACCAGGCATTTCGATGCCATCATCTGCGACTATCAAATGCCGATCGTGGACGGAATAAAGTTCCTCAAGACGGTCAGGATGCAAGGTCGAAACACCCCATTCATCCTCTTCACCGGGAAAGGCAGGGAGGACGTGGCCATAGAGGCTTTGAATAACGGGGCAGATTTCTACCTCCAGAAAGGTGGGAATCCAAAAGCGCAGTTCACCGAGCTCCTCAACATGATAAGGCGCTCCATCGAACAGAGGCAATCGGCGGAGAGGCTCAAGGAATCGGAGGAGATCTATGAGAAGCTGTTCAAGGACAACGTGGAGGTGATGGTCCTTGTCGAACCCAAGACTGGAGCCATCGCGGATGTGAACACCGCGGCCACCACCTTCTTCGGCTATTCGCGCGCTGAGATGCTGCGGATGAACATCGCTGACACTTACCCTATCCTAGATGGAGAAGGCCTGGCTCAAATGAGCCACAGGGATGTGGAAAGGAGTGCCAAGATCATAATGCCAAACCGCCTCGCCAGCGGTGAGCTGCGTGAGGTCGAGGTCGACTCGGGCATGCTCCGGGTCAAGGGCCGCCCCCTCGGATATGCCATCATCCACGACATCACCGAAGTGAGGAGAGCGCAAAGGCGGGAGCAGCGGCTCAACCGGGCCCTAAAGGTCCTCAGCGCCACTAGCCAGCTCATCCTGCATTCTCGCGGCGAGATGGAGCTGCTCGACGGCATCTGTCGCGCTCTTGTGAAACATGGAGGCTACATTGGCGCATGGGTAGGATGCTTCGACCTCGCGTCTGGAGAAGCGAGAGAAGTGGCAAAGGCATCTAAGCCCGCTTTGAGAAACGAGCCCGACGTCCTTACTTTGAACAAGGAGGCTCTGGCGGACCTTTCCTTCCAAGTAAAGGAATCCTCCGAGATGATCGTGCGGAGGAGCGGTAAAGAGAGGGTCTTGACCAGCTCCGTGAAGGACGGGGCCGCGCACGCCTTCGTTGCCTTGCCGCTAGTGGTCAATGGAAACCTGAGGGCGGTAATGGTGATCGCCTCCGAGGACGTTGAGGCGATGGAGGACAGCGAAATATTCCTTCTACAGGAGCTGGCGGAAAGCTTGTCCGAAGCCGTCTCCCTCATAGATGAGAAGGATGAGGAAAAGGCCAGTCTGATGGAGAAGGCGGCTCTAGCAGAAAAGCTAGGCATGTTCCGCCACCTCCTCGATGCCAGCCCGGTGGCGATACTGGTCTTCGACCAAGGGGGCAAGGTCAGTTTCGCCACTCCTATCGTCGGAGAGATGATGGGGATGAGCGGCGAGACGGTCCTGGGGATGGCCTATAATTCGCCCAACTGGCGGATCTCCTCTATGGACGGTCGGCCGCTGGCAGATGAGGGATTTCCATATTCGATGGTTATGCGTTCAGGGTCGCCAATCTTGAATCAAAGGTATGCCATCGAGTCCGGCATTGGCAAGAAGAGGTACCTCTCCTTGGATGCCATCCCACTGAGCGGGGACGATGGTGCGATATCTGGCGTTGCGGTGACGGCCACGGACATAACCAGCATAGTCTTGCAAGAGTCCCAGAGCCAAAGCGACAGCTTGTTGCGAGAGCTGATGGGAAGCGCGCTCGACGTGGTCGTCAAGATTGACCAAGATGGTAATTTGGTCTACGTCTCGCCCGCGGTCAAGAACCTATTAGGCAAGGAGCCGGAGGAGCTCATCGGAAAGAACGTGATAGAGCACATACACCCGGACGATCTGGAATCTATGCTGCAAACCCTTCAGAATACGCCCGTGGGCCAGGACCAGCAGACCTTCCGTTTCCGTCTTAGGCGGGGGGAGGGATATGTGGTGGTCGAGGCGATTGGCCGCGTCCTCGTTGACGAGAATGGCGAGCCCTCATCCCTGGTCGGCAGCGTTAGGGACATCACCTCCAGGCAAATGGCAGAGGAAAGGCTCTGGGAGACCGGAAGCAAGCTAAGGGCCATCATCCAGACCTCCCCCATGGCCATTGTCAGCCTGGATTCCAATGGGGTGATAAACACCTGGAACCCTGCGGCCGAGAGGGTTTTCGGCTGGGGCAACATCGACAGCGGTCGGCCATTCCCATTCTTCCCAGATGATGACACGGAGGAGCTCCGCCGATTGAAATCAAGCATTCTAGCCGGTGAGGCATTGAGCGATGTGGAGCTAAATCGCAAGACCGAGGATGATAGCGAGCGTCGGGTCAGCATCTCCACCGCCCCGATACTTGACCAAAGCGGGAAAGTATCCTCCATAATCTTGGTGGCATCGGACATTACTGAGCGCAAGGCCATGGAAGACCGGCTCATCCAATTGAACGACCTGCTGCATCTTGTCAACCGTATTCTCCGGCACGACACGCTCAATGAGCTGATGGTGGTGGCGGGCTCCCTTGACATGTTCCAGAAGAGCAAGCAGGAGCGATTCCTTGTCACCGCGACCAAGGCGGTGAACCGGTCGGTGGAGATGATAAAGCGGATGAAGGAGCTCGAGTCCCTAGCGGCCTCGGGCAGCGCGATGAGGGTCTATGACCTTCGCCAGGTCACAGAGAACGTCCTCCGTGGATATATGGTCGACTTCTCGGTGGAGGGCGAGGGCTCCATCTACGCTGACGAAGCCCTGCCCTCGGCCATCGACAACATCGTTCGCAACGCGATGATTCATGGGAAGGCGGATCGGATTGAAGCCAGGATATGGGAGGAGGATGGTAAATGCCACCTGCGCATCGCCGACAATGGCATCGGCATCCCCTACCAGGTCAAGGACCACATATTCGATGAAGGGTTCAGCTACGGTGCCAATGCCGGAACCGGGCTCGGTCTTTACCTGGTGACCAAGGCCGTGGAGCGCTACCGGGGCAAGGTGGCCGTGGAGGACAACCAACCCAAAGGCGCGGTCTTTGTGCTTACCTTCCCTAAAGCCTGAGTCGCTGGGACTTGACCGGGCTTAGGCTAGAGCGGCGTACCGCATTCCCCGCAGAACCTTGTGCCCGCAGAGGATTTGGCCCCGCACTTCTTGCACTCGATCATGCCCAAGGGCGCGCCGCAGTTGTTGCAGAACTTGCCCTGGCCGGCAGGCTTGCCGCATTTGGGGCAAAGGGTCTGGCGGGCGTCGATCTCCCCCGTGAAGACTTGGGTCTGCTGCGCCTTCTCCTGGATGTCCTGCTTCATCTTCTCCGCCCTGGCAGCGGAGACCTCCACCGCCTCCCGCGGGGCGTCGTCGGTGCAGAGCTGCCCTTCCTCGTTCCAGTCGTTGTCGCAGACGTACTTGTGGCAACGGGGGCAGCGTTTGAAATGGCCCTTGGCCTCGTTGCTGGCCAGTTCGAAGGCTTGCTCGTGCTCCTTGTGCCACTCGGGGGACATGCCCTCGTATTTGTGGGAGACGATGTCCGTTCCTTGGTCCGCGGCATGTCCCAGTGAGTACTTCCCCGTGAGGGAGCCGACGGCGCTTGCCGCCTTTCCGATCCCCTGGAAGAGGCCCTTCTTCTTCCAGGTCTTGGACTCGATGAAGCGGGTCTTGTATCCTTCCCGGCAGATGTCGCAGAAGAAGGTGAACTGAAAACCCGCGTCCGTGCTGTTGTCCTCCATGTTCGAAGTGAACGATACTAGCTTCCCGTTGGTCATCGCTTCCCTCCATAAAGTGGCTTACCGCATTTGATGCACCTATCCCCCAGGGGGGGCTGCTGCGTCCTGCACTTGGGGCAGGTTACCATCAGCCTTGCCCCGCAATTGACGCAATAATCGCCGAAGAAGGTGGGCTTCGAGCAGCTGGGGCAGGTGGTAAGCAATGACAGCCCGCAGTTCTGGCAAGCCTGCTGGCCTTTCTCGATGGGTGCCCGGCATTTGGGGCAGCGCGCGCTGTCCGTCGGGTTGACCTTTCCGCAGTACGGGCAGACGTTGGCATCTGGGTCAACGAGTTGGTTGCAGTACTTGCACGGCTTCTTGAAACCTACCATGCCGCTTACCCCCTAGCCTACGCCTTTCCACCAGGAGATACGCGCAGGCCTCAAATCTATTCCATTCGATGATAGAAATAGATTGCCTAACCTTCATCGCTCCATGGCATGGCGGGTGAGGTCGGTCATCGATGGCCGTCTCGGTACTAGCAGTTCGAACCCCGTCTTAGCGTCGACCTCGCGGCGGGCAGTGACCCCCAGGAGCTCGATGATCACCACCTCTGCCACCTTCCAGACCTTGACGCCACGTCGCACGCAGCCGGTGATGCTGATGTCGTCCCGGCCGCAGGCGATGTGCATGTGCAGCACCGGTTTCCCATCCTCGTTGGGGAAGATGGTGCCAACCCCTTCGATCTCGTAGGCTTCGTTCAATTGTCTTTCCATGGGGATTGGGGGCATGTCGTCCCCCCTCTTCGGCCCGACTACCAATCTGCTTCCCTTGTCGGCGGCGCCTACTATCGTGATCACCGCGGCCTCGACCCTGCGGTCCGCTGCAAAGCTCTCCAGCACCTCGTGAATGACCTCTCCGTCCTCCAGGCGGAGCACGAAAACGCGACCCGTCTTGCCCTGTGAGTACTTCATCAGCCGATCCCCCAACGCTATCCCCAAACCGCTATTACTGTCCTTCGTCGGACTTCTTCCATCTCACGGAATCGTCTTTTTGGGCCACATTGAAGTCCAAGAGGGCGACGACGTCCCCCTTCCATTGCTCGAGCGAAGAATGCATGACCCTGCCGATGAAGCGCTCCCTCAGCGCCCTGAGCTCAGGCACGCGCATGACCGCGTACCTGTACCTGGAATATTCAGGGGCATAGAGCCTATCTTCGGCGAGATAGATCGGCTCCCTCCGGAAATTGATGGCGTTCAGGCCTGTGGCCAGCGAGGTTACTTCCACACGAGCCTCCCGGTCCATGGAAGTCAGGTCGACGAGCGGATATTGCTTCCGGCTCCAGATGCGGAAGAAGTAGGTTGCCCGTCCCTCGTCCTCGCCCGAGGAGGCCTCGAAGGCAACGGCGTTCCCGCCCTTCCCCTTGTCCAACGAATAAATTGGTGCTAGGAAGAAGACGTAGTCCTGCGCCTCCTCCTTGTGCAGCGACCGCTTTATTCCGATGCGGACCTCATCGACCCGCGCCATTCCCCGGAGATGGGCGTACTCCTCGCCGATCGAATATCCCGACAGCTTCTTCTCCAGGGCACTCCAGAGACCAGGGCAGGCCGCCTCCAACTCCGCCTTTCCCGCCGGACGGCCCTCCTTCATGAGCCGAGATGCAGCCTGCACTCCTTCCAGGCTCGCAGCGGGGTGTGCGTCCCTGATCGTCCTCTGCACCTGGGCGGAAAGGTCCGCCGCGTTATCGGTGATGCCCTTCCGCAGCGGATCAAGCTCCTGTCCAAGCTTGCTGATTTCGATGACGGAGCCTGACCCCATGTGCACCATGAGCCGGAAGTCGCGCGCCTCAATCGACTGGACGTCAGCGAACCTGGCCCTTTGGATTCCCGATCGATCAGGCATGATAACCATGGCCGTCTGATAGAGCCGGACCTCAGCTTTGCCCAGCTCCTCCCTACGTCCATTCCTTGAGATGGCGAGATCGCACCTCACCCCTTGCTTGAGGAGCTTCTCCTCCATCAACAGGTCCTGCAGCTCCAGCTCGTTGATATCACGGAATATCGCTCTTACCATGTCCTCGTACTTGTAACCGAGGTTGAAGAGCGTAAGCTCCTCCGATGAGCGGAGCTTGACATTGATGCGGTACTCTCCCTCCACGACCGAAATGACGTCCCTGAGGGAGATATGCATCGGGCCACCTGATGAAGGACTGATGACCAGCTCTTCCGGCCCTAGGACGATGGTGGCATCGCCCATCGCCTTCACCTCTCCCGAGGATGCCACGGAGAAACGCGCCTTGACTTCCATGCCTAAGGCATTCGTTCCTTCCGGTCATATTTTTTTCCTAATGGTCTGGAAACCTCTTTACCCCGCGAGATCCATAGGCTCAGGGGTCAGGTAGTAATGACCAGAGCTAAGGTGGCAGTGGCCCTGAGCACCAACCGCGCCGCGGCGACGAAGAAGGTGGCGACAGCGGTCGGCATGCCATTCATGGAAGATAAAGAGGTTCTGATCAAGCCAAACCTCAACACCTCCGATCCCTCCCCTGGATCCACTCACATCGACACTCTCAGCTCCTTGCTGGAGATGATCAAGCCCGACCATCCAAGACAGGTCACCGTGGCCGACCGAAGCGGCCCCATGGATACCAGGGAGGTCTTTGAGAAGAAAGGCCTCTTTGAGCTAGGGGAGGAAGAAGGGTTCGAGTGCCTGGTCTTCGACGAGATGTCGGACGAGATGTACAAGAGCTTCCAACCTCCGGGCAGCCACTGGAGGGATGGTTTCCTCTTCGCTCGCCCGGTAACGAGGGCGGACAGGGTCATCTGCCTCTGCTGCCTCAAGACGCATCAGTATGGTGGTCACTTCACAATGTCCCTAAAGCTGGCCACGGGAATGGTGCATAGGAAAAACATGGACGAGCTCCATACCTCCAAATATCAGAGGGAGATGATCGCCGAGATGAATTACGCCTATGAGCCAAACCTAGTAATTATGGACGGCGTGGAAGCCTTCTATACGGGAGGACCGATGCATGGCGCCCTTTGGAAGGCAAATCTCACCTTCGCTTCAAAGGACCGGGTGGCTTTGGACGCCGTCGGGGTAGCCGCCCTCAAGATGCACGGCACCACTCCGGAGATCGAGAGACGGCCAGTGTTCATGCAGGATCAGATACGACGGGCGGTGGAGCTCGGATTGGGCGTGCAGGAAGCGAAGGAGATAGAGATCGTGCCTGTCGATGTTGCGTCCGAGTCTATTTGTCAGCGGATCCAGGATGCACTGATGTCCTGAGGAATCCCTGGCAGGCATGTGTCTCGCCCGTTTCATCCTACAACTTTGGGATTCGAGCGAACGGCCAGCAGCAACTCTGGAACCAACAGAGAATAAATCATTCCGAGCTTTCTGAATCAGGCGATCAATCCATAGGGGGAGCGGTTCCTCTCGATGAACTCACCTATGGTGATGCGTCCTTCGATGTTCAGGTCGAGCTGGTCGAGGCCCCAGGCCTGGCTCTTCTCTTTTCGCACAGCTATGATCTTCAGCCACTCGAACATCTGCGTAGGGTCGGCCATGCGATTGCGTCGTCCGAACGAGGTGGGGCAGGGGGAGGCTATCTCCACGAAGGAAAATCCCTTCTTCTGCATGGCCTTCATCATGCTGGTGGTGAGCTCCTTGACGTTCCTAATGGTCCATCTAGCAACGTAATTCGCCCCTGAAGCCACGGCCACCTCGGCAAGGTCAAAGGGGTATTCCTTGTTGCCATAGGGCGTGGTGGTGGAGAAGGACTTATAGGGGGTCGTGGTCGAGACCTGGCCACCTGTCATGCCATATGTGTAGTTGTTGATGCAGAACACGCTGATGTCCACGTTGCGCCGGGCCGCATTGATGAAGTGGTTCCCTCCGATGGCGCCGATGTCACCATCCCCAGAGAAGACGATCACGTTCAGGTCAGGATTGGCCAGCTTGATGCCGGTCGCCACGGCCAGGGCACGGCCATGGGTGGTATGGATGCTGTCAGCCCTGACGTAACCAACGATTCGCGAGGCGCATCCTATGCCAGAGACGAACACCGTCCGGTCCTGGTCCATGTTCAGGTCGGAGTAGGCGCGGTGGAAGCAGTTCATCACCGTGCCAATGCCGCAACCTGGACAGAACATGTGCGGCCAACGATCCTCCCGGAACAGGTCGAAGAACTCCAACCTCATCCGCCTCCCTTGATGAAGCTAGTAATCTCAGACGGCCTGGGGACTTCCCCGCCTACCTTGGAGAATAGGCGTACCTTCTTGCACCCCTCGTCGCACGCCACCCTCTGGACCTCGCGGAACATTTGCCCCAGGTTCAGCTCAATCATGACCACGTCGGAGCTTCCAGAGATCGCCTTCGCCAGCATCTTGTCAGGGAAGGGCCAGAGGGTCTTGAGGTCCACTAGGCCGATGTCCTCGCTCTCCATCATGGCCTCCCAAGCGGCGAAGCTGGGCGAGCCATAGGATACGAGCATGCATTTCGATCCCGGGCGGTGGGCCACCAAGGAGCAGATGTCATCACGATGCCGGTCGACCTTATCCTGGAGGCGCCTAACCAGCTCCTCATGCACCTCGACATCGCTGCTAGGGTAACCCGCGATGTCGTGAGAAAGGCCAGTGACATGCACGCGGGATCCTCTCCCGAAGATGGGCATCTTTGGCACCAGCGTCTCGTCATAGGCGAACCCATCATGCCAGACTTTGTCCGTTCGGACCCGGCGATCGACGATCTCCAAGTGCGGGGGAACGACGAACTTATCTCGCATATGACCGACCTCCGCGTCCGTCAGGAGGAGGGTCGGGACCCGATACTTCTCCGAGAGGTTGAACGCTCTGATGGTCAGGTCGAACGTGTCCTGGACGCTGGAAGGGGCCAGAGCGATGACCGGATAATCCCCATGTGATCCATATTTGGCCTGCATCACGTCCCCCTGGCCCACCATGGTCGGCAACCCAGTGGAAGGTCCGCCCCGCATCACGTCCACGATGACGACGGGCGTCTCGGTCATAGCCGCATAACCGATGCTCTCCTGCATCAGGCTGAAGCCAGGGCCAGAGGTCGCGGTCATCGCCTTGGCACCGGCCCAAGACGCGCCGATGCAGGCGGATATGGAAGCGATCTCGTCCTCCATCTGCAGGAACGCTCCCCCTTCCTCGGGCATGCGCATGGCCAATCCCTCCGCGATCTCCGTCGAAGGCGTGATGGGATAGCCAGCATAGAAGGAGAGCCCTGCCCAAAGGGCGGCCTCGACACAGGCCTCATTGCCCTGCATGAAATGCGTCCCTGGGGGGAGCTTCATCCTTCAGCACCCGCCTCCTCTTCCCAGCCCACCGCTTGGTCTGGGCATGTTAGAACGCACATCTCGCACACTGCGTTCTTCTTGGTCTTGCGCTTGAAGTTCGCGCATCTCTCAGGGTGGGCAATGTTTGGCGGGATGTACCCCCGCTCGCTTATTTCCATACCCTCGTCAAAGACCCGGTTGGGGCATACCCGCACGCAGAGGTTGCACCCTTTACAGTATCTCCGGTTGACCTTGACCTGCATGCTCGATACCTTCGCTCCTGGTCCTTCACATCAAGCTGAGTTGACATATAACTTTCTTTATGCACATCACCAGCACAGGATTCAAATCCATAGGCGAGAAGAATCGATCGATCTACCTCGCCCAAATTTTTAATATGGCGAGCATTATGGGAAGGAGCATGTCCCTGGTCGTCCAGGTAAGGAAGCTTAAGGCAGAGAGGAACGCGGTCATCCTGGCCCATAATTATCAAGTGCCAGAGGTGCAGGATATCGCCGACTTCGTCGGAGACTCCCTGGGCTTGAGCATGCAGGCGACCCGGACCAAGGCTGACGTGATCGTCTTCTGTGGGGTGGACTTCATGGCGGAGAGCGCCAAGGTGCTCAATCCGTCCAAGACCGTACTCCTCCCTAAGCTCGACGCCCAATGCCCCATGGCAGCCATGCTGGACGTGGAAGGATTGCTAGAACTGAAGAAGCGGCACCCTGGTGCGGAGGTCGTCGGGTACGTGAACTCCTCCGCCGCCACCAAGGCGGAGATGGACGTGTGTTGCACCTCCTCCAACGCGGTGAAGGTCGTCTCCTCGCTACGGTCCGATAAGGTCATTTTCGTCCCAGACGAGAACCTTGGAAGATGGGTGCAGAGGTCAGTGAGGGACAAGGAGATGATCCTATGGCCAGGGTTCTGCCCCACCCATAACTCCGTCACCCCGGCTCAAGTGCTCAAGGAGAAGGAACTTCATCCCCAGGCCAAGGTGTTGGCCCACCCCGAATGCCGCCCTGAGGTACTGGACATAGCGGATGCGGTGAAGTCCACCGAGGGGATGATCAAGTTCGTGAAGGAATCCCCCTACAAGGAGTTCATCATCGTCACAGAGAGGGAGCTCCTGCACAGGCTGAAGAAGGAAACCCAGGGCAAGAGGTTCTTCTCCATCCCTGGGATGGTCTGCCCCAACATGAAGCGCATCGACCTGGCCTCGGTGCTGTCCTCGCTCGAGGGCTTGAAGCATGAGATAACCTTACCAGAGGATGTCATGCGGCGCGCCCGCGTACCGCTGGAGAGGATGATGGCCATAGGCAGAGGGGATTGACCTCTCCCAAATAAATAAAAAAGATAGGGAGGAGGGGTTTATTGCTTGTATCCAGGCGGTGAGCGGTAGTTGAACTTATCACTGCCCTTCCGGTTCATACGCCTGATCAGCAGTAAGGCCAGGAGCATGGCCGAACAGACCACCACAACGCCAACGAGCATGATGACCACGAAGGTCCTCAGAGCGTCGTCCGAGATCTGGAAGGCCTCAGCGAAGACCGAAGGGTCATGCATCACGTCCACGCCCATGGGATAGATGTATCCGCCCAAGATGACCAGTAGCTTGAGGTGGCCGTCATGGCCCTCAGCGTTCTGCCCTATAAGGACGTTGCCTTTGTCCCCGACGTGGATCTGGTAGTGCATCTGCTCCTCGCTCCCGTCCACGGTGACGTTGCTCACCCAGGTCAATTGACCGCATCTCTCCCAGTTGTCCTTGGAGGAGATCTCGGTGTTGCTCATGACCTGAATGGACTGCCGGGGCAGGTCGTCCTGCTCCTTCACCACCTTGGTGGCGCCATCAACGGTGTACTCCAATGCTCCGTCCCCGTTCTCGATGTTCTGCCTGACGAACTGAGCATTGTACCATTCCTCGACAATCTCCGGGACGATCATCCCGAAGGCCACCACGTTCTCCAGCATCAGCTTGGGGTCGCCGGCGCCCTCGTAGGCATCCCAACCTTGGATCACGTGGTCGTACTTCACGCCGCATTGCACATTGGTGGCGGTGAAGTTGCGCGGAGCGATCTCCTCGGAGGCGGTCACGTGACCGTCCTTTATGGTGACCTTGTAGAAGGGCACGGCCTTGGTCATGACCTCGGCAGAGGCGTCGATGTGGAAGCGGAACTCCAGGTTCTCCACCACGCCGTCGGCCTCGGTGCCGTTGCGGTAGGTCCCCAGCTCAGGGTCCCACACCTTGGCATAGAGCACGTCCTGGGCGCTCAGGGAGAAGGCGAAGGACTTGGAGTGGTTCAGGTCGTCCACCTTCGTCTCTATCTCGGACAGCGTCCAGGCTCGCGTCAGGTCCACGTACTTGTACACCGGCTCGAAGCTCCCCTGGCCGGACCAGAGCGTGGGGCCGCTGAAGTCGAACAGGCCATTCCCGGCCCCGTAGCTGCCCAGCACTGGCACCTCGTAACCAGTGTCGTCGAATTCCAGCAGGGCGAATAGGGACTGCCCGAAGGCCGTGAGCACCGGTATGGGCACCTGGTTGAGGACCGTCTGACCGTCCTCATTGACCACTTGCGCACCGCCTAGGTAGCGCAGGTTGGCGCTGACGATGGTGATGGGCGCTGGATGCTCCTCGGTGCCATAGATCACCCCGAACCATGCGTAGTTCATCCCGTCCGTCATGTTCACGGCCACATAGTCCCCGCCGTTCCATTCATTCGTACTTCCGGTCTCGAGCTTGATCCGGTCCATCGGATCAGGCTCGCTCGCCGCGCTCACGACGCCACTCAACCCTCCAGTGAGAAGGACTAGTGCCAACATGAGCGAAGCGCTTGCGATGAGGGTCGTCTTCATCTCTACACCTCTGTGATCTTGACCGGTAGGAATGATAATGAGATGCCACGTAGGATTGTTACTCAACAATCTTCCCTAACTTTTTAAATAGAAGGAGCACGAGTTCAAAGGGAATGAGCCAGAGGGACATCCGGGCCGTTGACAACCCCATTACCGCTGTCTTCGACCTAGCGGAAGAGGTGAACCGGGAGGTGCCCAGGATCCGCAAGCTCGTGACCTATGCCACGATCTTCATCGGGGTCTGGCTGGTCATTTCCTTCATCCTGATGCTGGCGCTGCTGTTCAGCAACTTCATCCTCGCCCTGGTCGTGCTCTTCCTATTCATCATAGGCATCCTGGCCCTGGCCATGCTCAGGAACCTAGGCGACTTCATGCGGTATTACAGTCTCAGGCATGCAGCTATCGTCAGGGTGAGGAACGATGACCCAATCATCTACGTTCCCAAAGGAGAAACGGCGGTGATCAGGCTTCTGGAGCTGATCAGGGCCCGCAATCCTTCGATGGCGGGCGCCATAGCCATGCATCAATACCAAGCCCCATCGATTCAAAGGGGGGCATCCTCGGTCTTCTATAACTTCGACGCCTACCTCGCATCGAAGCCTGGCGTGCTTTGGAAGCTCTTAGGGGTGGGATATCCAGGATACCAGCTATTCATTAAATGCTTCCAGGGCCCCCCTCGACCTGAGGACCTGGCCTCGCTCCAACGTGCCGCCGAGGACGTCTCCCAGGCGACCAAGCTGCCGCCCTCCCGGGTGATCGCCCTTTGGACCAGGACGCCAATGCAGGACCTGAGCGAAGAGGCGTTCCATTTCCTCGGCGGAGCCACGATGAGGTTCTCCCATAGGGCCAGGAACTACGCCAGCACTTTGGAGCTGGTCATCGAGAACCAGGATGGCACCTACGAGTTCATTCCCTATGTGGCGGATGGCCCCTATTTTTCCACACCTCGAGCCCAATGAGGAAGGCCGCGATATCGATAATGCTCCTGTATCTGCTCTCGGTAGATGGAGAGGAAGAACTCGTTGTACTTGCGAACGTAAAGCACCCCCTCCCGCGTGATGGAGACCTCATAGCGGCCATCCCTCTCCTCGATCCTGACCAGACCGTCCTCCTGCAGCCTCTCCAGCACCTTGTTGGTCATGAAATGATTGGAGCGGATTTCATGCTTTATCTCCTCCTTGGAGATACCGTGCGGGTGGGAGGCTAGGATGGAATCAAGCTTGCCTTCGAGCCCTTCCTGGTACATATCTATGCCTAGCTCGGAGACTAGCCTGTTGAGGGTGAAACAGCAGTAGATTTTGTGGTCCTTGTAGGTCTTGGACATCCCGGGGATCAGAGGTATATCCGAGCGCCCTTACAAATTAGTTGCGCGCTGGCCATCTAAATGAGTTTGCCAGCCGCCGATATTATGAAGTACGCACCGAAGAAGAGCATGATGCCTCCCGAGGCGACGAACAGCCACTTATGCCATTTTGTAGCCCACATATCCTTGGAGCGGTTGACGGAATAGGACACTGCCAGGTACCAGAGGAGGTCCACGCTCACGTGCACGATGATGAAAAGGGGGAGCATGATCCACCCGAAGGTCACCGCACCAGCCACTAGGGCGGCGCCGGCCGTAGCCCACCATATTAGCCAATAGGGATTTGCCGCGGTCATGATGAAGCCAGATGTGACTATCTTACCCTTGTTCGCATCACAGACCATGATGGACTTGTTCCTGGAGCGGAGCAGGTCCGCTCCCATGTAGATGAGTATTCCACCGCCGACCAAACCGACGAAGATGAAGACCGCTTCGTTCTGGAGGACCACGCCAAGGCCTAGGAAGATCGCCACGATGAGCGGAGCCTCTATCAATGCATGGCCTAAGGCGATCCTCACGCCCGCCTTGGGGTCCTGGTACCCCTTGCAGATGGTGGTGGCTAGAAGCGGACCTGGGGCCATGACCCCACTTAGGGAAATTAGCGCCACCATGCCCAGGTACAGCGCGGCCTCCGCCGTCTCGGCCATTGACCCTCCAATGAGCGATTCTCTATTAAGATTTTGATGGCATTCCCAGGAAAGCAAAGACCTACTTGTACCACTGCTCCGAGCGGTCGATGTATTCCGTCGGCTCGACCTCCTGGATGGTCAGATGCTCGACATCTATCACTTGGACGCTGTGGATGTGGGCGTTGACGATCTCCTCGTTGGATACCGGTGGATTGGAGTAGTACGTGTCGCAGTAGCGCTTCACCGCCTCAATCTCGGACTGCTCTCTGGATCTAGGCGGTTTGGTGAGCATCCTGGGTATGGGCATGACGTAGTGCGCTGGCGATCCCAGCGAGAACTTGTTGCAGTACCCCGAGTAACGGGCGATCTTGGAGGCGATGCGGGCTTTGATGTAGTCGACCGGGTCGAGGGCGTGCGAAGGAGGCACATAGCCAGTCTCCACCTCGACGATGAAGGTCCCCATCCCCTTCTTGGCGAACACATCGCAGGTGAGCCCGGATTCCAGGGTGTGCTCCAGGGATACCTCGTACCCATCCTGGATCAGGTACTTGGCCACGACCAGCTCAAGCACGGAGTGGTTGATCTTGAGCATGTTCCGCTCTCGCAGGTCCTTGAGCCGCTGAGCCAATGAAGGCAGTTGGGCTCCGAGCTCGGGGGTGGCACCATCGAGCATCCTCTGGATGAGCTGGTCTACATCCTTCTCGTAAACGTTCTGCGACTCCCTCGCCTTCTTTCCCGTAGCGGGCTGGGTACCTGAAAGGGCCATTATACTCGTCCGCGTAGCACTTCTGGCTAGATGAACTATTTGCATTCCCTGCTGACGATGAGCGTGAGCGTGGACCTTATGCCCTTGAGCTTGCGCACCTTGGTGGTCACGCAGCTCTCCAATAGGTCCATGGTCTCAGCCCTCACCCTCGCCACCACGTCGTACACGCCATACACGAGGAACGCCTTCTCCACCTCAGGCATCTTGCAGAGCTCGTTCAAGATGTCCATCTCCTTGCCTATCTCGGAGTTGATTAGAACGATGGCCGTAGGCATGTGCCTCGATTGAAAAACATTGTCGGTGCTGTTACTTCAACTTGTTGCCTCTCTACGGCATAACTAAATAGGGCTAATACGCTGGCTCACGACGGCGTCCGGGTGGACCGCTAAGTCCAGCATCTCGCGCAGGATGAAGAGAAGAGGGTCAGCCGATCCGCAAGGAAATGACGATCCCTATGAGTGCAGACTGCTCCGGACCGCCACGCTCCTACGCGTTCGCGCTGCTCACCGATTGATTGACTCCACTGCGAAAGGCCGTCCCTGTAAATGTTCCGACCCAGAGTTTAAATAATACCCCTGACACCTATTATCATCGGGGGTGCGGGAATATGACTGCGCCATGTGGAAAGGTTTGCGCGGATTGCCCCATCTTCGGCACGTCCTGCGAAGGTTGTGAGAGGGAGATGAGCTTCTCCTTCGCCTACCACTGCAGGGCGTACGATCGGTCGCTATTGGGGGAAGGGCAGGCATGTACCGGTATGCCGTGCAAGGTGGTGGACGGTAAGGCCTGCTTGTGCCCTCTGGTGGTTCAGAAGAGCTTGAAGTCGATGGTGAATAGCGGTTCAGGCTCCAATTCGCCGGTCGAATGAAACTCTCCTTCAGAATTAGGTCCCACACTCACCTACCTTGGGTCCGCCGCGCACCTTTCCTTTTTTCTAACGACTGCGCCGCAATCTTATCTGGGCACCCGGGGTCTCACCGGGCTGGATGTACCTCTTGGCGGCCTTTATGCTGACGACCTGGGAATCATCGGGGAGCAAGATGTCGGCCAGCCCATCCAGCAAAGCCCTCACCAGCTTGTCAAGGTCCGGCCTCTTGGTGTTCGACCTCACCTTCTTGGGAAGGCTCTTGGGGCGGGTGAAGAGGAATAGGGCCTCCACTTCGTAGCCGCTTTCCTTGTCCGGATTGAAGAAGGAGATGGCCCTTGACTCATTGGCCCGTTGGGCCTCAGTGGCGATCCTCAGCTGCCATTGCTTGGTGTTCTTGTTCGTGGTGGTGGTGACCACCCTTTCGATCTTCTTGACGTAGAAAGAACGGGTGCTCCCCTTGGGCTGAGGGTCCCCCGCCACGAAGAAGCGGATCTCGTCCTCTCCCTCGCTTCCGCCTTCGACCAGGTCTTCCACCGGGCTACGCTCGTATCCGTCCAATCGCTACCTCTCGGCCTGTTACGGAATGTGATGGCTTGAACCCTTGCCTTGGTCGAAGGCTCAAGGCGTGAGGCGGTTGCGGTCACGGGGGAACAAGATGGTCTCACGGATGTTAGGCAGGCCAAGCATCTTCTGCACCAACCTCTCGACGCCCAAGCCCCATCCTCCGTGCGGAGGCATGCCGAAAGCGAAGGCGTTGGTGTAGAATCTGAATGCCGCAGGGTCGAGCCCCTTCTTCACGAACCTTTGGACCAACCGATCGTAGCGGTGCTCCCTCTGCCCCCCCGAGGCGATCTCCTGACCGCAATAGTCCAGGTCGAAGGAATAGGAGAACGGAGTGCCGTCCTTCTCCATGATATAGAAGGGCTTGGCCTCCTCTGGATACTCCACGATCCAATAGACGTCATATCCCTCAGCGGACATGATCTGGCCCAAAGCCTTCTCGCCCTCGGTGCCCAGATCATCCCCCATCCTCAGTTCCACGCCTTGGCCTTGGACCCGCTCCAAAGCCTCGGCGTAGGTGATCACGGGATAGGGGGTCTTGGGGATCCTTATCTGCGTTCCTAGCTTGGTCAGGTGCTCTCCCGCCTCCCTGGCCACCCCTTCGACCGTAAATTGCACGCACCCTTCCAGCACGTCCAGGACGTCCCTCATGGAACTTATGTGCGCCAACTCGGCGTCGAAGGAGATGAACTCGGAGACGTGGCGGATGGTGTCCGATGGCTCGGCGCGGAAGGCAGGGCCGATCTCGAATACCCGGTCAAGCCCGGTTGACATGAGCATCTGTTTGTAGAGCTGTGGGCTCTGAGCCAGATATGCCTTCCTCCCGAAGTAATCGATGCTGAACAGCGTAGCCCCTCCCTCCGCCCCCGAGGCCACGATTTTGGGGGTGAATACCTCCACGAAGCCATTCCTGACCAGGTATTCGTCTATCAACCTGAGCGCGACGGACTTGATCTCGAAGACCGCCCTTACCTCTGGTTTCCTCAGGTCCATGAACCGATGGTCGAACCTGGTCTCAGGCTCGACGCTGACCTTGTCGACCACCCCCATGGGCAGGGGGGACTGCGCTGGGCTGGTGACCTCCATGGCCGTGGGCACGAGCTCGTAACCAGCCTTGGCCTGTTCGCTCTTCTTGACTATCCCGGTGATTCGAGCCACGCTCTCCCTGGATAAGGAAGTCATCGCGGCGAACAGCTCAGGAGGAACCTTTTTCTTAGGGACAGCCACTTGGACGATGCCATAGCGGTCCCGTACGATCACGAAGGCGATCCCACCTAGCGCCCGGACCTCCTGTACCCATCCTTCGATCGTGACCTCTCTCTCGAAGTCCTCAGTGCCAATGCTCTTCGAGTAACGAATGACCGATGACATGCGTTTCCCTACTTTTCCGGATGTCCCCAAGCGTATTTAAGTGGATGGCTCGGACGAAAGAGCTGGTGTCCCTTACTTAGTTCAAAAAACTCAGAGCGATTCCGGCAAGTTTATATTATGTAGGGCTTCAATAACTGCCCTCATGTCAGTCAAGGTCACCATCAACCAGGATGAATGCACTGGCTGCGGCCTATGCTACAATGACGAGTGTCCAGATGTATTCGAAGAGGGAGAGGACGGAAACTCGTCCTTGAAGGCCCCCTTCATGAAGGGAGGCAAGTCGGACGGCGAGATCCCGGACGATAAGAAGGGCTGCGCCCAAAACGCTGCTGACGCTTGCCCCGTTTCCGCGATAACCGTCGGTTAGTCAAGATAAGCACCGAGGGCCACAAACCCAAACATCCAATTTCTCGCATATCAAAGGGAACAAGGTCCTCTAGGGACCTTTCGCGCCTTCGGCCAGGCAATCGAGAAAAGGTTGGTGAAGTATTTTATATGGCCATTGCATTCTTAAATCGTCAAGTCGAGGAATGCTCATGCCAGACAAGATAACTGTCTCAGTGATCAAGGCCGATGTGGGCTCTGTCGTCGGACACACCCGCCCCCACCCGAAAATGATGGCGAAGTGCGAGGAGATATTACGTGACAGTGTAAGGGCGGGGACCCTGAACGATTTCTATGTCACCCGGGTCGGGGACGATATCAACCTCTATATGACCCACAACAAGGGGGAGAACCACCCCGATGTGCATGGCACTGCATGGGAAGCATTCCGCCAGGCCGCCAAGCTCGCCAAGGAGATGAAGCTCTATGCCGCGGGCCAGGACATACTCAAGGACGCCTTCTCCGGTAACATCAGGGGCATGGGCCCGGGAGCAGCGGAGATGGAGTTCGTAGAGCGAGGCTCGGAACCAGTCCTGTTCTTCATGGCCGACAAGACCGAGCCCTCATCGTATTCGCTCCCGCTAACTCGCATATTCATGGACCCGTTCACCACCACGGGGTTGGTGATAGACCCCCGGGCGCACGAAGGGTTCAGGTTCGAGATCGTTGACGTGATGGACTGCAAGAAGGTCGTTATGAGCTCGCCCGAGGAAATCTACGACATCCTCACCTTATTGGGCGATACGACCAGGTACTCGATCAAGCGCATATTCAGCAAAGACGCGAACATCGGCGTAGCGTCGGTCGTGAGCACCGAGAAGCTGAACATCTGCGCTGGCAAGTACGTCGGCAAGGACGATCCGGTCTGCATTGTGCGTTGCCAGAGCGGGCTGCCCGCGGTCGGAGAGGTGCTTCAGCCCTTCATGTTCCCGCAATTGGTGGCCGGATGGATGCGGGGATCGCACTATGGCGCATGGTTCCCATGCGCAGTGGACAAGTCAGACCCCACCTTCTTCGACGGGCCGCCACGGATATGCTGCCTCGGTTTCCAGATATCCCATGGCAAGCTCCAAGGACTTGAGGACCCTGGCTCCCCGGTGGGAGTCCACACCCCGGTCGACTTCTTCGCCGGCGAGGAATGGAACGAGGCCAGGGTCAAAGCGGTACGCGCCAGCGTCTACATGCGTCGCCACGGCCCGTTCATGCCCGCCATCCTGGGGCCTGAGGAGATGGAGTACACCACCAGGCCAGCTGTCCTAGAGAAGCTCAAGAAGAGGATGGAAGACATTGAGTGAGCTCCGCTTCCCAACCATCATCGTCAATTTCAAAGTCTATCGCGAGGTGGAGGGCGAGGCTGCTTTGCGGATCGCGCTGGATTGCCAAGCCGTGGCCGAGGAGTCTGGAGTGAGCATCATCGCCTGCCCGCCCATGACCGAGCTTTCCCGAGTGGTGGGCGCGGTCAAGATCCCGGTCATGGCCCAGCATGTCGATCCCAAGTCACCAGGCTCCGCCACGGGTTGGGTGACCCCGGAGATGGTAAGGGCCGCCGGGGCCATCGGGGCCTTGGTCAACCATTCAGAGCATAAAATGCCTCAGATCGATATAGCCAAGGTGGTCGCATCCTGCAAGAAGATAGGCCTCCGCACCTGCATCTGCGCCGACACCGCCGAGGCGACAGGCAGGATGTCCGAGCTCAGGCCGGACATGGTGGCGGTCGAGCCTCCCGAGCTCATTGGCGGGGAGGTTTCGGTCACCGAGGCCAGGCCAGAGGTGGTTTCCGACGCCGTTTCCGCAGCTAGGAGGGTGGACGCTTCGGTGCCGGTGCTTTGCGGGGCGGGCGTTAAGACCGGCAAGGACGTCAGGCGCGCCCTCGAGCTTGGGGCGAAAGGAGTATTGCTGGCCTCCGGCGTGGTCAAGGCCAAGGACCCGCGGAAGGCCTTGCAGGACCTGGTCGGCCTGATCTAGAAGTGTTGGTTGATTGTAGCCGTTCACTTTTTGCCTCACCTAGTCGTCCGCTCTGAGGATGAGGGGCGCGCTCTGCCTGACCATTCTTCTCATTCTCCTTCCCTTGGGTCAGGGCGCCCTCTCATCCCCCCCCGTTCTCGGGTCCGCTATCACAAGCCCTGCCAACATGAAGCTCAGCGAGGTCTTGGCCCGATTCCCCTTCGAGCATATCGGGCTCGTCAATCTGGGAGCGAGCGATATCAACCTGACCGGCTGGGTCATAACCGATGGCGAGGGGTCATGGGCGTTCGAACATGGACCAGATTTGGCGCCGGGCGAGGAGCTATTCATTGGTTCCAACCTGACCTTTCTGCAACAGATCCATCCAGGCGAAATGCGGCTGGATCCCATGGAACTGACGAGAAAGGGCAGGTTGGTCCTCGCCGACGAAGGTGACGAGGTGCTTTTTATCGATCCTCAAGGGAGCGTGGTGGACGTAATCGCCTATGGCAAGTCCAGCTATTCGAGCAAAGGCTGGGTTGGGGAGAAAGCCCCGGCAGCGACAGAGGGAAAGGCACTGAGGAGGGACCCTATCGGGCCCTACTCCGACTCGGACACCAGGAGCGACTGGATAGTCATTACCTTAGGAAGGTCCAGCTTCATCCCGATTACGACAGACTCGATGGTGGAGCCGTTTCTCTGCCCCGATCAGATGCGTACCAGGGTGCTCCGAGAGATCGCCTTCGCCCATTCCTCGATATCGCTCGAGGTCTACATCCTCTCCGACCCGGCCATAGCCGGCGCCCTCGCCTCCGCCTCTCATCGGGGGGTCAGGGTCAGAGTATTGGTTGAAGGGGAGCCGGTGGGAGGGCTCTCTGACACCCAGCAGGGGGTCCTCCAGGCCTTGAGTCAGGCGGGGTGCGAGGTCTACCTTTCCCGCGATTACCATGGTTTCAAGCGCTTCGACTATCTCCATCCGAAATTCCTCGTGGTGGATGCGAGGAGGACGCTCCTGGCTTCCGAGAACCTCGCACCCTCCTCTTTGGAGGGGAACCGCGGCTGGGGCATCTCCATCGATAGCCAAAAAGTGGCCAATGCGTTCCTGGCCGTGTTCGAGCACGACGCCGATCCTCGGTTCCCGGACATTAGGACGCTCGACCCGGGATCGACCTTCACTGTGCCCTTGCTCGATGATCCGATCCTCGACACGGACGCCCCAGCCCCTGACGCTATGTGCGCTGGGATAGAGACCGTGCTTGCGCCGGACTTTGGATATTCCTCCGTCCTAGAGCTCATCGAAGGAGCGAGAAGTCGACTCTATCTCGAGCTTAACTACTTCACGGACCAATGGCTGCCAGAGCTGGACCCATATCATTCGATTCTAGACGCGGCCAGGCGGGGAGTGAGCGTCAGGCTCATCCTTGACGGGAACTGGTACAACAACGAGGGGGGGAAGGGGAACGGCGCCCTTGCCCAGAGGATGAATGCCGCTGCCGATCAGGAAGGGCTCGACCTCAGGGCCAAGACCCTAAGCCCCTATCATGGAGTGGACACCCTTCACAACAAAGGTGCGATCGCCGACGATAAGGTCCTGGTAAGCAGCATCAACTGGGTGAGGGCCTCATTCGAGAGGAACCGGGAGGCCGGGGTGATAGTGGATTCTACCCAGGTCGCTGAGTTCTTCATCGATGCCTTTGAGGGGGATTGGGTCGATGATGCCATCGCCCCGGAAATGAGCGTTCTTCCGCTAGTGCAATTAAAGGAAGGGGAGCAATTGGTCCTCAATGCCACCGCGAGCGACAATTCCGGATCGGTCAAGGTGCTATGGGACGTGGGCTGCGACGGTTCTGTCCAGAGCGAAGGCTCATTCCTTGTGACCAGGTTGCCGCCTGGCGAGACCCTCATCAAGGTGACGGCGCTCGACCCCAGCAACAACTCCCGTACTCAGGTGGTCAGGGTGATGGTCCTGAAGGATCAGGGGGATGGAGGGTGGCATTATGCCGCGGCAATCTTGCCATTGATCGCCATCGCCATCTGGAGGATTCGGAAAAGGGTTAAGAGGCCATAGCCCGTTCGCAAATCGGATGCAGACTCGGCTGTTCAGACCAAGCGACCTAGCGCGCGTCTATGAGTTGGCATGCACCTCCTTGAGCGAGAACTACAACCCGACGCTGTTCATCGACCTTTATACCTACTGGCCAGAGGGTTTCGTGGTGCTGGAGCACGAGGGTCGCATACTGGGCTTTGTCTTTGGGATCCTTCTCTCCCGTTCCGATGCGCGCATCCTGATGTTGGCCGTCGATCCCCTAATGAGGGGCAGAGGCCTGGGCACCGTACTCTATCGAGAATTACAACGAGAATGCGCGCTCAAAGGCATCAGGCACATCACCCTCGAGGTCAGGGTGAGCAACAGCGTCGCCATTCACTTCTATGAGAAGCTGGGCTTCCAGATCACTGGAAAGGTCCCGAGGTACTATTCGAATGGTGAGGACGCCTTCCGCATGGACCTGTTCGCCTGAATCAATGGAACATCTGGTCGTTCCCTGAGTGCTCATTCCAGAAGTAGTATGGGCTCTTCTCCTTCTGCGCGGAGCTGAGATCGGTCCCCAGGCCCTTGGTGTAGGAGCCATAGCGCTCCTTGATCTGCTCCTCGGCCGTCCGACTGCGCTTGATCGCCAAGGTTATGTGCGCCTCCTCGATGAGGGGAGAGGGCTCGTGCACCGCAATGTCCCCGGCCGCCCTGATCAGACCGCCCAGCTCCCTCAACCGTAAGGTCAAGGAGTTGGTATGGTGGTCAAGGTCCTTCGCCCTCCGCCTTGCCTCCTTGATTATGGCCCGGACCGCGGATATGGAAGCGTGGGGGATCTTGCCATCGAAGGTGATCTCCTGAGCCACGAACTGGGCCAGTCTGGCCTGGTTCTCTGGCGTGTCTTCCATGGCCGTCTTGACCAATACCTCGTAACCGTTGCCGTTGATCCTGGACCTCAAGGGCGCCAGAATTTGATCCAGGTCCTGGATGTTGCAGGCGCCCACGAAGACGAAGTCGCAGGGCACCGCATCCACCTTGACGCTGGCGCCTGAGGATTGAGGGTTCCGGCCGGATATGGGGAAGCGCCTCTCCTGCATGGCGGTGAGGATGAACCTCTGCAGGTTTCCCAGGTGCGAGAGCTCGTCGATGAACAGCACGCCCTGATGCGCCTCGTGGATGGCTCCAGGGACCACACGGTCGAACGGCTGGGTGCCCAGCTGAGGGTGCCCCCCATAGGGGTCGTGGCGCACGTCCCCCAGCAGCTCGGTCTCGCTGGCGCCGGTGGCGAAGACGAAAGGGTTCCTTTCCAGGGGGATGATGACTTTGCGCGGGCTCTGCTTCTCCAGCTCCCTGCGCTTTTCTAAAGCCTCCTGATCGAGCACCCGGATCATCTCCCCGGTCCGCTCAAAGACGACCACTTCCTCCTTGCCAAAGCGGTTGCGGGTCGTGGTGACCCTATCTTTTCCTGTGGGAACGTTGTTCATCCCTGGCATGGCCATGGACGATTCCAGGATGGTGGACATCAAATCCCCGAATGGGTTGCCCGCCGTGCCGCCATCCCCGACCTTCGGCTTCTGGCACTTGGGGCAGTACCTCTCCTTGAAGGAGGAATAGGTGCCGCAGTTGCGGCAGCGGTAGCCAAGGCGCTCGGCAACGTTGATCGGGGCGTTCTTGGGGTCGATGAGGTCCCCCGAGGCGAACTCACGGGAGGTGTACTCCCTCCTCACCTCCTCCTCTTTCTTCACCTCGATCAAAGGCCTCTCGGGATTCTCAGGGTTATGAACCACCCTGATCTCCTCGGTCGGCCTGGGCAGATGCAGGGACAGGGCTTGGGCGATCATGCTCTTGCCCGTGCCCGGCGGCCCCACCAATAGAAGGTGGCGCCTCTGCCTGGCCGCGATGCGCGCCAACCCCACCGCCTCATCCTGTCCTATCACCCGGAGCATGGGGTCGCTGGGTATCGCTATCTCAGCGGTGGTAGCGACCTTGCTCAGGTCTGGCAGGCGGGGGTGGTGGTCCTTGCTCATCTCAGTTCAGATCGTCCTTGGTCCAGACATCGACATTCGCGGGCTGCTTTGTAATGTTTCCCATCTTGGTGCCCACGATGGTGCCGATCTTCTGCTCCGCGGCGATGTCCAGTATGCGCTGGGTGACGATGCCATCGAAGATGACGGCGGTCACTCCCTCAACCCCTTCCTTGAGGGTGTTCGCCAGCTCCTTGACGGGCATCTCCTTGACCACGGCGCCGCTGGTGTTGAGCAGCCTCGCCTTCGAAGTGGAGGAGAGCTCGTTGATCATGCCCCTGAACTTCTCTTGCGCGGCGTTGAGCTTCTTTCCCGACCTCTTCTCCTCGCCGAAGTCCTCGATCGGAGGTTCTGCCCTTTCCTGCCGCTCGACCCTCTCCGGGCGCTCCTGCCTCTCTTGCCTCTCCTGGCGCTCAGGTCTCTCTTGCCGCTCTTGGCGCTCGATCCTCTCCGGGCGCTCCTGCCTCTCTTGCCTCTCCTGGCGCTCAGGTCTCTCCTGCCTCTCGGGCTTCTCCTGGCGCTCGGGCTTCTCGACCCTCTCCGGGCGCTCCTGCCTCTCGGGCCTCTCCTGGCGCTCGGGCTTCTCGACCCTCTCCGGGCGCTCCGTGCGCTCCGCCCTCTCCGCCCGCTCGGCCTTTTCCGCCGGGTCTATGTCCTTGCCGCCGCGCTTGTCCCCGTTCCCGGACTTGAAGAGCTGATCGCCCTCCAATCCGAACATCTCGATGAACTGCTCGGCCGGGATCTTGTTGCGCAGGCACTTCATGATCTGCTTCTGGGTGAGCTCCTCGACCTCATGGCCTCGCGGCGCGCGAGCGACGAAGTCGACCTCGGCTACCTGGAAGAGCTCTCTGAGTATGAGCTCGCCACCTCGGTCCCCGTCCACGAAGGCGGTGATCACCCTCTCCTTGGACAGCTCGCCGACGGACTTGGGGATGTTGGTGCCTTCGACAGCGATGGCGTTCTTGATGCCTGACTTGAGCAGGTTGAGCACGTCCGAGCGCCCCTCCACGATGATGATGGCGTCAGAGTCGTTGACGTTCGGTCCAGCGGGCAATCGCTCCTTGCCGAAGTAGATGACCTCCTCCACCTGGACGGACTGGCGAACGCTCTCGGTCAGGTCGATGCCCGAGGTCTTGGACTGCTTGATGAGTTCGGTCAACAGCTCGCGGGCACGCTCGATTATCTTGGTCCGCTTGACTATCCTCACGTCCTCTATGCCGTCGACCACGATCTTGGCCTTGCACGGCCCGACCCGGTCGATGGTCTCGAGGGCGGAGGCGAGGATTACGGTCTCCACTTGGTCCAGGGAGGAGGGGATGAGAACATCCCCTTCCGACTTGCCCTGCTTGGAGTGCACGTCCACCTCAATCCTGCCTATCCTGCCGCTCTTCTGCAGGTCGCGCAGGTCGAGCTCGTCCCCGAGCAGACCTTCCGTCTGCCCGAAGATGGCCCCGACCACGTCTGGTTTCTCAACTATGCCGTCAGCGTTGAGCCTTGCCTTGATCAAATACTTGGTAGTACTGGGATCGATGTTCATTGGATCTTTCTTCCTTTGGCTGTCCGGAAAAACAATTCGCGACCCGATGACCTGAGCCTAAGGTTTCTTCCAGGTTGGCCCCCTAAGGGCGTCCCCGGCCTCTGTCGCACCAATCATTGATGTATCCATTTCTAGGACATGATGAATGGGTGATAGTGATCATGAGTATACACTAATCAGGCATGAGCCCGAAGTGTTTTTCCTTTGCCCCTAATGGAACAGACCCTAAATAAATACTTTTCGTACCAGGCAATCGCCGCTGACAATTATCTTCGAAGATAATAATGCGCATAGGAGAGCCTTCGCAACGATGATAACGGTCCCAACTCCTTTACGACCCATGGTCTGGGAGCGAGCGAAGGCCATGGTGAGGCTGGCCCGTCCTTTGGTGATAGTGGCCGGCCTCCTCGCCTTCCTGACCGGGACCTGCATGGCCTATTGGCGCTTGGGAGAGGTCCCCTGGGCGGAAACCACCGCATGCCTGGTGATAATGGTCAGCGCCATCGTCATGGGGCATTACGCCAACGAGTACGCGGACTTCGACACTGACGCCATCACGCGCAGGACGCTCTTCTCCGGAGGCAGCGGGGTCCTTCCATCGGGGGCGGTGCCTAGGTCCTGGGCCTTGTATGGGGCTTTGGCGTTCTTGGGGTTGAGCGTTGTGTTCACCATCTTATGCTACGCCCTAGGTCTGATCGGGCTGACGGTAATTGCCTTGGTCGCGCTCGGGATCCCGTTGGGGTGGTACTACTCCATGCCCCCCTTGCGACTGGAGAGGACCTGGTGGGGCGAGCTGGATAATGCGGTCCTCGGCGTCATGATGTTCTTGATAGGTTACGTGGCCGCGGTGGACATTCTCGACAAAGAGGTGCTTGCGCTCTCGGTGCCGATCTTCCTCGCCGTCCTCATCAACCTTCTTGGCGTGCATTACGCCGATAGGAGGGCGGACGAGATGGTGGGAAAGCGGACGATGGCCGTTGTCCTAGGCCCCAGGACCAAACAACTATTCATCGCGCTGATAGTGACGATGTATGTCTCCATGTTGCCCCTGGTCTTCCTGCTGCCGACCACAGTGTCGATCGCATGTTTCGCGACCCTCCCTGTGGCGGTATGGGCGGTGCTCGGGTTCGCTAGGGATGACGGACCGCGGTACGGCTCCATCCTCATGGGCTCGCTCTTCGTCTTCGCGTCCATCGGCTTCGTCCTGGCATGAGGGAAGGGAGCGATATCTAAGCTATAATGCAGCCATTTCGGCAGCTCAACCGCCCGACGCCACCTTGATAAGCTTCAACCTTTCCCCATCCTCGAGCCTCCGGGTTATCGGGACGGGCTTGGAGTCCTTGGTGACGATGTACGCGTCCGGATGCAGGTTCATTTTTGACAAGAGGTCCTCGACGGTCGAGCCTTCGGGGAGCGTCTGCTCCTGAACCTTGCCGCTCGACTGAACGACCACCGTGATCTTATCGTGCATCGGTCTCATTCGACAAACGATGACCCCGAATAAGTATTTGCCTCGAGCACTTGGAGATCGTCCATCATCCATTAAGAAGAAATATCCGAACGTCATTGGCTCGGTCGCGCCGAGGTAGCCTAGTCCGGCCAAGGCGGTAGCCTCGAGAGTGCTTGCCAACCGAGCAAGCTACTGGCGGCAACGCCTCGAGAGTTCAAATCTCTCCCTCGGCGCCATCACCGCCTTTCGAACATTGATGAAATAAAATAAGAACGGAAATCCTTCGAGATTTACGTTGCATCGTCCTTTCACGAACGAAAGAATATCTTTTTTGATAACGTTACGTCCAGTGAGATCGAAAAAAGGAAATTCTGGTTTGAGACCAGTACAGTATAGTTTATATATGGTCATCCTAATCGACTTCACCTAAGGGGAACTTACTCTCACTGGTAGGTTTCCATAAGGGAAAGGGATGAGAACAAATGAAAACTAGGAATCAGCTTATCACATCAGCCTT
>Ga0209254_10000479_pt1 | contig 32321 bp, 29 predicted proteins | sample FrelakmetDIP11DI_FD_187148 | JGI IMG/M metagenome (GOLD analysis project Ga0209254, IMG submission 187148) | Freshwater lake sediment microbial communities from the University of Notre Dame, USA, for methane emissions studies - DIP11 DI (SPAdes)... | ecosystem: Environmental > Aquatic >... | reverse complement strand
TCGGTGTACTTGCAGCGGATACACGATTCGAGGACGACGTGGGTCATTGCGCTAGTGCTTTGTTGGGCGGGCATGGCCCCGATGTCGGCAGGCCATCGGCCTGCGGACATCCATTCGGCGGGGTGGCGGGATTTTAAGGCTGCAACTGCGCCACTTGCCGGCAGGGGCCTTGCGCCGCCCCGGAGATCGCATTGCCGACCCCTGCAATGGGTGTGGCGCCGACGCCGACTGTGACCACCGTCGGCCGCCCGGCGTGCAGCAAGGCAACCTCGGCCAGTGCGCCGACACGGTGATCGCTGGCCAATTGATCGGGCCAGCCGGCGCGCGACACCGCCAGCACAGGCGTGTCGGCTGGCCAGCCCGCCTGGCGCAGGCGGCGACCGAGAGCGCCGAGCTGACGGCCGGCCATGTAGAAGACCTCGGTGTCGGCCGTGCGCGTGGCGCGCAGGTCGCCGGACCGCGTCATCGCCGTTGTCAGGCTCACGCTGCGCCCGCTGCCGCGACGCGTCAAGGGGCGCTGCGTCGCGGCGGCGGCGGCGATCGCCGCCGTCACGCCGGGCACCACTTCAGCCGCGATGCCGGCTTCGGCGAGTGCCTGCAGTTCTTCTTCGAGGCGACCGAACACGCTCGGGTCGCCGCCCTTCAAGCGCACCACGGCACGGCCGCTGCGCGCGTGGCGAACGAGCAGGGCATTGATCGCCACCTGACGGGTCGAAGCGCAGAAGCCGCGCTTGCCGACATCGATCCAGCGTGCGTGCGGTGCCAGGTCGCGCAAGGCTGGGTCGGTGAGCGCATCGAACAACACCACCTCGGCGGCGCCAAGGCGCTGCGCGCCGCGCACGGTGATCAGGTCGGCGGCGCCGGGGCCGGCGCCGATGAAGACGACGGGCTTCATGCCAGCCCTTCGACCAGCAAGGCGCCGCTGGTGCGATTGCTCGTCGCATCGACCACGATTAACGCGCCGCCGACCCGGTTGTCGGCGTAGCGCTGCAGCGGAAGCGGTTGCTGGGTTTCGATGATGACGCGGCCGATTTCATTGACTGCGAGTTGGTGCGCATCGGTCGGCGCCAGGGTGTGGATGTCGAGCACATGCTCCATGCTTGCAATGCGTCCCTGCACCCAACGGTTGCCGTGGCGCAGCCAGTACTTGCGGCCGATGGCGGCCGGCTCGGTGTCGAGCCAGGCGAGGGTGGCGCAGAAGCGCTGTGTCGAGGCCAGCGTGCCGGGTGTGCCGACCCAGTCGCCGCGCGAGACATCGAGCTGGCGGTCGAGCACCAGCCCGGCCGACTGCCCGGCCTCGGCGCTGCCGACGGCTTGGCCGGCGCGGCGCAACGCGACGACTTCGGCGCGCTCGCCGCTCGGGAACACCTGCACCGTGTCGCCGACGTTCACGCGGCCCTGCGCAATGCGGCCCCACAGTGTGCGCAGCTGGTGGCCGGTGCCGCCGTCGTCCTTCGCGATGTATTGCAGCGGCATGGCGAGCGGGCCGCCGTGGCTCTCGTCGGCCGCGGGCAGGGCTTCGAGCACCTGCAGCAGCGAGGGGCCGCGGTACCAGGCTTGCCAGTCGCCTGCTGCGGGCTGCGCGATGTTGTCGCCGCGCAGCGCTGAGACCGGCACGATGGCGCTGACGTCGAGGCCGGCCTCGATGGCGAAGGCCTGCAAGGCTTCGCTCACTGTCGCGAAGGCCCGGCCCGGTTGATTGACAGCATCGAGCTTGTTGACGGCGAAGACGATGTTCGGCACGCGCAGCAGGTGGGCCAGCAGCGCGTGGCGACGGGTCTGCGCCAGCAGCGCAATCGGGCCTGATTCAGGCCGGGTGCGCCAGTCGAGCTTGGTCACATCGACCAGCACGACGGCGGCGTCGCTGCCGGCCGCAGCCGTGACCATGTTGCGGGTGTACTGCTCGTGGCCAGGGGCGTCGGCAATGATGAATTTGCGCGCGCGGGTGGCGAAGTAGCGGAACGCCACGTCGATCGTGATGCCCTGTTCGCGTTCGGCCTCGAGGCCGTCGGTGAGCAGGGACAAGTCGATCGGCATGCCGGCCGCACGGCGCTCGAGGGCGTCGAGCTGGTCGGCCAAGATCGCGCGGCTGTCGAACACCAGGCGGCCGATCAAGGTGCTCTTGCCGTCATCGACGCTGCCGGCGGTGAGGAAACGCAGCGCACGCGTGCTCATCAAAAGTACCCTTCCTTCTTGCGCCGCTCCATCGAGGCGTCGCTGGTGCGGTCGTCCATGCGCGTGGCGCCGCGCTCACTGGCCGTGACGGTCAAGGTCTCGGCGACGATCTCGGCGGCACTGGCGGCGTCGCTTTCGACCGGGCAGGTGCAGGTCATGTCGCCGACCGTGCGAAAGCGCACCTGCGCTGTCTCGACGGTTTCGCCGGCCTCGGGCGGCGTGACCGCCGTAACCGGCACCAGCAGGCCGCGGCGGCGCACGACCTCGCGGGCATGCGAGAAGTACAGCCCCGGCAATGGGATGTTTTCGCGCGCGATGTAGAGCCAGACGTCGAGCTCGGTCCAGTTGCTGATCGGAAAGCTGCGGAAATGCTCGCCTGGGCGGTGCCGGGTATTGAACAGGGTCCACAGTTCAGGCCGTTGCTCCTTCGGCTGCCACTGGCCGAAGCTGTCGCGGTGACTGAAGACTCGCTCCTTGGCGCGAGCCTTTTCTTCGTCGCGCCGGGCGCCGCCGATCAGCGCGTCGAAGCTGTGTTGCTCAATGGCTTCGAGCAGCGCCACGGTCTGGTGGCCGTTGCGCGACTCCAGCGCATGACTCAGGCGCACGGTGCCGCGGGCGATCGAGTCGTCGAGGTGTCCGATAACCAGGCGCTCGCCCATCTCGGCCACGCGGTGGTCGCGAAAGGCAATGACTTCGGGAAAGTTGTGGCCGGTGTCGACATGCAGCAGCGGGAAGGGCAGTCGGCCTTTGAAGCGGTCGCCCTGGATGCGCTGCTTGAAGGCCTTCTCGGCCAGGCGCAGCACGACGCACGAATCCTTGCCACCGGAGAAAAGCAGCGCCGGGCGCTCGAACGAGGCCGCGACTTCGCGGAGGAAGAAGATGGCTTCTTCCTCAAGGTGGTCGACGTGGCCGTGGTCAAGTTCGGGCAGCAACTTCTCGATCGAGATCCGTGCGTTCATGTCGTCGCCTCTTCGCGGCGATCGACGTGCAGGCCGCACTCCTTGGCCGTCTCATCCTCCCACCACCAGCGCCCGGCGCGGAAGTCTTCGCCGAGCGAAATCGCTCGCGTGCACGGTGCGCAGCCGATGCTCGGGAAGAACTGGTCGTGCAACGGGTTGTAGGGCACGTCGTTCTCGGCGATGTAGTGCCAGACGTCGCCCCAGGTCCAGTCGGCCAGCGGGTTCAACTTGATGCGGCCATTGGCCTCGCGCTCGGAGAAGGGCACCGCAGCGCGTTGGCCCGACTGCTCCCGGCGCAGGCCGGTGACCCAGGCCGACTTGCCCGCGAGCAGGCGCGACAAGGGTTCGAGTTTTCGCACCGCGCAGCAGGCCTTGCGCAGCTCGATGCTCTGATACATGGCGCGATCACCGTGCTGGGTGATGAACCGGATCACGGCCTCGCGCGGCGGCTGCACCACCTGCACCGGCAGTCCGTACTCGGCTTCGATGTGTGCCACCAGCGTGCGGGTTTGCGCATGCAGCACGCCGGTGTCGAGCGTGCCGATGGCAATTGGCAAGTGCCATCGCGCGATCAGGTCGGTGATGACCATGTCTTCGGCGCCCAGGCTGGTGGCTTGCACGATGTGCGAGTCATGAACGGCGGCTGCCGAGGCCAGCACCGCCTCGGTGTGCGCGAGCTTGGCTGCGTAGGTGTCGCTCGGCCGTGCATGCAGCGAGGCGGCACTCATTGGGTAGCCTCCGTGCTTCGCACTGCGGTGTTGCTTGGGAGCGGCCCAGCAGCTCACGCGGCCCTCCGCGCGAACCGAGGTTGCGTCTCGTGAACGTCACCCTGGTAGTTGTCGGCGAAAAAGCGCAGCGCGCGCTGGCCCGATTCGAGGCTCTGGTCGGCGCGCAGTTGCACGGCGTCGAAGCCGGTGCGGTGCAACAGCGGCAGCATGTCGACCAGCACCTCCCCGGTGGCGCGCACTTCGCCGCGGTAGCGCAACCGGTTGCGCAGCAACCTGGCCTGACTGTAGGCGCGGCCATCGACCCACTTCGGGAACTGCAGCACGATCGTTGCCAGGCGGGGCAAGTCACCGTCCAGTACTTCGATGTCACGGTCGTTGGGCACCACCACGCCGGCAAGCACGTCATGCGGCCAGTGCTCGCGCACGGCGTGCCACTGTTCGAGCGTGAGCAGTCGGTTGGCGCCGGCGTCGGGCGCCGGGATCGGAGCGTTCTCGCCGACGGTGGCATGCCAATGGTCGTGGTGCGGGTCGATGAATTTCATGGTCTGGGTGTCCCGGATTGGATTCAAGCGTGGGCGACGGCCGTGGCCTGACGCACGTCGTCGGTCGCGGCGCGGAACGGCGCGGTACCGAGACGGCGCACGCTGTCGATGAAGCGCTCGCCGGCGCGGCGCTCGCGGCGATAGGTGGCGATCACCGCTTCGACGGCATCGGCGATTTCGTCGGCGGCGAAGGACGGCCCGATGACCTTGCCGGGGACCGAGCCGCCGCTGGCCGTGCTGCCGTCGGAGCCGCCGAGCGTGAGCTGGTACCACTCGGCGCCGTCCTTGTCGACGCCGAGCACGCCGATGTGGCCGCTGTGGTGGTGGCCGCAGGAGTTGATGCAGCCGCTGATGTGCAGGTCGATGTCGCCGATGTCGTATTGCTCGTCGAGGTCGGCGAAGCGTTCCGTGATCTGCTCTGCCAGCGGGATCGAGCGCGCGTTGGCCAGCGCGCAGAAATCGCCGCCAGGGCAGGCGATCATGTCGGTGATGAGGCCGATGTTGGGTGTGGCGAAGCCCGCTGCCTTGGCCGCTTGCCAGAGCGCGAGCAGCTCGCTCTCGCGGACCCAGGGCAGCAGCAGGTTCTGGTCATGCGTGACGCGCAGCTCGGCCAGGCTGAAGCGCTCGGCAATCGCCGCGGCCTGCTCCATCTGCACGTCGGTGGCGTCGCCGGGGGCCTGGCCCGCGCGCTTGAGTGACAGCGTCACCGCGCGGTAACCGGGGACGCGGTGCGCGTGCACGTTGCGCTCGCGCCAGCGGGTGTAGGCCAGGGGTGCGTCGCCGACCGCGCTGTCGGCGCACATGCGCACTTCCTGCTTGATTCCGGCGGGCACCCTGAACGACGCCGACATCCGGTCCAGCGCGGCCTGCGTGATCAGCTGTGCGCTGCCGTCGATGTCGCGCTCGAGGATCGCAGCAAACTCGACGTTCACCGCATCGAAGAATTTCTTCCCTTCGGCCTTGACCAGGATCTTGATGCGTGCCTTGTAGGCGTTGTCGCGCCGGCCGTAGCGGTTGTAGACACGCACGATGGCTTCGATGAAGACGAGGATCTGCTGCCAGGGCACGAAGGCGTTGATCAGGGCCGCGATGACCGGCGTGCGGCCCATGCCGCCGCCCACGAAGACCTTGAAGCCGACTTCGCCGGCTTCGTTCTTCAGCAGGTGCAGGCCGATGTCGTGCCAGAGTGTTGCCGCGCGGTCTTCGGTGGCTCCGGTGACCGCGATCTTGAACTTCCGCGGCAGGAAGGCGAACTCCGGGTGCAGCGTGCTCCACTGGCGCAGGATTTCGCAGTAGGGCCGCGGGTCGACGATCTCGTCGGGTGCAATGCCGGCCAGCGCATCGCTGGTGATGTTGCGGATGCAATTGCCGCTGGTCTGGATGCCGTGCATGTCGACGTCGGCCAGCAGGTCCATCACGTCGGCTGCCTGCACCAGTGGAATCCAGTTGAACTGCAGGTTCTGCCGGGTGGTGAAGTGGCCGAAGCTGCGGTCGTACGTTCGCGCGATGCGCGCCAGCTGGCGCAACTGCGCACTGCTCAGCTCGCCATACGGCACCGCCACGCGCAGCATCGGCGCATGGCGCTGCACGTACCAGCCGTTCTGCAGGCGCAGCGGCCGGAACTCGTCGTCGCCGAGGTCACCCTTGAGGTTGCGCTCGAGTTGGTCGCGGAACTGCGCGGCGCGGGCTTGAACGAAGTGGCGGTCGAAGTCGGTGTATTGGTACATCAGTGGATCACTTTCAGTCCGGCAATCAGCAGCGATCCGGCGAGCAGCGTGCGGATCAATCTATCGGGCAGGGACTTGGTCAGGCGTGCGCCGAGCCAGATGCCCGGCAGAGAACCGATCAGCAGCGCCGCGAGCAGCGCCCAATCGACATGGCCCAGCGTGGCGTGGCCGATGCCGGCCACCAGGGTCAGCGGCACGGCATAGGCGATGTCGGTGCCGACGACTTGCTGCGCCGGCAGGCGAGGGTAGAGCAGCAGGATCAACGTGGCGCCGAGCGCGCCGGCACCGATCGACGACAGCGTCACCATCAAGCCGAGCAGGGCGCCGACGAGCACGGTCAGCAGCGGCTTGTGTCGGGTGGGGATCCAGGCTTCGAGGCGCAACCCCAGCCTGTGCCACGCGGGTCGATTCGCCACCACCACAGCCGTCAACAGCAGCGCAATGCCCAGCGACAGCGTCAGCACATGGGCCCAGGCCTGGGTGACGCCGGATAAATGCATCCAGCCGATGGTGGCAACGGCGGCGGGCAGGCTGCCGATCAGCAGCAGCCTGGTGATGCAGCGATCGACGTGACCATGGCGGTGATGGGCGACAGCGCCGCCGGTCTTGGTCAGCGCTGCGAACCACAGGTCGGTGCCGATCGCGATGGCGGGGCTGAGCTTGAATGCACCGATCAGCAGCGGCGTCATCAGCGAGCCGCCGCCGACACCCGTGAGGCCGACGATCGCGCCCACAGCGAAGCCAGAGATGACGGCAATCCAGTCCATGCGGCGACTCTAGGAAAGCCGCATATATTTGAAAAGAACAGATTAGTGGATTGCTAATGCCGTGGCGGCATGATGACGGGATGCTTGTCACCTCGCCTCCTAGAATCCGGCCCATGTGTCCAGACTTCGATCGGCCGCCCGCGCGTCGGCGCCTGTTGCTGGCCGGACTGGCCTTGCTGGCGGTGGGTTGTCAAACTGCCCCGCTGACGGCGCCGCCACCCTCGGCACCAACGCCGCCACCACCGCCGCCGCCACCGCCGCCGCCACCACCGCCACGCCTGCCGCGCATTGGACTTGCGCTCGGCGGCGGGGCGGCGCGGGGTTTTGCCCACATCGGCGTTATCCAGGTTCTCGAAGAGTCCGGCATCAAGCCCGAACTGGTGGTCGGAACGTCGGCGGGCAGCCTGGTGGCGGCGATGTATGCATCAGGCAAGAGCGGCGCCGAACTTGGCATGTTGGCGCTGGGCATGGACGAATCGGCACTCACCGACTGGTCATTCCCAGGGCGTGGCGTGATCCGTGGCGAGGCGCTGGCGCGCTATGTGCGCGAGCAGACCGGCGGGCTGACCATCGAGAAGATGACGCTGCCGCTGGGCATCGTGGCCACCGACCTCGACAGCGGCCAGCCGATCCTGTTCCAGCGCGGCGACCCGGGCGTGGCGGTACGGGCCTCGAGCGCGGTGCCCGCTGTCTTCCAGCCCGTCAGGATCGGCGACCGCGAGTACGTCGACGGTGGCCTGGTTTCGCCGGTGCCGGTGCGCTTTGCGCGCCAGATGGGCGCCGAGTTGGTGCTGGCGGTCGACATCTCGAACCCGCCCGATGGCCAGGCCACCGGTGATCCGATGCGCATGCTGCTGCAGACCTTTGCCATCATGGGCAAGAGCATCAACACCCTGGAGCTGCGCGATGCCGATGTCGTATTGCGCCCGCGCCTGAACGGCGTCGGTAGCGCGGATTTCGCGGCACGCCAGCGCGCGATCCTGGCTGGTCGCGAGGCGGCATTGGCGGGGTTGCCAGAACTGCGCGCCCGCATCGTCGCGCTCACACGCTGAAGAAAAACAAGCAGCCCGGTGTCGCCACCGGGCCGTGAAAGGTACCGCTAGACCAGGTACCGAGGCGACAACCAATCAGAGTCCACCGCGGGCCAAACCCCGCAGCGAGAGTCGGACACGGTCGCCACTTCGAAGTTCAACCAAGCTCTCGCCGCTGCGCTGGGCCGCTCCCAAGCGGCCGGCGAGATCCCCTCGGGGGGCGCGAGCGCAGCGAGCTTGGGGCCGTCAATTACGCAGCGCGCTTGGATTTCGTCGCGCCTTGCGTGGCCTTGACCGCGGTGGCGGTCATGGCTTGCAGGTTGGCTTCGGCCACATCGGTAGCTTGCTTGGCGGCCTTCTGCACGCTCTCGAAGGCGTTGTTGGCGGCGGCCACGGCCGAGCGCATCAAGGCCACGGCGTTTTCGCTGCCAGCCGGTGCGTTCTTCGAGGCACTGTCAACCAGGCCCATGAACTTTTTCTGTGCGTCGCCGAGCTGGGCTTCGACGGCCTTGGTGACTTCGGCATTGGTCGAGGCAGCGATGTCATAGACATGGCGGCTGTAGGCGGCAGCCTTCTCAGCCGTCGGCTGCAGCAGGCTGGCTTGCAGGGCCACGAGTTCTTGCGCGTCCTTCACCGACATGGCGGCGCGGGCGTTGTCGCCAGCTTCGCCGAGGGCGGCCTTGGCCATTTGCAGATTCAGTTCGACGAGCTTCTCGACACCTTCGAAAGCCTTGTTGGTCAGACCGAACAGGGTCTCGACGTTGGCTTTTTGGGCGGCCATCAGTTGTTCAGCGGTCAGCATGGTGTGTTTCTCCAGGGAGGTTGGGGTGGGACTTCAGAAATTGCTGCATTGCAACATTGAGTGAATTGTAGGGGCTCCGACCCGCATTGCAAGCACTTTTTGCTGCGCCGCACCATTCCTAGGGGTGTCGCCCCAGAAACGCCTTGATTTCGCCGCAACGTCACAATCCGGCCACCCATGCTGGCCTTCTACGCCGACCACTTCGTCCTGCCGCTGCCGGCCGGCCACAGCTTCCCGATGGGCAAGTACGAACGCCTGCGCAATCGCCTGCTTGCCGAGTGCCCCGCCATCACGCTGGTCGAGGCCCTGCCGGCCAGCGACGGCGAGCTGGCGTTGGCGCACACGCCGCGCTACGTCAGTGCGGTGGCACAAGGCCACCTGAGCGCGGCCGAGCAGCGAGAGATTGGCTTCCCATGGTCATTGCGCATGGCCGAGCGGGCACGACGGTCGGTCGGCGCCACGATCGCAGCCGCACGAGCGGCGTTGATTGGCGGGCAGGGGGTCGCCGCCAACCTGGCGGGAGGTACGCACCACGCACAGGCCGACAAGGGCAGCGGTTACTGCGTCTTCAACGACGTGGCCGTGGCCGCGCGCTTGATGCAGGCCGAGTGGCACCGCCATGCGCCGGTCGGGCCGAGCCAAGGGCGGCCATCGGAGCGCGCGGCGCGACGATCGTCCAATGAACGCGAATTGCTGCGCGTGGCGGTGATCGACCTCGACGTGCACCAGGGCAACGGCACGGCGGCGATCTTCCGCGACGACGACACGGTGTTCACGATGTCGTTGCACGGCGCGAAGAACTTTCCCTTTCGCAAGGCTGCGAGCGACCTCGACGTCGAACTGCCCGACGGCTGCACCGATGCGGCCTACCTCGACGCGCTCGATGCTGCGTTGGCCGCACTGTGGCGTCATCACGGCAACGCGGCGCCGGGCCTGGTGTTCTACGTCGCCGGCGCCGACCCCCACGAAGGTGATCGCCTTGGCCGCCTGAAGCTCAGCCGAGAGGGCTTGGCGGAGCGCGACCGCCGTGTCTTCAGCGCCTGCCGCGAGCGCGGCATCGCAGTGGCCGTCAGCATGGCTGGAGGCTACGGCCGCGACATCGACGACACCGTGGCGGTGCACCTGCGCACACTTCAGGAGGCCTGCGCGGAAGCGCCTGCCCCTCAATCGATTGCCTTTCAGGAAGCCTTGGCAACCCCATGACATTTACCGCATCCAGCACCCTTGAGTCCAGCGCCGTTGTCGACGCGGCAATCACTTCGCGTCGGTCCGTGCGCGCCTTCCTGCCCACAGCGGTGCCGCGCTCGACCGTCGAAGACATCCTGCGTGTCGCATCGCGGGCGCCATCGGGCGTCAATACGCAGCCGTGGAAAGTGACGGTGCTGACCGGCGCGGCCAAGGCCAGCCTGTCGGCGCAGATCCTCGCTGCGCACGATGCCAACGCCGCGGCGGGCTCCAGCGGCGCCGACGTCGGCGAGTACGAGTACTACCCGACCGAGTGGGTCTCGCCTTACATCGAGCGCCGGCGCAAGATCGGCTGGGATCTGTACGGCTTGCTCGGCATCGCCAAGACCGACAAGGCCAGGATGCATGCCCAGCACGGCCGCAATTACAGCTTCTTCGGTGCGCCGGTGGGCCTGATCTTCACGATCGACCGCGTCCTGCGCAGGGGCAGTTGGCTCGACTACGGCATGTTCCTCGAGAACGTCATGGTCGCCGCTCGCGGTCGTGGCCTCGACACCTGCCCGCAGGCGGCGTTCATCGGCTTTCACAAGATCATCACCGAGTTCCTGCAGTTGCCGGCCGCCGAGATGGTGGTCTGCGGCATGTCACTGGGCTACGCGGACGAGAGTGCCGCCGAGAATCGCCTGGTCACTGAGCGTGCGCCGGTCGAATCATTCGCTCGTTTTCATGAGTGAGTGGGCTCAATAGAATCTGCGCGCCAACAAGACCTAGGTTCGAGGAGCGCTCCTGATGTCGATTGCCGGTATCCCCTTCGATTTCGTGTTGTTCGCGCTGACCCTGTTGGGTGTGGCCTTGTTCCACGCGCGAACGCTGCAAGTGGCACTCACCGGTGCCGCGGCGATCACGCTGTACCAGTGGCTGGTCACGGGCTTCAAGGGCGGTGCCGGCCTGGCCGGCCTGCTGGCCCATGTGGGCCACGAGTGGATCACGTTGGCCAACCTGCTCGGCTTGCTGCTCGGCTTTGCCTTGCTGGCTGACCACTTCGAGAAGAGCCGCATTCCCGACCTGCTGCCGCACCTGCTGCCCGATGACTGGAAAGGTGGCTTCGCCTTGCTGGTGGGTGTCTTCGTGATGTCGGGTTTTCTCGACAACATTGCTGCGGCGATGATCGGCGGCGCGATGGCTGCGGTGCTGTTCAAGCGTCGCGTGCACATCGGCTACCTGGCGGCGATCGTCGCTGCCTCCAATGCCGGTGGCGCTGGCAGCGTGGTTGGCGACACCACCACCACCATGATGTGGATTGCCGGCGCCAACCCCTTGTGGGTGCTCGAGGCCTATGTCGGTGGGGTGGTCGCACTGGCCTTCTTCGGTGTCTTCGCGGCGCGCCAGCAGCACGCTTGGCAGCCGATCCAGAAAGACGATACCGCGGGCACCCACATCGAGTGGGCGCGCCTGGCAATCGTCGCCTTCATCCTGCTGGCGGCGATCGGCGCGAACATCTGGTTCAACCTGAATGCGCCGGCCGTGCTCGGCGAGTTTCCGGTCATCGGCGTGGCGGTGATGCTCGCGCTCATCGTCTCGGCGCCGCTGCGCGCGCCGCAATGGAGCCTGCTGCCCGGCGCGTTCAAGGGCAGTGTCTTCCTGCTCGCGCTGGTCTGGTGCGCGTCGCTGATGCCGGTGCAGCACCTGCCGGCCGCCTCGTGGCAGACGGCCTTCGGCCTGGGCTTCATCTCGTCGGTTTTCGACAACATTCCCCTCACCGCACTGGCCATTCGGCAAGACGGCTACGACTGGGGTTTCCTGGCCTACGCGGTGGGCTTCGGCGGCTCGATGATCTGGTTCGGCTCCTCCGCCGGCGTGGCACTGTCGAACATGTACCCCGAGGCCCGGTCGGTCGGGGCCTGGCTCAAGGGCGGCTGGCACATCGCCGTCGGCTACGTGCTGGGCTTCTTTGCGATGCTGCTGATCGTCGGCTGGCATCCGCATCCGATCAACGAACGCGCCATCACCCCGGCGGCCAGCACCGTGCCGGCGGTCAAGCCGTGACCACGATCCCTCGCCAGGCGGTCCTCATCGCCCGCCATGTCTTTGCGCAAGTGGCCGAGCGCCTCGGCCAGCACTTCGATGTCGAGGCGAACGACCAACCGGTCGACTGGTCGCGCGAGGAATTGATCCGCCGCCTGCAAGGCAAGGCCGGCGTGTTCGTCGCGGCACAGGAGCCGATCGACGCCACGCTGCTCGACGCCTGCCCCGAGCTGCGCGCGGTGTGCAGCATGGCCGTGGGCTACAACAACATCGACGTCGCGGCCTGCACCGCGCGTGGCGTGACGGTCACCAACGCACCCGATGTGCTGACCGAGACCACCGCCGACTTCGCCTTTGCGTTGATGATGGCCGCCGCGCGGCGCATTGCCGAGAGCGAGCGTTTCCTGCGCAGCGGGCAGTGGCAGCGCTGGGCCTACGACTTCTTCGCCGGTGCCGACGTGCATGGCGCCACACTCGGGATCCTCGGGATGGGCCGCATCGGCCAGGCCATCGCGCGGCGCGGCGCGCTCGGCTTCGGCATGCGCGTGATCTATCACAACCGCAGCCGTCTGGCGCCCGAGCTCGAAGCGCCCATCGGCGCATGCTGGGTCGAGAAGGCCGAGTTGCTGCGCCAGGCCGATCACCTCGTGCTGGTCGTTCCCTACTCGCCGGCCAGCCACCACGCCATCGGCGCGGCCGAGCTGGCACAGATGAAGCCGACCGCCACGTTGACCAACGTCGCGCGGGGCGGTGTGGTCGATGACGCTGCCTTGGCACAGGCCTTGGCCGAGCGACGCATCGCTGCCGCGGGCCTGGATGTGTTCGAGGCCGAACCGCGGGTGCACCCCGCGCTGCTCGACGTGCCCAATGTCGTGCTCACGCCGCACATCGCCAGCGCCACCGCGGCGACGCGTTTGAAGATGGCGATGCTCGCTGCCGACAACCTGATTGCCGTGCTGGGCGGCCAGCCCGCACTGACACCGGTAAGGGCCTAGGCCGCGTCGAGCACCAATCGGTCGACTGCCTTGGTGAAGTCGGTCAGGTCGATCGGCTTGGTCCAGTAGTCGACAAAGCCGGCGTCCCGTGCGCGTTGAACGTCTTCCGGCATCGCATTGGCCGACAGCGCGACGCAGGTCAGGTGGGCCGTCGCCGGGTCTGCACGCAAGCGCCGCAGGACTTCGATGCCGTCGAAGTCGGGCAGTTGCATGTCGACAAGCACCAAGGCCGGCTGCAACGAGCGCGCCATTGCCACGCCGCTGCTGCCGTCGGTTGCGCCGTAGAACTCGTACTGCGCGCGCTGTGTCAGCAGCTCGCTGACGATCATCATGTTGACCGCGTTGTCTTCGATGTAGAGCACGCGCGCGCGCGCCGCAGCGTCGGTAGCGCGCGTCACCTGCGGTGCCGTCTCGGCGCTTGTTGGCGCGCCGGGTGGAGCGGCAGAGGCGTCGGCCGCCCCCGATCCCGGCAGGTCGAGCAAACCGTCGACCAGCGACAGCAACTGCTGCCCGGCGGCCTGGATCTTCGCGAACTTTTGCCGTCTCGCAGCGGGGTCCCCGGCATCATCGTCGGCCAGCAGCAGTTGCGAGAAGCCGAGGATGGCGTTGAGCGGCGTTCGCAGCTCATGGCTCATGCGGGCCATGAATTGCGACTTGGCCTGGCTCTCGCGCAATGCCAGCTCACGCTCGCGTTGCGCCTGCTCGAGGATCTTGGCTTCGGTGATGTCCCAGTTGACGCCGATGCGGCGCACCACACGGCCTGTGTCGTCAAACAGGGGCGTCGATCGCGAGGCCAGCCAGTGCATGCTGCCGTCGGGCCAGACGACGCGGAAATCGTAGGCCAGCGACTCAGCGCCAGCCATGTGCGGCAGCGATGCCGTGACCTTGCCCTCGCGATCATCGGGGTGCACCAGCGCCAGGCGGGCGGCTGCGTCGAGTGCGTGCGGCTGCGGCGGCAGCCCGCGCAGCGCATACATCTGCGCATCCCAGTCGTCGTGCCCGCTGGCGATGTCGTGCGCCCAGGTGCCCATGCCGACGCTGCCCATCGCCAACGTGGCGCGCTGATGCGCCTCACGCAGTCGGCGCAGCGTTTCCTGCTGCTCGGTCACGTCGAGCACCACGCCCAGCATGGCCAGTGGCTTGGCCTGGGCATCGCGCTGCAGCATGCGGCGCACGAGCAGCACGCGCCAGCTGCCGTCGGCGTGCAGGTAGCGGGCCTGCGTCTCGGTGGAACGGCCGGTCGTGAGGGTCTCGCTGAACGCCGCCTCGACCAGCGCGACGTCGTCGGGATGGACCCATTGATGGGCCTTTTCGCGCGGCAAGCCGACTGGCCCAGCGTCGCGGCCAAGCACGGGTTGCGCCCGTCGGTCGTGATGCAGCATGCCGCTGGCCAGGTCGTAGCGCCAGGTGCCGATCTTGGCCAACGACAACGCCATGTCGAGCTGGGCGTGGCTGGCCTCGGCGGCGAGGGCCAGCGCGTGCATGTCGGTGTCATCGACCATCACGCCGATCACCCGTGCGGGCACGCCCTGCGCATCAGCCACCACCCGCCACTGCGAATGGATGAGCCGCACGCTGCCGTCCGGATGGTGCACGCGGTAGCGGCTCGCATAGACGCCCGGCTGCGTCAGCGAAGCCCGAAATGTTTCATCCACGCGATCGGCGGGATCGATGCGCGCGGCCGCCTCGGCGTAATGCGGCGTCGACCCGTCTGCCGCGTCGATGCCGAAGAAGCGGAACACGTGGCGATCCCAGCGGCCTTCGAGCGTCGCGATGTCGCGCTCCCACACGCCCAGGCGTCCGAATTCCTGGGCGATATCGAGCCACTCGCGCAAGCGCGCGTTTTCGACTGCCAGCGCCTCGGCGCTGGTGCCGGCCTCGCGCAGAAACGGCGCGCTGCCTTGGGCTTGGCCCGGCGCCTGGCGGGCGGCGACGGACGGGGCCACAGGCTCGGTCGGGGCAGGTTCGGACATTTCGGACCAGGACAAAGGGATGGCGGGAGTTTATCGGTCGCACGGTACCGTGATGTCAGCAACACCGGCTGGCCAGGCCAGACCTAACATCGAGCCATGCGCAAACGCAGCTTGTTGATTGCCGCGACGGGCTTCTCGCTGCTGGCACTGTCGCCGGTGCTGTCGGTGCGTGCCGCGGTGGTTGATGACAGCTGGGCCGATGTGCGCCGCGACCGCCGACTGCCCTTGCGTATCCGCTGGCCTGACGGTGACACCCCGTGCGCGCTGATCATTCATTCGCATGGCTTGGGCGGGAGCCGAAACGGCGGCGATGTCTGGGGCGAGGCCTGGCGCCAGGCCGGCTTTGCGGTGGTGCACGTGCAACACCCCGGCAGTGACACCGACGTCCTGCGCGGCGGCATGACGGCGCTTCGCGGCGCCGCCAATGCCGAGCAGTTGCGGGAGCGGATTGTCGACGTGCAGTTCCTGGTCGACGAAGTCGAACGGCGATCGCGGGCTGGTGAGCCAGGCTGGGTGCGCGTGCGGCTTGACGCGCTGGGCATGTCCGGCCACTCGTTCGGCGCGCACACGGTTCAGGCGCTGGCGGGGCAGCGCTATGCGGTGGCAGCGCCAGGCGCGTCCGACCCGCGCTTCAAGGCATTCGTCGCGCTCAGCCCGTCGCCGGGCCAGGTGCCGAACGCATTCGTCGGCGTGACGCGGCCGTTCCTGGCGATCACGGGCAGCCATGACCGTGATCCGCTGCGCGATTCGTTGACTGGCGAGGACCGGGCTCGCGTCTATGACAGCCTGCCACCGGGACAGCGCGGTTTGCTGTGGCTGGCGGGTGCCGACCACATGACCTTCGGCGGCAACGCAGAGCAGCGCCTGCGCGCTCGCTTCGGGCCGCTCAAGCGCGAGCCGGTTGCAGTCGAGGACGAAGAACTTCACCACGCGCGTGTCGCCACCATCACCACGCTGTGGTGGCGAGCGCACTTGCTCGGCGATGCAACGGCGATCGCCCGACTGCGCGTGCCTGCGGGCCTGGGCAGCGGCGACGGGTGGCGCCAGGACTGAACCGCGTTGGTATCCTCGGCTGACGTTGTCCGAGGAGTCCCGCATGTTCCGCACCGCCATCGCCGGCAGCCTGCCAAAACCAGCCTGGCTGGCGGAGACCCACAAACTCTGGCCATCATGGCGCGGGCAGGGCGCCGAGCTGGCCGACGCCAAGCGCGACGCCACGCTGCTGTGGATCAAGGCCCAGGAAGACGCGGGCCTGTCGGTGATCGGCGACGGCGAACAATCGCGCCAGCATTTCGTGCACGGTTTTCTGGAACGCGTGGCTGGCATCGACTTCGAGCACAAGGTCGAGATGGGCATTCGCGGCGACCGCTACAAGGCCATGGTGCCGCAAGTCATCGGGCCGCTGGCCTTGAAGGGCCGGGTGCACGAGACCGAAGCCAGGCTGCTGCGCGCACACACCACGCGTTTGACCAAGTTCACGCTGCCCGGGCCAATGACCATCGTCGATACCGTTGCCGACCGCTTCTACGGCGACCGCGTGACGATGGCCTTCGCCTTCGCCGAGCTGCTGAATCAGGAGGCCAGGGCGCTGCAAGCCGACGGCGTCGACATCGTGCAGTTCGACGAGCCGGCCTTCAATGTCTTCCTCGACGAGGCCGCCGACTGGGGCGTCAAGGCGCTCGAACGAGCCGCACAGGGCCTGACCTGCAAGACGGCCGTCCACATCTGCTACGGCTACGGCATCGAAGCCAACCTGCAGTGGAAGGCCACGCTCGGCGATCAGTGGCGCCAGTACGAAAAGATCTTTCCGGCCCTGGCCCGCAGCTGTATCGACCAGGTCAGCCTCGAGTGCCTGCACTCGCATGTGCCCATCGAAATGCTGGCCTTGCTCGACGGCAAGGAGGTCATGGTCGGCGTGATCGACGTGGCCAGCGACGTGATCGAAAGCGCCGAAGAAGTTGCCGACACGATCGGTCGCGCGATGCAGTTCGTGCGCCGCGACCGCCTGATCGCCTGCACCAACTGCGGCCTGGCGCCGATGGACCGGCATGTCGCCGAGGCCAAATTGCGCGCACTGGGGGCTGGCGCAGCGTTGGCCGATCAGCGCCTCGGCAACTGAGCCTTGTCTCGGCTACCCTTGCGCCCATGAAGAGCTTCACCATCGAACTGCAGCGCATCAAGGCGATGTCGAACAGCCACGGCTTGATCCGGGCGCGGGTCGACGCCATGGTGCAAGCTGCCCCGGGCCGTGACGATGGCAGCGAGCCGAGCAGCACATTGAGCATGACGGTCGAAGACGCCCGCGTGCTGCTCTTGCTGATCAAGGCGCAACTGGCCGAAATCGATTCACGCAAGGCACGCAGCCAGCGCTGAGGCGCCGGCGTGTCGACCTGGCCCACAGAACCCGAGGTGCACAGCGCAACGCGTCTGCGCGCAGCACGCTGGGCCACGCGCGCGCAGTTCCTGCTGTTCGGCGGCCTTGGCGGCCTCTGGGGCGTGCACATCCCTGCCGTCAAGTCGCACTACGGGCTCGATGCCAGTGCCCTGTCCCTGGCTCTGCTGGCCCTGGCGGCGGGGGCGGTGTTGTGCCTGACGCAGGCCGGGCGCGTCATTGCCAGGGTGGGTGCGCGGGCTGCGGCCCTGATGTCGGGTGTCGTGATGGCGGCGGCCCTGGCCGCGATCCTGATGCCCAGCGACTATGCCCTGCTGATCGCACTGGCCCTGGTGTTCGGCGCCAGCATCGCCCAGTTCGACGTGGCCATCAATGCCGAAGGCAGCGAACTCGAAGCGATCAGTGGCAAGAAGGTGATGAGCGGCTTTCACGGCATGTTCAGTCTGGGCGGCATGGCCGGCGCGGGGCTTGGCGCGCTGCTGATCCGCGCGGACGTGCCGCCAGCTCTTCAACTGGCGGCGGCGGGCGCCGTCATGGTGGGGATGGTCGCTGTGGCCTGCGCCTTCATGCTGCCCGTGCGCCCGGCCGATGCGACGCCCGGCGTCGGCTACCGGCTGCCGCGCGGTGCGCTGGCGGTGCTGGGCGGCCTGGCCGCCGTCGGCCTGCTTGCTGAAGGAGCGATCTACGATTGGAGCGTGCTCTACCTGCAGGACGAGGTCGGCGCGCCGCCGGCATTGGCCGCACTGGGTTTTGCCAGCTTCTCCGCGGCCATGGCGGCGACACGCTTTGCCGGCGACGCCTTGCGCACCCATGTCAGCGCGCAGCGCTTGCTGGCGGCCAGCGGCTTGCTCGCGGCCGGCGCCATGGCGGTTGTCCTGCTGACGCGCCAGCCGATCGTGGCCCTGATCGGCCTGGCGGTCGTCGGCGTCGGCTTTGCCAACGTCGTGCCGATCCTGTTCATGGCCGCCTCGCGGGTGCCCGGTGTGGCACCGGCGCAGGGCATCGCCGCGGCCTCGTCGATCGGCTACTTCGGCATGGTCGTCGGCCCGCCGCTGGTGGGCGGCATTGCCCACGGCAGCTCACTGAGCTGGGGTCTCGGCGTGGTCGTGGCCGGTGCGCTGCTGCTGACCTGGGGCGCGCGGCGCATTCCGGTGTAGCTGCGGGGCGCGGCGGGCACCGTTCGTCGCTGCGGTCGGCGCTTGGTCGCCCCGGGACTGCAATTCGTCGCCAGGGACTCGCGGTGCGCCACGCGAACGCCGAAAGTCACGCCATCGACACCGCCATCCACCCCCAGGACGCCACCATGAACATCACCCACAGCCGCTTCACGATCAGCACGATTGCCGTCGCCGCCTGCGCCATGGTGGCTCTGGTCGCCGCTGAACCTGCGCAAGCCCAGGCAACCGAGCCGAGCGTGCAACGCATCGAGATTGTTGGTCAGCGCCTTGTGCCACTGCAGCGGATCGTCATCGTCGGCAAGCGCCAGGCTGAGCCCGAGGTGCAGCGCATCGTGATCGTCGGCCAGCGCCTGCGCGCCGAGCGGGTGGCCGTGGTGAACCAAAAGGCTGCGGCGCTGTAACCCTCGCTCGCGAGGACAGCGCACGCTTCAGGCGGGCGATCGCAGATCGTCGGTGACCGCCTCATCCTTCTCTTCGCCGAGAAAGCCGCCACTCTGGTGGGCCCATAGCCGCGCGTAGATGCCGCCCGACGCCAGCAGGCTGGCGTGGGTGCCTTCTTCGACGATGCGGCCATGGTCCATCACCACCAGCCGGTCCATCGCGGCAATGGTCGACAACCGGTGCGCGATCGCGACGACCGTCTTGCCCTGCATCAGCTTGTACAGGCTGGCCTGGATCGCAACCTCGACCTCGCTGTCCAGCGCGCTGGTGGCCTCGTCGAGCAGCAGGATCGGCGCGTCCTTCAACATCACGCGGGCGATCGCGACGCGCTGGCGCTGACCGCCCGACAGCTTGACGCCGCGCTCGCCGACATGGGCGTCGTAACCGCTGCGGCCTTTGGGGTCGACGAGCGTCTGCACGAACTCGTGGGCCTCGGCCTTCTGCGCCGCGGCCAGCATCTGCGCGTCGGTGGCGTCGGGTCGGCCATAGACGATGTTGTCGCGCACCGAACGGTGCAGCAGCGAGGTGTCCTGCGTGACCATGCCGACCTGCGCGCGCAGGCTGTCCTGCGTCACGCCGGCGATGTCCTGGCCGTCGATCAGGATGCGGCCCTGCTGGATGTCATAGAAGCGCAGCAGCAGGTTGACCACCGTGCTCTTGCCCGCGCCCGAGCGGCCGACCAGGCCGATCTTCTCACCGGGGCGGATGGTCAGGGTCATGTCGTCGATGACGCGGCGTTGCGGGTTGTAGGCAAAACCGACGTTTTCGAAGCGCAGCTCGCCGCGCGTCACCACGAGCGGCCGGGCGTCCGGGCGATCGAGTACCGTGCGGGGCTTGGCCAGTGTCGTGATGCCGTCCTGCACGGTGCCGATGTGCTCGAACAGGCTGGCCATCTCCCACATCACCCAGTGCGAGATGCCGTTCAGGCGCAGCGCCATCGCCGTGGCCGCTGCCACCGCACCGACACCGACTTCACCCCGAGTCCAGAGCAGGATCACGACCCCGGCAGTGGTGGAAATCAGGATCACCGACAGGATCTGGTTGACGATCTCGAAGCCGCTGACCAGGCGCATCTGCCGATACACCGTGCCCAGGAACTCCTGCATCGCCGAACGTGCGAAGCCGGCCTCGCGCTGCGAGTGCGAGAACAGCTTGACCGTGGCGATGTTGGTGTAGGCGTCGGTGATGCGCCCGGTCATCAGCGAGCGCGCGTCGGCCTGCTCCTGTGCCACCCGCCCCAGGCGCGGCACGAAGTAGCGCATCGCCACCATGTACAGGCCGAGCCAGAGCGCAAACGGCGCCAGCGTCCAGGCATCGAAGCCGCCCAGGATTGCGGCCATGGTGACGAAATAGATCACCACGTAGACCATGATGTCGGCCAGGATCATCCACACATCGCGCACGGCCAGGGCCGACTGCATGACCTTGGTCGCGATGCGGCCGGCGAACTCGTCCTGATAGAAGCTCAGGCTCTGCGCCAGCATCAGGCGGTGGAAGTTCCAGCGCAGGCGCATCGGGAAGTTGCCCGCCAGGGCCTGCTGTTTGAACAGCGACTGCAACGCCGCCAGTGCGATGCTTGTCAGCAGCACCAGAGCCAGCAGGCCCAGCGTGGTCTTTTCGCGCGCCCACAGGTCGGCTGGCGCCACCTCGGCCAGCCAATCGACGATGCGCGCCATCATCGCGAACAGCAGCGCCTCGAAGGCACCGATCGATGCGGTGAAGGCTGTCATCGCCGCGATGTAGCCGCGCGTGCCCTCGGTGCATGACCAAAGGAATGGCCCGAAGCCTTTGGGCGGCGTCGCCGGCGGCGCGTCGGGGTAGGGGTGAACGAGGCGTTCGAACCAGGTGAACAAGCCGTGTGCTCCGAGGTGGGACCGACAAATGGGGCGCAAGAGTAGCTGAAATGGCGGGCGCGACCGGTTCAATCGCCCCGATCCTTGCGCGCCAGGCACAGCGTTGCTCAGCGCCGCGGCGCAGGCTCGGCGTGCAGCAGTTCGGCAGGATAGGGTTTCAGGTAGTCGCCGAGCCGGGCGGTCGGCGCTTCGAGCCAGCCGTTGTAGTCGCCTTCGTCAAGGATCACGACCATGCGCTTCTCTTCGCCGGGCCGGTGCAGCCGCTTGAAGATCAGGTGCTCATCGGCGTTGATCGTCAGCATGGTGAAGCTCAGCCACTCGCGGCCATCGGGCCCGCGCCACCAGCCCCACAGGCCGGCAATACCCATCGGCCGGCCGTCCTTGCGCGCCACGCTCCAGCGCACGGCCTTGCCGCTCTCCCAGTTCGGTTCATAGATTGCTTCCGCCGGGACGATGCAGCGACGGCCTTGGCGCCAGGCGTCGCGAAAGCTCGGCCTCTCGGTCACGGTTTCGCTGCGCGCGTTATAGGTGCGGCGGCCGAAGGCCAGGTCCTTGGCCCAATGCGGCAACAGGCCAAACAGGCCCATGCGCACATCGCGGGCGAGTTCGACGCGGTCGCGCTCGCGCAAGATGAAGGGTGCCAGGCCGCCGGGGTAGAGGTCGGGTGGCACGGCGTCGATCGGCCGTTCGACGCCGAAGTACTGCACCAGGCGGTCCTGGGCGGTGACGGGGTGGTAGTTCGCGCACATTGCGGCCCTCCCTTGATCAGAGTTTCATCTCGAGACGGATCTGCCAATTGGCATAGGAGCGCGCGTTGCTGGTCACGGTTTCTCGCTGGCCGTTCGACTCGACACGCGTTTGCGTCAGGTAATCCTGCGCCAGCGCATTGCCGAGCGACAGCCGCAGTTGCAGTTCGGGGTTGAAGGCCCACAGCGCGTAGGCGTCGACGACGGTCTTGTCGGGTTGCGTCGCCCATCGGTCGGTGTCGAGGCGAATGTCGTAGCCGGGGGTGTAGTTGAGGTTGCCGCCGATCGTCAGTGGCAGGGCGCGCAGGCGGTAATCGGCGCCGAGGTTCAAGGTGCCGTCGGGTTGCTCCGCCAGCCGGTTGTCGGGGCCGGGGATGGCATCGACGCTCGAGCGGAACAGGCTCAGGTTGGAGCGCACATCGACCCGCGGTGCTTCGGCCACCACATCGCTCAAGCGAAACTTGGCTTCGAGCTCGACGCCCTGCGTCACCCCATCGCCGATGTTCTGCGGCCGCGAGACGTAGCGCGGCGTAGCCGGCGACCAGCTCACAGTCTCCAGCGCCACCACATTGCGAATCAGGTCGCTGACGCGGCGGCGGAACAGGTTGGCACTGAGCACGCCACCTTCGGCCAGGTAACGCTCGACGGCCAGGTCGATCCCGATCGCGACCTTAGGGCGAAGCGTCGGGTTGCCGGCCGTATCGGGCGTGAGCTCCGTGTTGGCACCTGGCGGCGGGTCGATGTTGTTCAGGCTGGGTCGACCGATCAGTTGGTTCAGGTTCGGGCTGCGGTAGCTGCGGGTGAGGCTGGCGCGCACCTGGTCGCGGCTCTTCGGATCGGGCCGCCACACCGCATGCAGCAACGGCGTGACTACGCGGCTGACGTTGCGCGCGACGGTATCGTTGGCGCCTTCGCCTTCGGTGGTGATGCCCTCGAGCCGCAGCCCGGCGTTGGCGGACCACTGCGGTGTGACGCTCCACTCATCCTGCGCATACAGCGCGTAGCGGCGTGACGAGGCGCTGAGGTTGTCGCCGAACTCGGTCAACTGCGGCACGCCGTTCCACAGCGTCGTGCGCGCCTCGACACGGCGGCTGGCCTCGAGCTCGATACCCCCGACCAGGGCGTGGCCACCGTCGAGCGTGTTCGAGGCCTTCAGGCTCAGCGTCGCATTGCGATCGCGGTTGTCGGTACGGTCGTCAACGGTGCGGCTCGGGGCGCCGCTGGCGTCGTACTCCTGGCGCAGCGACGCATTGCGAAAGTGGCCGTCACCGAAGCCAAAGCGCCACTCGAGCCGCGTGTTATCGCCCAGCCGATGGTTGAATTGGCCGTTCAGGCGCATCAGCGTGAAGTTGTTGTTGCTCTGCGTTTCGCTGCGCGCAAATCCCGGCGGGTCGTTGACGTCACCGATCAGATCCGTCTGCGTGCCGCCATTGGCGTTGTTGCCGTCGCTGTAGATCAGCAGCGGCTGCAGCATCGCGCTCATGCCTTGTTCGTCGCGCCATTGCAGGCGGCCGGTGGCGTGCAGGCCGGTGCGGGTGTCGCGCGACGAGAAGGTTCCTTCGCGCAGCAGCGTGGTGTCACCCGTGGCGATGTCGACGGTCCGGCTCAGGCTGGTGATCTCGCTGTCCTGCACACGTCGATACGGCGCCAGCGAGAAGTTGTAGATCAAGTCGCCGACGGTGTCGTTGCGGGTCCAATTCAAGCTCGGGGACCATTGGCCGTCTTCCAGCGCGGCGCCGATACGCAGATCGTTCAGCCGCTTGCGAAAGCCTTCGCGCAGCACGATGTTGATGCTGCCGGCAATGGCGCGTGCACCGGTCTCGGCCGTCGGCGCGCGCAGGATCTCGATGCGCTCGATCTGTTCCGGCGCGATCGAGTCGATCGAGAAGCCCGGCGGCACGCGCTCGCCGTCGAGCAGGATCTGGGTGTAGCCGCCCGCCATGCCGCGCATGCGCGGGTTGCCGCCGCGCCCGCCGGGGCCGGGCATCGTGATGCCGGGCAGGCGCTTCAACACTTCGCTGGTTGTGCTGTCGCCAAAGCGCTCGATCTCCTCGCGGCCGATCACGATCTTGGGGCTTGTGGCCTGGCGTCGCTGTTCGGTCTCGGCGGGGCGATTGCCGGTCACGTCAACGCGCTGCGGGGCGGCTGGGGCTGCGGCTTCTGGCGCGGATGCGGCGGGCTCGGCGGCCTTGACGGATTGGGCGTGCAGCGGCGTCGCGCTGACGGCCCAGAGGGCTGCAAGGGTCAGGCGCAACAGCGGGTTCAACAGCATGGAACGCGATTGTGGTGCCAGCCTGCGAGGCGTGCGAAAAGCCAGTGCCAATGGCCTGCGGGTATGCTGTGCCTATCAATCGCCCAAAGCCGCAGAAGGAGCGTCGTGGCCGCACCCAATTACTCCTACGAAAAGCGCCAACGCGAGTTGGCCAAGAAGCGCAAGCAAGAAGACAAGCGCAACAAGAAGGCGCAGCCGCGCCCTGACGGTGAACCCGATGCCGCGGAGCCCGCCGAGGGTGTGGCGCCTGGCGGCCCGCAGCCCGGAGCACCCGAGCCGGGCAACTGATCTGCGCTGAGCCAATGCCGGACAGCGTGCCGGTGCTCTACAGCGACAGCGCGCTGATCGTTGTCGACAAGGCCGCCGGCCTGCTGGCGGTGCCCGGCCGCGGCGAACATTTGCAGGACTGCATCGCCGCCCGTGTCAAGGCGCTGTTCGCCGATGCGCTGGTGGTGCATCGGCTCGACCAGGCAACCTCCGGCCTGATGGTCCTGGCGCGCGGCGCCGCAGCGCAGCGCGCGCTGAGCCGCGCGTTCGCAGACCGGCACGTGGCCAAGCGCTACGTGGCGGTGGTCGACGGCCTGATGGTCGACGAAGCTGGCAGCATCGACTTGCCATTGGCGGCCGACTGGCTCAATCGGCCGCGTCAGCGGGTGGACGCGCAGCGCGGCAAGGCTTCGCTCACCCACTGGCGAGTGCTCGCTCGTGACCTTGCGGCGCGAACCACGCGCGTCGAGCTCGAGCCCGTGACCGGCCGGTCGCATCAATTGCGCGTTCACCTGCTGGCGATCGGCCACGCCATCGTTGGCGATGCGCTTTACACAGGCACGCCGAATGCGCCGCGCTTGATGCTGCACGCCAGCGCACTGACAATCCCCCATCCACTCGATGCCCGGCCGTTGAACTTTGTCAGTGCGGTACCGTTCTGAGGACCTTTGGAGTTGCGCCATGTCGTCTTGCCCAGCCACCACTCAAGGCCGCCGCAGCGTGCTGATCGCCGCGGCGGGCGCTGCGCTAATCGTCGCTCCGGCATTGCACTTGCGCGCTCGGGCGCAAGCGCTGTCGCGGCGCTCGACGCCGGCACAGACCGAGGGCCCGTTCTATCCCCAGGCGCTGCCCGCTGACAGCGACGCCGATCTGCTGGCCAACGGCGGACTGCGCTATGACAAGGGCCAGCCGGCATGGGTCGAGGGCACGGTCAGCGACATGGATGGTCGGCCGGTGCGCGGCGCCGTGGTCGAGATCTGGCAGTGCGACGAGCAGGGCCGCTATCACCACGCAGGCGATGGCAACCGCGCCGACCGGGCCTTCCAGGGTTTCGGCAAGGTCGCCGTCGATAGCGAAGGTCGCTGGCGATTCCGCACGATCCGCCCGGTGGCCTACGGCGGCCGTGCTCCGCACATTCACGTCAAGGTCAAGCTCGCGGCGCGCGAGTTGCTGACGACGCAGCTGTACGTGCAGGGCGACGCCGGCAATGCGCGTGACTTCCTCTGGCAGCGCCTGCGCAGCGACGAAGAGCGTGCTGCATTGACGGTGGCGTTCGCGCCGGGCAGCGACGGCCTGTTGGCGAAGTTCCCGATCTTCGTCGCCGCGTAATATGGGTGGATGCCTACCGCCTATCGACACCTGTACATCGTCACCGGCGCATCGCGCGGCCTGGGCCGGGCCATCGCCGAATACCTGCTGCAACCCGGCCATGTGGTGCTCGGCATTTCGCGCCAGGCGCCACCCGCGCCGCCCGGCCTCGAACAGTGGGCCTGTGACCTCGGTGAGCCGTTGCCGGTGGCCGCGCGGCTGCAGGCCTGGCTCGAAGGGCTCGACGGCGAGCAGTTCGCTGGCGCTGCACTGATCAACAACGCGGCCTTGCTCATCGAGCCCAGGCCGTTGCGCGAGGCGGACGCGGCGGCGCTGTCGGCATCGGTGCGCGTCGGTCTCGAGGCGCCGCTGCTGCTGACGGCCGCCTTCCTGTGCGCAACGCGCCACTGGGTGGCGGACAAGCGCGTGCTGCACATCTCGTCGGGCCTCGGCCGTCGCGCGATGGCCGCGCAGGGTCCGTACTGCGCCGTCAAGGCGGCGCTCGATCACCTGGCCCGCGCACAGGCGCTGGAAGAAGCGCTGCTGGCCAACGGCGCGAAAGTTGTCTCACTCGCCCCCGGCATCATCGACACCGACATGCAGGTGCAACTGCGCGGCGCCGATCCGTCGGCCTTCCCGGACCATGACGCCTTCGTGCAGATGAAGGCCGGCGGCCGCCTCGACAGCCCGGCGGTGGCGGCGGCCAAAGTCGTCACTTTCCTGCGCCGAGCGGACTTTGGCCAGCAGCCGGTGGCGGACGTGCGCGATGCCTGATCCGGGTTTGGGTTGCCCTGGCTGCGAGGAAGTTCGAACGCCTACCCGCCCTCGAATCGCAAGCACTGTTGGCGCACGACTTCAGGCAGGTACTGCTCCGTTGCCTGGGTGTTGCGCAACCACGCAGCATCGCTGCCATCTGCGATAGTCAGTGCCTCGCGCAACAGGGCCAGGCCGCGCTCAGCTCGCAGTTCGATGGCGTGCGACTCCACATCCTTGATCGTCTGTGCGATCAAGTCGCGCAGCGGCCGGTGCTCGGCGGTGCGCGGGTCCACGACTTCGCCGTCGAGGCCGAAGCGGCAAGCCTGGAAGCGGTTGTAGGTGTAGGCCAGATAGTCGTCTTCGTGCGGCTCGAACGGTCGTTCCAGGACCAGCCAGCGGGCCACGCATTGCAGATATGCGGCGATCGCGGCGGCACGTTCGATCGTCAGTGGCGTGTCCATCACCCGCACTTCGATCGTGCCGAACTCCGGCTTGGGGCGGATATCCCAATAGAAGTCCTTCATCGACTCGACCACGCCGGTGCGGCGCATCTTGTCGAAGTAGATACCGAACTCCTGCCACGTCAGTGCGAACGGCGCGCGGCCGGAGAGCGGGAAGGCGAACACCGAATTGAGCCGCGCCGATTGAAAACCCGTGTCGGTGCCTTGCACAAAGGGCGACGAGGCCGACAGCGCGATCACATGCGGCACGAAGCGACTCATCGCGTGCAGCAGCCATAGCGCCTGGTCGGGGCCGGTGCAACCGATGTGCACATGCTGGCCGAAGACGGTGAACTGCTTGGACAGGTAGCCATACAGCTCCGACACCTGGCGAAATCGCGGCGTGTCGAAGATGCGCCGGTGGCTCCAGTCCTGAAACGCGTGCGTGCCGCCGCCACACAGGCGCAGGTTGAGCTTGGCGGCATCGTGGACCAGTGCGTCGCGCACCTCGAGCAGTTGCGTGATGACGTCGTGGTGGCCCTGGCAGATGCCGGTGGACAGCTCGATCATGGAGCTGGTGATCTCGGGCTTGACGTCGGCCGCGAGCTTTCGCCGCGACGTCAGTCGCAACAGGTCGGCGGCGCCCGGCGCGAGGTCGTAGTCGTGGCGGTTGACGATTTGCAACTCCAGCTCGACGCCGAGCGTGAAGGCCTTTGACGAAGCGAAGTTGTCCAGGCTCATGACGCGCGGCGTTTGCGTTGCACGTCGATCTCGCCGGCTGCTCGCAGGCTGGCCATCACGACCAGCGGTGCGGCCAGTTCCAGCAGCGCCAGGCAGGAAAGCAGGACCGGCATCAGGTGCGCGCCGGCCGTGGGGTGACGGGCTGAGAAGTCGAGCGCCAGGACCCAGGCGGTTGCCGACATCGGCAGCAAGGCCGTGCCCAGGCAAAGCGCCTGGCCAAGGCCCAAGCCGCTCGGCCGCGCCAACACCAATACCGCCAACGCCTTGGCCCCAGCGCGGGCCAGTACCAGCGCAACGGCAATGCCGATGCTTGCGCCGATCGTGTCGAGCCGCCAGGCCGAGGCAACGGCGACGAAGAGCGCCAGCACCAAAACGCCACCGGCACTGCCGAAGTGGCGTGGCCAGATCCACGGCCGCTCGCTGCGATTGCGCAACCAGATGCCGGCCAGCAGCGGCACCAGCAGGGCCGACAACTGCAGCGTCTTGGCGATCACCAGGGCCATCAGCACGGCAGCCAGCAGCAACACCATGGCGTTGTCTTCGCGCAGGTCGAAGCGGCGCGCGATCAGTGCCAGGCCTTCGCCGAGCGCGGCACCGACGAGGATCGAACCGCAGAACGAGAACAGCACCGGAGACATCGCCTCGAGCCAGGTGCCCGGGTCCGACAGCAGCAGGCCGGCGCTGAACAGCTTCATCGCCAGCACGGCATACAAGGTGTTCAGGGTGGCCAGTGTGAGCAGCCGCTCTGTCACCTGGCCTGCGGCATGCAGTTCACCGACGACCCGCTGCAGAACGGCGGGCGAGACACCGACCGCGATGATGGCCAGCGGCGTGGCCACGCCGGGCGCGACCGCCATCGAGCGCAACACGAGCCACACGACCACGCCGGCCAGTGCGGCTTCGGCAATGCTGGTGGCCAGGAGCCAGGGGTTTCGCGCCAGCCAGCGCAGGTTCAAGCGTGCGCCGGCCTCGAACAGCAGCAACGCCAGGGCGCCATCGACAGCCAGGCGCAGGGCGGGTTCGTGGCCGCTGGCACCGCGGCTGGCCAGGGCAATCACCGTACCGACGAGGGTGTAGCCGAGCATCCGCGGCCAGCGCAGCGTGCGCCACACCACTTCGCCGAGCAGTGCGGCCAGCAGGGCCAGGACGGCGGCGCCCAGCAGCGTGTCGGACTGCAGAGCCCAGGGGGTGGTGATCAGCGACCAGAGGGTGTCGGTCATCGCGGCCAGTTGCCTTGACGGTAACCGACGATGGTGACCGCTGATCGGCGAGGCCGTGTGTCAGAACGAACGCGCGCAAAAAAAAGACCCCCACACGAGTGAGGGTCTGAAGCTCCTGACCGCACACGCGTTGCGGCGCGCACGGTCAAGTCAGCTTAGGCGCAGTCTGGGCGTGGCCGCATCCGCACAAGCCACTACGCAAAGAAATGGAACCAATTCGCTGCCGTCACGTCGCGGCGAGCCAGGCGGCCAGATCCCGCTCGAGCTTGACCAGGTCCTCCTCTCGCGTGTACATCATGTGGCCGGCGTCGTAGTAGTGGTGGTCGACGCGCGCCAGCACGTCGGCCGGCGCGTCGAGCTGGGCGAGCGACCAGTCGCTGGCGCTGTACGGCGTGCCGAGGTCGTAGCGCCCACTGGCCACCAGCACCCGCAGGTGCGGGTTGCGGCGCAGCGCGCGAGCCAGGTCGTCGCTGGTCGAGGCGAAGCCATTGCCCTTGGCTTCCTTGCCCGAGTCATCCTTGCGGTTCCAGTTCCAGCCCTTGTTGACTTCCATCGACAGCAGCTCGTAGCGCTCCTCGGTGGCCAGGCCGAGTTGCTCGCCGAAGTAGGCCAGCGCGGCCATGCCGTAGGGTGCGGCGATGGCCTCGATGCCGGGGTCGAACTCCCAGTCCCGCGTGCGGCTGGCAGCCATCGGACCGGTGGCACGCGCGTCGAGCCGGCCGACCATGCGCCCGGCGTCGCGCAGCAGCTCGAAGAAGAAGGTCTGGTCGTTGATGCGCAGGTTCTTCTCTTCGACCAGGGCTTGCGGCAGGCCGGTCAGTTCGGACAGGCGCTGAGCGACGTGGCGCCGCTGGCTGGCCGAGAGGCGGGCGCCGGCGTTGAGCGCGCGCAGATAGTCGTCCGCGACGAACGCTTCAGCGGCATTGCGTGCCGCTTGCGGTGAGTCGGCCAAGGGGCCCTTCAACTTGCCGTGGAACTGGGCCACGCCGGCGAAGGCTGGCAAGAACAGCGCATAGGGCAAATCGTTGCGCGGTGCGAACACCAGGCTTTGCAGGTCCATCGCGCATGACACCAGGATCAGCCCGGCGAGCGCGACGTTGGCACTTTGCAGCGCATCGGCCAAGGCGGCGCCGCGCGTCGTGCCGTAGCTCTCGCCCGCCAGATAGACCTTCGAGGCCCAGCGCTTGTGGCGCGTCAGCCAGCCGCGCATGACTTCCGTGAGTGCCGCCACATCGCCGTCGACGGAGAGCAGCTTCTTGCGAGCCTCGTCACCCGCGGCGATCGACCAGCCGGTGTGGGGCGGGTCGATGAAGACCAGGTCGAAGTGGGCCAGCCAGGTCAGCGGGTTGTCGCTGACCGCATAGGGCGGCGCCGGCATCGTGCCGTCGCTGGGCACGACCACTCGCTTGGGGCCGAGCGCGCCGAGGTGCAGCCAGACCGAGGACGAGCCTGGCCCGCCGTTGAAGGCAAAACACAACGGGCGCGAGCCGCGGTCCGGGCCGTTCAGCGTGTAGGCGGTGGTGAAGATGGCCGCCTGCGGATCGCCGCGCTCGTCACCGAAGCCGCCCTGCACCACGGGCAGGTACTCGCAAGCGGTCTGGTAATCCAGCCGTCTGCCGTCGGCCAGTACGACACTGCCGGTCGACGTGGTGGGCGTCTGCGCCAGGCGCTTCTCGACCTGTTCACTCTCGCGGCTCTTCTTCGCTTTGTCTTGCGGGGTGCTGGTCTTGTCCGTGTCGGGCATGGTTGGTGCAGGTGTTGGAAGGGCCTGCAAGTTTAGGTGCCTTGCCCGGTGGCGCCAGAGCTTGTGCCCCCGCTGCGGGGACAATGGGGCGGTGACAACCGCTTCGCCCACTCGCCCCGAGGTCGCCAAGCCGATCAGCGCCTACCGCCCCTATTGGGCCAAGCGCTTCGGGCCGGCGCCCTTCCTGCCGATGAGCCGCGCCGAGATGGACGCGCTGGGCTGGGACTCGTGCGACGTGATCATCGTCAGCGGCGACGCCTATGTGGATCACCCGAGCTTCGGCATGGCGGTGATCGGCCGCACGCTGGAAGCGCAGGGTTTTCGCGTCGGCATCATCGCGCAGCCCGATTGGCAATCGGCCGAGCCTTTCAAGGCCCTGGGCAAGCCGAATCTGTTTTTCGGCGTCACCGCCGGCAACATGGACTCGATGATCAACCGCTACACCGCGGACCGCAAGATCCGCAGCGACGATGCCTACACCCCTGGCGACATCGGCGGCAAGCGCCCCGATCGCGCCTCGCTGGTCTATGCCCAGCGCTGCAAGGAGGCCTACAGCGAGGTGCCGATCGTCATCGGCGGCATCGAGGCGTCACTGCGCCGCATCGCGCACTACGACTACTGGCAGGACAAGGTGCGGCGATCGGTCCTGGTGGACAGCAAGGCCGATCTGCTGCTGTACGGCAACGCCGAGCGCGCCATCATCGAGATCGCGCATCGGCTGGCCAAGCGCGAACCGGTGGCCCAAATCACCGATGTGCGCGGCACCGCCTTCATGGTGCGCACGGCGCCGCAGGGTTTCTTCGAGATCGACTCGACCGATGTCGACCTGCCGGGGCGCATCGACGACCACATCAACCCGTATCTGACGACCGCCGAAGCCGCAGCGTCGCAGGGCCAGACCTGCGCCAGGGAGGAGGGCACTGCGCCGCCTGCGGGCGCTGTGATCGCGATGCCGCTCAACCGCAGGACCGGCGCGGTGCAGATACCGGCGCGCGACAAGACCGTCATCCGCCTGCCGGCCTACGAGCAGGTCAAGAGCGACAACGTGCTCTACGCCCACGCCAACCGCGTGCTGCACCTGGAGACGAACCCCGGCAACGCCCGTGCACTGGTTCAGCGGCACGGCAGCGGCGCAACCGCGCGCGACGTCTGGATCAACCCGCCGCCGATCCCGTTGACGACCCCCGAGATCGACCAGGTCTTCGACCTGCCCTACGCACGCAGCCCGCACCCAAGTTATGCCGACGAGAGCGGCGGCCATGACGGCCTGACCAAGATCCCGGCCTGGGAAATGATCCGCTTCTCGGTCAACATCATGCGCGGCTGCTTCGGCGGCTGCACCTTCTGCTCGATCACGGAGCACGAAGGCCGCATCATCCAGAGCCGCAGCGAAGACTCGATCATTCGCGAGATCGAAGACATCCGCGACAAGGTCAAGGGCTTCACCGGCGTGATCAGTGACCTCGGCGGCCCGACGGCCAACATGTGGCGCATCGGCTGCAAGACGACCGCCATCGAAGCGGCGTGCCGAAAGCCGAGCTGCGTCTATCCCGGCATCTGCCCGAACCTGAACACCGACCATGGCCCGCTGGTCAAGCTCTACCGCCGCGCTCGATCCTTGCGCGGCGTGAAGAAGGTGCTGATCAGCTCGGGCCTGCGCTACGACCTGGCGATCCAGAGCCCCGAGTATGTGAAGGAGCTGGTCACGCACCATGTCGGTGGCTACCTGAAGATCGCCCCCGAGCACACCGAAGGCGGCCCGCTGTCGAAGATGATGAAACCCGGCATCGGCAGTTACGACCGCTTCAAGCAGCTGTTCGACCAGTACAGCGCCGAGGCCGGCAAGAAGCAGTACCTGATCCCGTACTTCATCGCCGCGCACCCCGGCACCACCGACGAAGACATGATGAACCTGGCGCTGTGGTTGAAGCGCAATGGCTTCAAGGCCGACCAGGTGCAGACCTTCTACCCTAGCCCGATGGCCACCGCCACGGCGATGTACCACACCGACCTGAATCCCTTGAAGGGCATCAGCCGCGTCCCCGGCCGGGCAG
>Ga0209254_10000477_pt1 | contig 32389 bp, 30 predicted proteins | sample FrelakmetDIP11DI_FD_187148 | JGI IMG/M metagenome (GOLD analysis project Ga0209254, IMG submission 187148) | Freshwater lake sediment microbial communities from the University of Notre Dame, USA, for methane emissions studies - DIP11 DI (SPAdes)... | ecosystem: Environmental > Aquatic >... | reverse complement strand
AGCGCGCTCCTGCAGAGCGCAGCTTCGCAGGAGCGTGCTCTGCGCGCGATCGGCGTCTCAATTCGCGCGGCGCAGGCGCTTGATCGCCCGGTCCAGCCCCTCGATCGTGAGCGGGAACATGCGCTCGCCCATCAGCTCGCGCATGACCGTGATCGAGGGCGTGTAGCCCCAATGCGCCTCCGCCACCGGGTTCAACCACACCGCGCGGTGGTAGACCTCGGTCAGGCGTTGCATCCAGGTCGCGCCGGCTTCCTCGTTCCAGTGCTCGATGCTGCCACCGGGCATCAGGATCTCGTGCGGGCTCATGCTGGCGTCGCCGACGAAGATCGCGCGGTAGTCGGCCGGGTACTTGTGCAACAGGTCGAACGTCGAGGTCCATTCCTGCCAGCGGCGCCCGTTGTCGCGCCACAGGCGTTCGTAGGGGCAATTGTGGAAGTAGAAGTGCTCGAGGTGCTTGAACTCGGCGCGCGCGGCCGAGAACAGTTCCTCGCAGCTGCGCACGTGCTCGTCCATCGAGCCGCCCACGTCGAGGAACAGCAGCACCTTGACCGCGTTGTGGCGCTCGGGCCGGAACTGCAGGTCGAGCCAGCCGGCGTTGCGCGCGGTGCCGTCGATGGTGGCGGCCAGGTCGAGCTCGTCGGCCGCGCCCTCGCGCGCGAACTTGCGCAGCTTGCGCAATGCCATCGCGATGTTGCGCGTGCCGAGCTCGACCGAGTCGTCGAGGTTGGCGTAGTCGCGTCGCTCCCACACCTTGACCGCGCGGCGCTGGCCGCTGCTGCCGCCGATGCGCACGCCTTCGGGGTTGTAACCTGAATGCCCGAAGGGCGAGGTGCCGGCAGTGCCGACCCACTTCGAGCCGCCGCTGTGGCGCGCCTGCTGTTCCTTGAGCCGCTCCTGCAGCGTGCGCATCAGCTCGTCCCAGTCGCCGAGCGCGCGGATCCGCGCCTTCTCCTCGTCGCTGAGCAGCAATTCGGCCTGGCGTCGCAACCATTCCTGCGGGATCTCGGCCAGCAAGTCCGGCGCCAGCGCTTCGATGCCCTTGAAGTACGCGCCGAACACGCGGTCGTAGAGGTCGTAGCGCGACTCGTCCTTGACCAGGCAGGTGCGCGCCAGCGCGTGGAATTGGTCGAGCTCGGGTGCCGCGACGCCGGCGCGCAGCGCGCCCAGCAGGCCGAGGAACTCGGTCGTGCTGACCGGCAGGCCGGCGGAACGCAGGGCAAGGAAGAAGCGGATGAGCACGGATGGAAAACGCTGTTGGCCGCCGGGTGCGAAATCGCCTCCGGTGCGCTATTGTGCCGCGCCCCGGCCCGCTGTGAGCAGGCGCGGGTCCGCGCCGGGCGGAAGGGATGGCGCGCGGGCCCTGCGGGACCAGTACCGGGAGTTGAAACGGCGCCGGAGCGTGCCGCGTTCGCCGACTCCGGGCCGGGCCCAGGCCGGATCGAAATCCTTCAGGTCCGGCGACCCCACCTCATCATGGAGTCGATGCCATGCGTTCCGCGTTAACCACCGTTTTCCTCGCCCTGGCGCTGGTCGCCTGCGGCAAGTCCGCGCCCCCGGCCGGCTCTGCCGCGGGCAATGCACCGCCGGCACCCACCGGACCGGTCGTCACCGGCACGGTCATGGCGGAGGCACCGATCGGCCTGGCGCCCGGCGCCACGCTGATCGTGCGCCTGCTCGATGTCACGCGCGCCGAATCGGACGCGACCCTGGTGGCGGAGCAGACCTTCAACGTGGCCGGCCTGCCGGCCGAGTTCGTGCTGCCCTACGACAAGGCGGCGGTGAACTCGATCCGCAGCTATGCGATCGACGCCTCGGTCATGGAACAGGGCGCAGTGCGCTTCATCACCGCGAACAAGGTCGGCGCGCTCACCCAGGGCAAGTCCAAGCATGTCACCGTGATGATGATGCAGGCCATGCAGGCCGCGGCGCCGAAGGATCCGGTGGCGGAACTCAACAAGGAGTTCGCCGATTTCGAGGCTCGCCTGGGCGGCTTGAAGCGCGTCGTTGGCGAACGCATCAGCGGCCCGGAAGGCCAGGAAGTCGCGACCGGCTGGGATGCCTTCCTCGACGAGTCCGGCGTGCGCATGGTGCGCGAGATGGTCAGCTACCCCGATGGCGGCCGCGTCAACGTGCGCTACGCCTTCAAGGACGGCAAGCCCTGGGTCATGGTGCGCGAGTCCGGCGGCGCCAAGACCCGCATCGGCTGGGACGCCGAAGGCGCCGTGATCCTGAGCGAGCGTAATGGCCAGCCCGCCGAGGTCGACGAAGCCGACGCCAAGGCCGCACGCCGCGAAGCCCGCGAAGCCCGTTCGCTGGTTTCCGCGCAGGCCGGTGGCGGGACCTGAAGCGCCAAGGCGATGCCATCAGGCATCGCCTACGCCAGACGCCGATCTGCAGGAGCGCACCTTGTGCGCTCCTGCAACAGCGACGTGGTTCCCTAGCCGCCGCGCCGCGACAGGAACGCCAGCTTCTCGAACAGCTGCACGTCCGCCTCGTTCTTCAGCAGCGCCCCGTACAGAGGCGGGATCGCCTTGCGCGCATTCTTCTCGCGCAGCACCTCGAGCGGGATGTCCTCGGCCAGCAGCAGCTTGAGCCAGTCCAGCAGTTCCGAGGTCGAGGGCTTCTTCTTCAGCCCGGGCGCCTCGCGCAGGTGGAAGAACGCGGTCAGCGCCTCGTGCACCAGTTCCTTCTTGATTCCCGGGTAGTGCACGTCGACGATGCGCCGCAGGGTCTCGGCGTCGGGGAAACGGATGTAGTGGAAGAAGCAGCGGCGCAGGAACGCGTCCGGCAGTTCCTTTTCGTTGTTCGAGGTGATGAACACCACCGGCCGCACGCGCGCGCGGATGGTCTGGCGGGTCTCGTGCACATGGAAGTCCATGCGGTCGAGTTCGCGCAGCAGGTCGTTGGGGAACTCGATGTCGGCCTTGTCGATCTCGTCGATCAGGAGCACCACGCGCCCCTCGGACTCGAAGGCCTCCCACAGCTTGCCCGGCACGATGTAGTTGGCGATCTGCGCCGCCCGCGCCTCGCCCAGCTGCGAGTCGCGCAGGCGCGCGACTGCGTCGTACTCGTAAAGGCCGTGCTGGGCCTTGGTCGTGGACTTGATGTGCCACTCGATCAGCGGCATGTCCAGCGACTGCGCCACCTCCTGCGCCAGCAAGGTCTTGCCGGTGCCGGGCTCGCCCTTGACCAGCAGCGGGCGTTCGAGCGCGATCGCGGCGTTGACCGCGAGCTTGAGGTCGTCGGTGGCGACGTAGTGCTCGGTGCCTTCGAAGCGCATGGGGTGGATTCCGCGGTCTGTTTTCGATGTCGGGTACGGCGGGTCAGCGGTTGTGGCCGCCATGTCCCGGGTGGCGCTGGGCGGCCGCGCGCCGCGCGTCGGCCGCGGCGTGCAGCGCATCGAGCTTGGCCCGGAACACCCGCGCTTCCCACGCCAGGAGGCGCCACGACAGGTCGATCGCCAGGCCCAGCACCAGCCCGCACACCAGTCCGCCGAGCAGGAACGCGGCGAGCATTTCGCCGGTACCGGAGAAATCCGCATGCGCCAGCGCATTGATCGCGTCCTGCGGTGCGATCGAGTTGGCGCCGGGGATGAACTCGCGGATCACGACCTGGCCTACGACATAGGTAAGTCCGTAGAGCGGCACGAAGGTGAAGGGATTGGAGATGAACTGCAGGGCCACCGCGATCGCGAGGTTGCCGCGCATGAGCAGCATGAGCAGCAATACCAGCAGGATCTGGCCGGGCCACGGGATCAGCGCCACGACCGAGCCGACGTAGATCGCCGGCAGCACGTGCTCGCGCTTGAACGACCACAGGAACGGGCGCTTGCGCGCCGCCTCGGCGAACCAGCGCACCACCGGATAGTTGCGCACGTTGGCTCGACGCGGCAACGCCCGCAGGAAGCGCTTGAGTCGGCGCTTGCGCAGGCGATGGGCGCGGCGATGGCGGTCGAGTTCGTCGGACATGGGACCAGGGACCTGGCGCCATTGTCGCAGAGCGCGGTTCTGGACACCCCTGCCGTCGGGTGGGGGCGGCCGATTGCCTGTGATCCGCTCCCGTGGTGGGGGCCTGTGTCGGTAGCGTGACGGCGCGGATCAGGCCACGCGGCTGCGGCGCAAGTGCACCAGCAGCAGGGAAATCGCCGCGGGGGTGACGCCCGGGATACGGGTGGCCTGGCCGACGGTGGCGGGCTGCACCCGGCGCAACTTCTGCAGCACCTCGGCCGAGAGCCCGCGCACGCGTTCGTAGTCGAAATCGCCGGGGATGCGCGTCTCTTCCAGCCGGCGGTTGCGCGCGATCTCGTCCTGCTGGCGTTCGAGATAACCGGAATAACGCGCCTGCACCTCGACCTGCGCCGCGACCGCCGGGTCGGTGGCTGCCGGGCCGAAGCCGGGCACGGCGGTGAGGTGCGCATAGTCGAGTTCGGGCCGGCGCAGCAAGTCCAGTCCATGCGCCTCACGCGAAAGTTCGATCCCGGTCGTTTCGCGCAAGGCGGCGCCCAGCATATTGCCGGGCCCGGCCCACAGCGCGGCGAGACGCGCCTGCTCGCGCCCGATCGCATCGCGTTTGCGCGCAAAGGCGTCCCAGCGTGCGTCGTCGACCAGCCCCAACTCGCGGCCGCGCGCGCACAGGCGCAGGTCGGCGTTGTCCTCGCGCAGCTGCAGGCGGTACTCGGCGCGCGAGGTGAACATGCGGTACGGCTCGGTGGTGCCGTGGGTGACGAGGTCGTCGACCAGCACGCCGAGGTAGGCCTCGTCGCGCCGCGGCGTCCACGGTGCCTCGTCGCGAGTGGCGCGCGCGGCGTTGAGCCCGGCGAGCAGGCCCTGCGCCGCGGCTTCCTCGTAGCCGGTGGTGCCGTTGATCTGGCCGGCGAAATACAGGCCCGCGATCGCGCGGGTCTCGAGCGAGGGTCGCAGTTCGCGCGGGTCGAAATAGTCGTACTCGATGGCGTAGCCCGGCCGCGTCACGTGCGCGCGCTCGAAGCCGCGGATCGAGCGCACCAGCGCGACCTGCGCGTCGAAGGGCAGCGAAGTCGAGATCCCGTTGGGATAGACCTCGTGCGTATCCAGTCCCTCGGGCTCGACGAAGACCTGGTGCGAGTCGCGTTCGGCGAAGCGCACCACCTTGTCCTCGATCGAGGGGCAATAGCGCGGGCCCACGCCCTCGATCACGCCGGTATACATCGGCGAGCGGTCGAGCGCGCCACGGATGATCGCGTGGGTGTTCGCGCTCGTATGCGTGATCCAGCAGCTCAACTGGCGCGGGTGCTGCGCGGCCGAGCCCAGGAACGAAAAGGCCGGCGCCGGGTCGTCGCCGGGCTGCTCCGCCATCACCGAATAGTCGATGCTGCGGCCGTCGATGCGCGGCGGCGTGCCGGTCTTGAGCCTGTCGACCGCGAGGCCCAACTCGCGCAGGCGCTCGGACAGCGCCTGCGCGGGCGGATCGCCAGCGCGCCCGCCGCGATAGTTGGCCAGCCCGACGTGGATGCGTCCGGCGAGGAAGGTGCCCACGGTCAGCACCACCGCGCGGGCGCGGATCGCGAGGCCCATCTGGGTCAGCACGCCGCCGACGCGACCGGATTCGACCAGGAGGTCGTCGACGCCCTGCTGGAATACCGCGAGTCCCGGTTGCGCCTCGATCCGCGCACGCACCGCCGCCCGGTAGAGCGAGCGGTCGGCCTGGCAGCGAGTCGCGCGCACGGCCGGGCCCTTGCTGGCATTGAGCGTGCGCCACTGGATGCCGGCGCGGTCCGCGCATTGCGCCATGGCGCCGCCCAAGGCGTCGATTTCTCGCACCAGGTGGCCCTTGCCGATCCCGCCGATGGCGGGGTTGCAGCTCATCTGGCCGAGGGTGTCGATGCTCTGGGTCACCAGCAGCGTGCGCGCGCCGCTGCGCGCGGCAGCCAGCGCGGCTTCGGTGCCGGCGTGGCCGCCGCCGACCACGATGACGTCGAAAGGGCTCGAAAGGTCCATGCGGGTCGCAAGCTGCCGTGTTGCGGCAGGGGGATTGTAAGGGTGGGGACTGATCGCGGCCCAAGGCCCCGGCGGGGCGTTGGCACGCTTCCTGCAAATCCCTGGGGGCACCAGTCCGGACTACGTTGCCGCGCAAGCGCGACGGGTTACGCAGGGGTAACCGCAGTACCGGATTGGGAAGCCAACATGGATGGTGCGGGACTTAAGGAGAGAGAGGCTGGCGCCCGGCGGTCTTTGAGGAACAGGGGGAATCCTTGAGGACCGTATGCCGGGCGCCAGTAGACCCAAATCCCTGAAGCTGGCCGGGCTGGCGCGTTCCTGCGCCCTGGCTGCCCAGCCACCCCGACCATAACGCCCCCGGCATGCCAAAACCGTGACGGGGACCCCGGATCGGTTCGCGAATTGCTGAATGGCCGACCGCCACCTGTCAGGAAGTGACGCGGCACGTCAAATGCGGTGCGGGCGAATGCTACCACCGCCGGCGAGGCTGTCTACATCCGACCTTGGCACGGTAGCTGCATTTCACGACTTGCCACGATATGAACACCCGGGAGACCAATCCGATGAGCGCCATGCCAGTGAGTTTCTCCCAGGGTTTCGTCCAGGATCCGGTTCACCTCCGGCATGACCTGATGATCGAGATCGGCCGCATCGACATGGCGCTCGACGATGTGCGTCGCCGTTCCCCCGCAAACCAGCCCGACGTGGAGCAGTCGCTCGAAAAGCGCCGCGCGAGCCTCAACGATGCCTTGACCCGCCTGATGGCCTGACCCCACCAGGTCAATGGAGGCCGGGGCTGGTCGCCGATGGCGACCGACCCCACCGGGGGGTGCCGAGTGCGTGGACTCGGCACCCCTTTTTTTTGCCTTGGATTCGCCGATGTGGCGCGATCGACCGGCGCTGGCCGCGAACGACGTCTTGACGCCCTGGCGCCGCGATCTTGGGGGTCCGGGCCCGCCGCCATCCGACTGGCGGCTCAAACATTCAGTGGAACTCGCCTCCAGCCGGATGGCGGCGGTCCCGGACGCGCTCCGGACTGACTTTCCCGGAATCGCCCATGATCTGTGGGAGTCCGCGTTGCTGCTAGTCCTCGCGATCGCGGCCGCCGCGCTCGAAGCGGCTTGAATCGCCGCGCCCACCGCCACCATTGTCGTCGTTGTCGTTGTCGTCGCGCGATTCCTGGCGCTGCGGGGCTTCATAACGCGGAGCCGGCGCTTCGCGCCGCTGCGGCGCCTGGTAACTCTGCTGCGGTGCCTCGTAGTTCCGCTGCGGCGCTTCATAGCGCTGCGGTCGTGAATCGAAGCGTGCCGAGGATTCCGCCTGCGGTGCCGAGTAGTCGCCTTGCGGCACCGACTGACGCCCGCGGGCAGGGTAGCCGCCGTTGGACGGCGCGTTGCCGCGCTGCGCGTTGCCCGGCCGGTTCCAGGACTCGGCCCCGGGTGCGGTCGGCGAGTTCTGCGGTGCCGAACGCCAGCGACTGCTGCCGCCGGTGCTGCCCTGGATCGGTGCGTAGTCGCCCTGTGGCACCTGGCGCGTGTAGCCGCTCCGGGACGGCTGGCCGCTACCGGTCGTTGTGCTGGGGTCGTATTGGCGCTCGTCGTAGCGACCGGTCGGGCGACTGCGCGTCGCCGGGCCGACCCAACCCGAATTGCGGTCGGCGGGCGCTGGGGTCCGCGCAGCCGGCGCGTTGTACGCATTGGGCCGATCCGGCGCGGGATAGCCCGGTGCGCCACCCATGCGCTGGATCTCGCCGCGCGACCGGCCCGCGGTTGCGCCCGGCGTGTATCCGGCAGTCGCGTTCTCCTTGACCGGCGGCTGGACGGCACCCGCCGGCGTCGCGCCCGGGCGACCCGCGAAACGGCCACCTTCATAAAGTCCCGCGTTGCTCAGCGGCGCGCGACCCGCTGCGCCGGCCTGGCTCAGCGCGCCTTGCGGCGGCGTGCCGCGCCAGTTGCGGCCCGTCGCGCCCTGCGCGTTATCGTAGTCACCGTAGCGTCGCGATTGCGCGCCCGGCCCGGACAAGCCATCGATGCGCGCGAGGCGCTCGGCCTCATTGCGCGCACTGCCGAAACGCGGTCCGCCGCCGCCGTTCGAGGGATCGCGCCCGCCGCGACCGCCGCGCCAGTCGTCGTCGTCGTCCCAGTCGCCGTGGCCACGCCAATGTCCATGGCCGCCGCCGTACCACCACGGGTCGTGCCACGCGTAGTACGAATCCCAGAAGGCATAGCGATAGGGCGAATAGTGCGTGTAGTACGGCCACGCATCCCAACCACCGATGCCGAGGCCGAAATAGGTCGATGGGAACCAGGTCACGCCGTAGTAGAAACCGGGGCTCCAGTACGGGTCGTAGTAGTTGCGATAGACCGGCCACAGGGTCGAATAGTAGACCGGCCAGCCGGTCGCATAACCCTGGGCGAGCGGCTCGGCATAGTTGCCGCCGTAGCCGTCGTCGTAACCGCCGCCGTAGCCGTCGTCGTAGGTTTCGCCTTCGTAGTAGCCACTGCGACTGGCATAGGGATCGCCCGGTGCGTACGACGAGTACGGATAGGTGACGCATCCGGACAGGCTGGCGCCGAGCAACGCCACACCCAGGAAACGCGACAGGCCAGACATGGCGCAAACCCCCGTTTGGACTACGCCGCCACGGTAGGACCGCTGCGGTTAATGCGGGCTGAAGGCTGGCTCTATACTCGCACGCTCCCCGCGGGCTCCCACCATGGCATTGCACGAACCTTCCGGCCGCTGGCGGTTGGGCCTGACGCTTGCGCTGGTGACGGCTGGGCTTTGGGCCACGCTGCCGGTCGTGCTCAAGGTCGCGCTCGAAGCGCTGGATCCCTACACGCTGACCTGGGCGCGCTTTGCCTTCGCCGCGCTCGCGCTCGGCGGCTGGCTGGCGTGGCGCGGCGAGTGGGGTCGATTCCGGAAGCTCGATGGCGCCTCGTGGGTGCTGCTGGCGGTGGCCGCAGTGACCCTGATCGGCAACTACGTGTTCTACCTGCTGGGCCTGCACCACACCACGCCGGCCAACGCGCAACTCCTGATCCAGGCCGCGCCGCTGTTGATGGCCTTGGGCGGCATCCTGGTATTCGGCGAGCGCTACAACCGCTGGCAGTGGGCCGGGCTGCTGGCGATCGTCGGCGGCCTCGGTCTGTTCTTCTCCGACCAGCTCGCAAATCCGATGCCGGCCGGGTCGCGCTACGTGCTGGGCAGCACCCTGGTGCTGCTGGGCGCGGTGGTGTGGGCGGTCTATGCGCTGGCGCAGAAACAGCTGCTACGCCAGCTCTCGTCGACCGCGATCCTGGGTTTCATCTACGTCGTGGCGGCGCTGCTGCTGTGGCCGTGGGCGCGACCCGGCACCCTGGCGACGCTCGACGCCACGCACTGGATCGCGCTGGTCTACTGCGCGCTCAACACGCTGGGTGCCTACGGTGCCTTTGCCGAGGCGCTGGACCACTGGGAGGCTTCGCGCGTTTCCGTGGTGCTCGCCCTGACGCCGCTCTTGACCGTGGCGACGGTTGAAATCACGCACCGCCTCGCGCCGCAGCTGGTGCGACCCGAACAGATCGCGTGGATGGGATGGGCCGGCGCCGCGCTGGTGGTGGCGGGCTCCGCGCTCGCGGCCTTCATGCGCAGCGCGCAACCGGCGGAGTAGCCGCGCGCAGAGCGCGCTCCTGCAAAGCCGGCCTTGCAGGAGCGCGCTCTGCGCGCGATTGGCCTCGCTGCGCGGTCAACGTCGCGGCGTGCCGATCACGTCAACGCGCGGGCCACGATCTCGGCGACGTCGGGCGACAGCGGCTGGGTGGCGGCGAGGCGTTCGAGCTGGTTGCGCATGAGGCCCTGGCGCAGCGGCTCGACGTGGCGCCAGCCATTGAACGCGGTAACCAGGCGCGCGGCGATCTGCGGGTTGAGCGGGTCCAGCGCCAGCACCGCTTCGCCGATGAAACGGTAGCCCGACCCATCCACCGCGTGGAAGCCGGTGCGGTTGGCGCGCGCGAAGGCGCCGACCAGCGAGCGCACCTTGTTCGGGTTGCGCCAGGTGAAGGCCGGGTGTTCGGTCAGGCGCTGCACGCGTTCGAGCGTGCCCGGTTGCGGGTTGGTCGCCTGCAGCTGCAGCCACTTGTCCACCACCAGCGGGTCGCCGCGGAACACCCGATAGAAGTCCTCGGCCAGGGCTTGGCAGCCCTCCACGCCCGCATGCACCATCACGGTCAGCGCCGCGAGGCGCTCGGTCATGTTCGCCGCGCCGGCGAACTGCGTTCGAGCGCGCGTCGCATGGCGGCCCGGATCGGCCGCGACCAGAATGGCGAGGCACACGTTGCGCAGGCGCCGGCCGCCGCGCGATCGCGCCAGGTCGCCGGTTACCGGCAGCGCGTGCCGTGCAGCCAATGCCTTGGCCAGCGTGGCGCCGAGCCCGCGCCGCAGCGCTTCGCGCGCATCGTGCAAGCGTTGCGGGTCGCCCTCGACCAGGCACTCGGCCAGGTAGGCCTCCTCGGGCAGGCTCAGGCATTCCGCCACCCACGCCGCATCGGCGTCGGGATCGTCCAACAGGGTCGCGTGCGCCGCGGCCAGGGCGGCGAATGCCGGCACCGCCGTGACCTCGCCCGGACGCTCGAGTTCGGCCGCGATGCAGGCCTGCATCAAGCGCTGGATCGCGTCCCAGCGATTGAACGCGTCGCGATCGTGGCGGGCCAGGAACGCAAGCGCCACCGCGTCGAAGTCGCGCAGCAGCTCGACCGGCGCGGAGAAATCCTGCAGCAGCGAGGGCACCGGCACCGCCGCGATCCCGCTGAAGACGAAACGCTGCTCGGCCGCCGCGACCACCAGCACGCGCACGGTCGGGGCGGCCTCGCCCTCGGGCTCGCCGGCCAGCCGCAAAGGCAGCGGGGTGCCGTCGGCCGCGTACAGGGCCATCCGCACCGGGATCGGCAGCGCGTGCTTCTCCGGCTGGCCCGGCGTCGGCGCCGTGCGCTGGACGAAATCGATGTGGTAGCGCCCGCTGGCGGCATCATGGCCGGTCTCGACCGTCACTTGCGGCGTGCCGGCCTGGCTGTACCAGCGCGCCCAGGTCGACAGGTCGACGCCGTTGGCATCGGCCAGCGCTCGCCGGAAATCGTCGCAGGTCACCGCTTCGCCGTCGTGGCGCGCGAAGTACAGGTCCATGCCGCGCCGGAAGCCCTCGGGACCGAGCGTCGTGGCCAGCATGCGCACGATCTCGGCACCCTTCTCGTACACCGTGGCGGTGTAGAAGTTGTTGATCTCGTGGTAGCTCTCGGGCCGCACTGGGTGGGCGAAGGCGCCGGCGTCCTCGGTGAACTGCTGCGAGCGCAACGTGCGCACGTCATCGATGCGCTTGAGCGCGCGCGAATTGACGTCGGCGCTGAACTCCTGGTCGCGGTAGACCGTGAGCCCTTCCTTGAGCGAGAGCTGGAACCAGTCGCGGCAAGTGACGCGGTTACCGGTCCAGTTGTGGAAGTACTCGTGCGCGACCACGCCCTCGACATGGAGGAAATCGTCGTCGGTGGCGCTGGTGGCGTCGGCCACGATGTACTTGGCGTTGAAGATGTTGAGGCCCTTGTTCTCCATCGCGCCCATGTTGAAATCGTGGGTGGCGACGATGTTGAACACATCGAGGTCGTAGCTGCGGCCGAAGCGCTCCTCGTCCCAGCGCATCGCGCGCTTGACGCATTCCATGGCGTGGTGGCAGCGCGCGATGGCGTCGCGCTCGGCCCAGATGCGCAGGGCCACCGCGCGCCCTTCGGCGGTGACGTAGCGGTCCTCGATGTGTTCGAGGCGGCCCGCCACCAGCGCGAACAGGTAGCAGGGCTTGGGGTGCGGATCGCTCCAGCGCGCCCAGTGGCGGTTGCGCTCGGACAGGCCGGCGGCCTCGGGATTGCCGTTGGACAACAGCACCGGGAAGTGCTCGCGGTCGGCCACCAGGGTCACCGAATAGCGGCTCATCACGTCGGGGCGGTCGGGGTACCAGGTGATGTGGCGAAACCCCTGGGCCTCGCACTGCGTGACCAGGAACTGGCCCGAGCGGTAGAGGCCCTCGAGTGCGGTGTTGGCCTCGGGCTGGATGCGGACCCGGGTCTCGACCAAGGCCTGCTCGCCGCGTATCTCGAGGGTCAGGGAACGCTCGGCCAGCGCATAGGCGTCCGGGTCGAGGCGGCGGCCGTCGAGCCACACGCTGTCGGTGGCGAGGCCGACGCCATCCAGGCGCAGCGGCTCGGGCGCTACGGCGGGGTTGCGCCGCACCGCCAGCACGGCGTGGACGGAGGTCTCGTGGAAGTCGAGCTCGAGGGTCAGTGTGACCGACTCCACCAGCCACGCGGGTGGCCGGTAATCGGCCAGTCGCACCGGCGGGCCCAGGGCCCGCGTCGCCTGCTCTTCCACGGAGTCGCCCACCTCGATTTCGGCGGCGAGGCTAGCACGCGGCCACGCGCCGCGGGTATCGTCAACGGCCTGCCGGAGGCCGCATGGACCCTGCCGCGCCCAAGCTCGAAGACGTGCACGCCGCCGCCGCGCGCATCGCCCCGCACGCGGTCCGCACGCCGGTGCTGCGCAGCGCCGCGCTCGACGCGGAGGTCGGCGCGCAGCTGCACTTCAAGTGCGAGAACCTGCAACGCGGCGGGGCCTTCAAGTTCCGCGGCGCCTGCAACGCGGTGATGTCGCTCGACGCCGCGACCGCGGCGCGCGGCGTGGTCACCCAATCCTCCGGCAACCACGGCACCGCGATCGCGATCGCGGCGCGGGTGCGCGGCATCGCGGCCCACGTCGTGGTGCCGCGCAATGCGCCGGCGATCAAGCTGGCGCAGATCCGCGAGCAGGGCGCGCGCGTGATCCTGTGCGAGCCGACCCTGGCGGCGCGCGACGCCGCCTGCGCCGCGGTGCAGGCCGAAACCGGAGCCGAACTGGTCCACCCCTATGACGACGTGCGCGTGATCGCGGGCCAGGCCACCGCCGCCTACGAGTTGGTCGAGCAGGTCGGCGCGCTCGACGCGGTGATCGCGCCGGTCTCCGGCGGCGGGCTGCTTTCGGGCACCGCCATTGCCGCGCACGGGCTCGATGCCGCCTTGCGCGTGTTCGGTGGCGAGCCGGCGCAGGCGGCCGATGCGCACGAGTCGCTGCGGCGCGGCATCCTGGTAACAGGCATGACCCCCGACACCATTGCCGATGGCCTGCGCGCGCAGCTCTCGGCGCGCACCTTCGGCATCCTGCGCGCGCATGCGGTCGAGGTGCTGCTGGCCAGCGAAGACGAGATCGTGTACGCGATGCGCCTGATCTGGGACCGCCTCAAGCTGGTGGTCGAGCCCTCCGGCGCGGTCGCGCTCGCGGCCCTGATCGCCGGGCACGAACGGGTCGCGGGCCTGCGCATCGGCGTGATCCTCAGCGGTGGTAATGTGGACCTCGACCGGCTCCCCTGGCAGGAGCCGCGATTCCGGCGTGCGCTGCCGCCAACGGCAGGAGGGATCGCATGATCATCGATGGGCAACGCTCGGCCGACCGCGCCACCTCGACGGTGCTGGGCTATTACAACGCGTTCAACCGCGGCGACTGGAAGGGCATGCTGGCCTTGCTCGCGGACGATGTCGCGCACGACATCAACCAGGGCCGCACCGAGCGCGGGCGCGAGGCCTTCGCGAAGTTCCTCGAGCACATGGCGCGCTGCTACCGCGAGGAACTGCGCAACGTGGTCGTGATGTCGACCCAGGACGGGCGTCGCATTGCCGCCGAGTTCGCGGTGCATGGCGAGTACCTTGCCACTGACGCTGGCCTGCCGGAAGCGAAGGGGCAGCGCTACGTGCTGCCGGCCGGGGCCTTTTTCGAACTGGTCGACTATCGGATTGCGCGGGTCACGAACTACTACAACCTGACGGATTGGTTGAAGCAGATCGGGGCGGGCTGAGGGCGCGCTCGGCGCCGCCGAGCGGCGTGAAACCGGAGCGATCCACTTCGCCGAACGACGTCATTCCCGCTTGCGCGGGGATGACGTCGGAGATGGTGGGGGAACGGGTGGGGCACTTCAGCGGCGGATGCGGCTACCGCGCAGGGAGTCGAGGGGGATGGCGGCGAGGTCGGTGCCGTCGCGGCTGCGCCGGGGTTGGCCGGGATCGGGGCCGAAGGCCTGGGCCGTGATCACTTCGAACGTGGCGGGGAGCACGTTGTCGCGGCGCTGGGATTCATAGGCGGATTCGAGCGCGGCCAGTTGCGCGCGGCTGGTGAGTGCGCGGCGGCGAGCGGGTTCGGCATTGGTCGAGCCGCTGGCGCGCAGGTCGCGCAGCAGCGCGCGCACGTCGGGGTAGGTGAGCGTCCAGTTGTCGACCTCGGCGACCGGGTCGCGGAAGCCGGCGGCCAGCAGGGCATCGCCGAGCGCTGCCAGCGGCGCGAAGCGATGCACGTGCGGCCCGGGGTCGGCCGCGGCCCATGCCGCGCGCAGTTCGGCCAGCGTACCGGGGCCGCAGGTCGAGATCAGCAACATCCCGCCGGGCCGCAGGACGCGACGGCATTCGCCCAGGACGGCCGGCACATCCGCGACCCAGGGCAGCAACAGGTTCGATACCACGAGGTCCATGCTCGCGTCGGCGAGCGGGAGTGCCGCCGCATCGGCGCAGACCCGGCGCAGCGGGCGCCACCAGCCCAGGCGCGCACGGGCGCGGCGCAGCATCGGCAACGAGCGATCGAGCAGGATCACATCGGCGCGCGGAAAGCGACGGCGCAGTTCCGCGGCGTCGCGCCCGGTGCCCCCGCCGAGGTCGAGCACGCGCGCCGGCGGCGCGCGCAGGTACTCGAGGCGCTCGAGCAGGCGCGCGCCCACGTCGCGTTGCAGCGGCGCGTGCTGGTCGTATTGTGCGGCCGCACGCGACTGGGCGCGGTCGATGGCGACGGGGTCGAGCGGATTCATCTCGGGCGGTGGCAGGGTTCCGGGCGCCGCGGCCGCGACGTCGCGGCCGCAGCGCTTGGCTGGCTCGCCACGCATGATGACGCAGGACGCGCGCGCCGTCAGCGTGCTACGCCACGGCCGCGGCTACACCTCGCGCGCCATCGGCTGACACGCGGGCGCGGCGATCTCCGATACCACCGGCGCGCGGCACCAGGCAGCATCCGGGTATGCCCACGTCGCTCGATCCGACGCCACCGCTGCCCGAGGTCGACGGCTGGTTCGCCTGCGCCATGCGTGGGTTGCTGCCGCCGCGCTGCCTGCTGTGTGGCGCCGAAGGTCGCGGCGCCTGCGACCTTTGCGCAGCTTGCGAGCTGGCCTTGCCGCGCAATGACGCCTGTTGCGCGCGCTGCGCCCTGCCGCTGGCCCGGTCCGTCGCACTGTGCGGAGCCTGCCTGCGCCAGGCCCCGCTGTGGGACGAGGCCCGCGTGCCGCTGCGCTACGCCGATCCGCTAGACACCCTGGTGCTGCGCCTGAAATTCGGCGGTGATCTCGCTGCTGGCCGCCTGTTGTCGCAGTGCATGGCGGCCGCGCTGGGCGGTGCCGAACTACCCGATGCGATCGTGCCGGTGCCGCTGTCGCGACGACGGCTGGCGCAGCGCGGCTACAACCAGGCGCTGGAACTGGCGCGGCTGGTCGCGCGCGGCCTGCGCGTGCCGCTCGCACCGGGATGCCTGCGCCGCGCGCGCGATACCGCGCCGCAGGCCGAGCTCGATGCGGTTGCGCGCCGCGCCAACCTGCGCGGCGCATTCGTGGCGCCCGCGCCATCCGCGCTGCGCGGATTGCACCTCGCGCTGTTCGACGACGTGGTCACGACCGGCGCCACCGCCGGCGAATGCGCGCGCGTGCTGCGCGCGGCCGGCGCGACGCGGGTCAGCCTGTGGGCGATCGCCCGCGCGCCCTGAACCGGCGCACCGCGTGGCTCATGGCTTCGGCAGGTGCGCGCCGAAGGCGAGGTCGAGCGCGATCCCGAAGTACAACAACGCGCCGACCCAATGGCTGGCATGGAAGGCCTCGAAGCATTTGTCGCGCCAGCGGCTGCGCGCATGCCAGACCTGCCACGCGCTGACCAGCAGCGCGAAGCCGAAGGCGACATGCCAGATCCGCCCCAGCCCAGCCTGTTCGCCGGCGAACCACATCGCCAGCAGGAAACTGGCCTGCACGATGCCGACCGCGACCAGGTCGAGTTCACCGAACAGGATCGCGGTGGACTTGGCCCCGGCGCGGATGTCGTCTTCGCGATCGACCATGGCGTAGAGCGTGTCGTAGGCGGTGGACCACAGGATGTTGGCCGCGAACAGCAGCCACGCCAGCGGCGCCGGCCACTCGCCGGTGACCGCGGTCCACGCCATCGGGATGCTCATGCCGAAGGCCATGCCCAGCCACAGTTGCGGCAGGTAGGTGCGGCGCTTGAGGAAGGGATAGACCACGGCCAGCGCGAGTGCCGCGAAGGAAAGCTGCACGGTCTTCGGGTTGGTCAGCATCACCAGGCCGAAGGCCAGCAGCGCCAGCACGAGGAACGCCAGCAGCGCCTCGCGCGGCGACACCCGGCCACTGGCCAGCGGGCGCTCGCGCGTGCGCTCGACCTGCGGATCGAGCCAGCGGTCCGCCCAGTCGTTGATCGCGCAGCCGGCCGAGCGCATCACGATCACGCCCACGGTGAAGATCGCGAGCGTGCCGATCGGCGGCAGGCCCTTGGCCGCGAGCCACAGGCCCCAATAGGTGGGCCACAGCAGCAACAGCCAGCCGACCGGGCGGTCCTGGCGCGTGAGCAGCGCGTAGGCGCCGAGGCGCTCCCAGGCGCGCGGGCCCATCCAGGCGGCCCAGCGCGGGGGGTCCGCCGGCACGGGGCGTGCCGTGGTGCCGCCGCGCACGGCCTGTGTGGGCGGGGCGACCCGGCGCGCCTGCGATGCCGGCGCGGCCTGCGCAGTGCGCGCGTCCGGTGCGGTCGACGGAGGTGGCGCGCGGGGGGTAGCGGGTTCGCGCGGAGGCTTTGCGGTCATACGGGGATTGTGCCAGCGTGCGATGGCCGCGATGGGCGGGCCATGCGACAATTCAAGCCACGCGCCCGTAGCTCAGCTGGATAGAGTACAGCCCTCCGAAGGCTGGGGTCGGGGGTTCGAATCCCTCCGGGCGCGCCAGTTTCCGATCGCTGCGCCTACCCCTCGATTGGGGTTTCCCCTGCATCCCCGCGGTCCATCCGTTCGGCATCCCTGCCGAACCGCAGTCCGGCGCAGGCGATGCCGTTCTAGGCATCGCCTGGGCGCGCCGCGCTACACCTCTCCGTTGCGCGACAGCAGCACCGCGATCGGCCGCGTCGGCGCGAAGCCCGCGCAGACCATCGCGATCACGGCCGTGATCGGCACCGCGAGGAACGCGCCGGGGATGCCCCACAACGCCGACCACACCGCGAGACTGGCCAGGATCACGAAGGGGCTGAGGTTGAGCGAGTTGCTCATCAGCCACGGGTCGAGGAAATTGCCGATCAGCATTTGCGCGACTGCGAGCGGCATCAGCACCGCCATCACCGAGGTGGGATCGCCGAACTGCATCAGCGCGAACAACACCGGGAAGAAGACGCCGAGGAAGGAGCCGAGGTACGGAATGTAGTTGAGCAGCGCGATCAGCACCGCCCAGAATGCCGCGAACTCCAGGCCCGCCCACGCCATCACCGCCCAGCTCACCACGCCCAGCAGCACGCTGAGCAGGGTCTTGAGCGCGAGATAGCTGCCGATCTTGGCGTTGATCGCGCCCACGATCGCGTGCACGCGCTCGACCGTGCGCGGGTCCTGCGAGAGATTGCCCACTTTGGCGTCATAGGCGCTGCGTTCGAGCAGAAGGAACGTCACGTACAGGAATACCAGGACCAGCGTGGCCAGGATCGAGGTGACGGACGTCACGGTGGAACCGAGCAGGCGCTGCAGGCTGAGCTGGCCGAACACGTCCTGGCGCAGGCTGCCCCAGGTCGGCATGGCCTCGAGGCCCAGGCGCTCGGCGCCGGCCTGGATGGTTGCGAGCAGCGAGGCCTGGAACTGCGGCGCCAGCGCCACTACGCGGCTGGCGTAGGCCGCGAGCAATGCCGCGACCCACGCCAACGCGAGTGCGATGGCCAGGATCGAAAGCGCATAGCGCAACTTGGCCGAGCGGCCGATCCCGGGCAGCCGCACGAGCTGCTCGGCGAGGCCGACGATCACGTAGACCACCAGCACGCTGAACACCATCGGCACCAGCACGGCCTTGCCGATGTACAGCACCCAGCCGGTGGCCAGCGCGATGAAGGCTGCGTAGGCGAATCCCTGCAGGCGTTGCGGATTCATGACGTGCGATTCCTGCTGGTGTCTGTTCGGGGGACGGATTCTGGCATGGGTCCATGCCTTTCTCTGCGTCGACGCGGCTATGATCGGGTCCATGCGCAACCCAATGCTGTTACTGGCCGCGGCGCTCGTGCTCGCGGCGTGCAGTTCGCCGGTGCGCCTGATGCCGACGCCGACGATGTTCACGGGTGGCGACGCGACCTCGTTCGACCTCGTGCCGGAGCGCGAACGCAGCCCCGACATCGAGATCTACTACGCCACCAACCGCCTGCCGCTGGGGACGCCCGAGGACCGGCACTACTCGCGCCAGATCGGCAGCAAGCTGCACCTGGGCATTGCGCGCCTGCGTATCGGCGATGCCAGCCAGACCTGGGACACCCTGCGCGACTACTCGACCGCAAGCGCGATCGAGGATCGACCGCTGATCGAGCTCAAGTCGCTGCGCGAGATGGCGGTGCTCGACGGCGCGCCGGCGGCCCTGCCGCGCGCAGCGCACGCCTTCTTCGACGATATCGACGCGCTACTGGCGCGCAGCGTGGACAAGGACCTGGTGATCTACGTCCACGGCGCCAACACCACCTTCGAGCGCGCGGCGGCGCAGGCTGCCCAGTACCGCCACTTCACCGGGCGCAACAGCGTGGTGCTGTTGTTCAGCTGGCCCTCGCAGGGCACCCTGCTGCGCTACAGCCGCGATATCGCCAACGCGCGCCAGAGCGCGCCGGTGCTGGCCGCGTTGCTGGAACTGCTGTCGCGCCACACCGATGCGGATCGCCTGAACGTGCTGGCCTACAGCGCGGGCGCGACCGTGACCAGCAACGGGCTGGCGCGCGCCGGTCGCCTGATGGCGTCGCAGGGCGCACCGATCCGGCTGGGCGAGATCTACTATGCGGCGCCCGACGTCGACTTCCCGGTCTTCGTGCGCAACCTGCCGGACTATGTCGGGCAGGTGCGGCGGATCACGGTGGCGGTCAACCTCTCCGACCGCGTGCTCAGGATCGCGCAGCGCCACCAGCGCGTCTCGCGCGCCGGTCTGCCGGACTTCGCCGAAATCGATCCCGAGGAAGCGCGCTGGCTGGGCGAAGCGACCCGGCGCGAAGGACTCGACGTGCTCTCGATGCGGCCGCAGGACCTGCCGGGCCTGCCGCCGCGCTCGCACCAGTTCTGGTACGACCACCCCTGGGTCAGCACTGATACCCTACTGAAGTTCCGCTGGCACGCGCCGCCGGTTGCGCGCGGGCTGCAGGAGAACCACACTCCGCAGGACCTGGAGTACTGGACCTTTCCCGCCGATTTCGAACAGCGCCTGCCCGCGGTCGTCGCCGGGCTGGGCAATGCCGGACGCGAGGCGCAGGTGCAGCAGGAGTAGTGCGGCGCCGCCGCCGGCGGGGCTTGTGCCACGGCGCGCCGGTGCCGGCTTGATACGAAAATGGAGACCCGACATGAACCCGTTGCGATCCCGAACTGCCCGCTTCCCGTTGCTGCTGGCGACGCTCCTGTCGATGCCGGTCCCGGGCACTGCCGCCACCGCTGTCGCGGACATTGCCGGCGCCGAGCAGCTGCTAGCCAGCGGCGACGCCGCTGGCGCCAAGGCTGCGTTCGAGCAGGCCCTGGCCGCGGATCCGGACTCGATCGCGGCGCGACTGGGCCTGGCGCGCGCCTACCAGGCGCTGGGCGAGCACGCCCGCGCCCGGATCGAGTACGAGACCGTGCTGGATTTCGACAACCTGCCGCCGGACCTCCTCGGCCAGGATGCGATCTATGCGGATGTGGCCGAGGACTTTGCGCAGGGCCGACGCACGCAGGGCTTCGGTTATGCCGAGACCGGGCTGGGTTACTACCGCGGCATCTCGACCAGCGCCTCGGATGAGTTCGGCGGCGACGAGGCGCGCGATCCGTTCTGGCTCGCGCGCGTCGGCGGCGGCCTGAATCGGTCCCTCGACAGCGGCAGCTCGCTCAGCGGTACGCTCGACTACCGTTTTCGCTACTACGACGAGTCCGAGCGTCGCAACGATTCCGACCTGCGCTGGAACGGCGCCTACAACCGCCCGCTGGGCGAGAACCGCTGGCGAATGGGCGTGCGCGGGCGCGTGAGCTACCGCGGCAGCGCGGACTACCGCAACGACTACGGCGTGTTCAGCGACTACCGGGTCCGCCTCGACCCGGACAACCAGCTCACCTTCGGCGCCGAATTGCGCACACGGCGCTATCCGACCGGCCGCCTGCGCGTGCGCAGCCGCGATATCGGCGAGCTCACGGCCAACTGGTCGCACGCCTTCGCCGATGGGCGGGGTAGTTTCAGGCTCGGGGCAAACCTCGCGCGCCAGTGGGCGACCCAGGATCGTCCCGATGGCGACGCCACGGTCTATGGCGCCGAGGCCGAGTTCGGCTGGGTCTTCAGCGACACCCTCGACGGCTTCGTGCTCCTGTGGTGGAACCACGAGGGATTCTCCGACGAGATCCACGACGCGAGCCCGGACCTCGATCCGGTGGTCCCGTTCGCACGCAGCGACGAACTCTATGAGATCGTCGGCGGCATGAGCTGGACCTTCGCGCCGGACTGGACCCTGCGGCCCGAAGTCGTGTGGCTGCGCGACCAGAGCGACGTCGCTGCCCAGAACTACTCGTCGATCGAGGGCTGGCTGAGCGTGCGCAGGTCGTTCTGAATAGATAGAAGAGTGGCCCAAAAAGGGGCCAATGGCCCAAAAAGGGGCCAGAGTGAATTACCGTTTGAAACGGTAATTCACTCTGGCCCCTTTTTTCTGCCCCTTTTTTGTGCTTTTTTGCTGCCGTTTTTCAGTTGGGGCGGAAGCTGAATCGCTGGCCGCCGATCGAGGCCTCGTACATCAGGCCGCCGCGCGCCACGGTGAAGATCGCCATGCCGCGCACGAACTGGCCCGCCGTGGCGGCATCGTTGCGGCCGCCGCTGGCGCCGGCGGTATTGCCCGCGGTGCTGGTCGCGGCGCCCACGCCGGCGGTGATCGCCACCGCCTGGACCTGCGCGCCGAACTGGAAACTGCCGCTGGTGAACTCGTTGAAGGAACGCTCGTCCTGCAGGAACACGATCTGGCTGTAGGCCTGGCCGCCGAGCTGCAGGCCGACCGTGAGCTGGTTCATGGTCGAGCGGCCCACGAGCTTGCCCTGGCGATAGACGCAGCCGTTGCCGCGCGCGCCACCGACGCCGATGCCGGCCCTGCCGATGGTCGGGAACACCGCATAACCGAAGCTGCGGTTGAAGAAATCGGCACTCTGGCCCGCGTTGCGGAACACCTGGACGGTGTCGGCGCAGGGGCCGGCCTGGGCGGGCGCGGCGACGAAGGCCAGGGACAGCAATAGGGCGAGGGAAGCAAGCATTCGCGAGGTCATGGCAATTCTCCGGGGGGGTGATGGCCGGGAGGGCGACCATCGATCCCGATGTTAACGCATCGGCCTCGCGCGGGCCGATCGCGGCCGCCACTTTGCGCCTGCCCCAACGGGGCCATCACCTGGCATGCGCGACCCGCCCTATCATCGTGTCCGGGCATTCATGACAGGGAAAAGGCAACCATGGACTTCGAGCTCTCAGTGCGAGCCCGGGACTACCGCGATCGCGTGCGCGAGTTCATCCGCGCCGAACTGGTCCCGATCGAGGATGCATACCTGCGCGAGATCGCGGAACGCGCCCACGATGCCGACTGGCGCCGCTGGACCGTGTCCGCGGCGATGACCGAGGCCAAGCGCAAGGCGCGCGCCGCCGGCCTGTGGAACCTGTTCCTGCCCGATCCGGTGCTGGGCGCAGGGCTGAGCCACGTCGAGTACGCCTCGCTGGCCGAGGAGATGGGCCGCAACGCGCTCGCGCCCGAGGCGTTCAACTGCAACGCGCCGGACACCGGCAACATGGAAGTGCTGTGGAAGTACGGCACGCCGGCGCAGCAGGCGCGTTGGCTCAAGCCGCTGCTCGACGGGGAGATCCGCTCCTGCTTCTGCATGACCGAGCCCGGGGTGGCGTCCAGCGACGCGACCAACATGCGCGCGACGGCGGTGGTGGAGGGCGACCAGATCGTGCTCAATGGCCGCAAGTGGTGGTCGACCGGGATCGGCCATCCGCGCTGCGCGTTCACGATCTTCATGGCCCTGACGGATCCCGCCGCGCCGCGCCATCGCCAGCACAGCATGGTGCTGGTGCCGCTGGACACGCCGGGCGTGACGATCCAGCGCATGCTGCCGGTCTTCGGCGAGTACGACCCCCCGTACGGCCATGGCGAGGTCAGCTTCGACGACGTGCGCGTGCCGCTGGAGAATTTCATCGTCGGCCCGGGGCGCGGCTTCGAGATCGCGCAGGGGCGGCTCGGCCCCGGCCGCATCCACCATTGCATGCGCGCCATCGGCGGCGCCGAGCGCGCGCTCGAACTGCTGGTCCGGCGCGGGCTCGAGCGCGTCGCCTTCGGCAAGCCGATCATCGAGCTGGGCGGCAACCGCGAACGGGTCGCGGACCTGCGCATGGCGATCGAGCAGGCGCGCCTGCTCACGCTCTACGCGGCGTGGAAGATCGACGCGGTAGGCGCGCACGCGGCGCTGGCCGAGATCTCCGCGATCAAGGTCGTCGCGCCCAACGTCATGCAGCAGGTGGTCGATGCCGCGATCCAGATCCATGGCGCGGCCGGGGTGTCGTACGAGACCCCCCTCGCGATGCTGTACGGACAGGCGCGGTCCTTGCGCCTGGCCGACGGCCCGGACGAAGTGCACCGGCATCTGATCGCGCGGTTCGAGCTGGCCAGGTACGCCGCGCCCAAGCCAGCGCGCCACTGAATCAGGCAGCGCCGAGCGCAGCCAGGCGTCGCGCGCACCGTAGTAGCATGCGCGTCTCGGGCTGGCGGGGAGGCGACGATGGCTGGCAAGCGCGACCTGCGCCAGGCACTGCTCGAGGCGGCGTGCGAGATGTTCGCCGCGCAAGGCTATGGGCGCACGTCGACCGCCGCGATCGTGCGCCGCTCGCGCTCCTCCAACGGCAACCTGTTCCACTATTTCGGCAACAAGGACGGCCTGCTGCGCGCCGCCGCGGCGCACGAGCTGGCCCAACGGCGGGCCTATGTCGATCCCGCGCTCGCGGCCTGCGCGGCGGGCGCCGAGCGCCTGGGCGTGTTCGCGTTCCTCAACGCGGCCTCGGGTATCGCCGCGCTGGGCCGCCTCGAGCGTTACCTGACCACGGTCGAGGACCGTACCTGGCTGGAAGCCGTGATGGCGGCGCAGGCGGGCTACAACGCCGCCGTGCTCGGCGCCAACGTCGCGCGCGAGCGCCTGGGCGAGCCCGCGCTCGCCGGCCACGCCTTCGCCGGCGCGATCCTCGGCGCGCTCAACGCGATGATCGCCACGCCCGCGCTGCCGCGCGACGGTGCCGCCTGCCGGCGCATCGCCGAAATCGCCCTGCGCCTCGCCGGACTCGCTCCCGAGGAGCAACTCGTCGCGCGCCGCGCGATCGACCGCTTCACGCGCTCGGCCACCTGGCGCGAACGCGACCAGCGCTTCCGCGCCGCCTGAGGCCGCGCCGACGCCTCAACCCGCGGGCACCACCTGGGTGTAGACCGCGATGAAGTGGAACACGCTGCCGCACAGTACGAAAAGATGCCAGATCGCGTGCGCGTAGGGGATGCGGTGGTTGTGGTAGAACGCGGTCCCCGCGGTGTACGCGACGCCGCCGGCGAATATCCAGCCCAGCGTCGCCGCCGGCAGCGCCCGCACCAGCGGCACGATCGCGACCAGCGCGAGCCAGCCCATCGCGATGTAGAGCGCGGTCGAGGTGCGGTGGAAGTGGCCGGTGTAGTGCAGCTTGAAGACGACGCCGGCGAGCGCCAGCGACCACACCACCGCGAACAGGCTCCAGCCCCAGCTGCCGCGCAGGCTCACCAGCGTGAAGGGCGTGTACGTGGCCGCGATCAGGATGTAGATCGCGCAGTGGTCGAAGACCTTGAGTCGCGACTTGGTCAGGGCGTCGCGCGCCGCGTGGTAGAGCGTGGATGCGCTGTAGAGCAACACCAGTCCGAACACGAACACGGCCGCGGCCACGAACTGGATCGTGCTGCCACGCAGCGCCGACATGGTCAGCAACACGGCGCCGCCGACCAGGCTCAGGACCACGCCCAGCCCGTGCGAGAGCGCGTTGGCGACTTCTTCCTCGTGGCTCGGCGTGGGGCTCACCGCGTGTTCCGGCCATCGGGGCGGCTCCCCGGTCGTCCTGAATCTAGCAGGCCAAGCGGCGAGCCAATGCTCGAACCGGACCCGTGCCTCAGCGCAAGGCGCAGACCGCGAAGATCACGGTGGCGCCGTCTTCCTGGCTGGACGTGAAGGTCGCGTCACCGCTGTCGCCGATGACGATGCTCCACGCGCGCCCCGCCTCGCTGCCCTGCAGGGCGAGGGTGTCGCTGGTGCGCGCCATGCGCTCGATGATCGTGTTGCCGGTGCTGCCGTCGGGCCGCTGGCCGGTGAGGCGCTTGCCGGCAAGGTCGATGTCGACGAAGCGTGGCAGGTTGAGGTCGTCGAGGTTGCGCGTCGCGCAGTCCATCAGCGGATCGCAGCTCAGGGCCCGCGTCAGTGCGCAGAGCAGGTTCGGGGGCGCGGCGGCCGCGAGCGGCGCGGCAGCGGCGCACAGGGCGACCAGGGTGGCGAGGTGCAGGGTGGGACGCGGGTTCATGGTCTGGCCTCACTTCACCGTGTAGCCGCGGGATTCCAGGCACAGGCGCAGCGCCTGCAGGTAGCTGTCGCGCTGCGCGTTGTACTGGCTCATGGCCGCGCTGTTGCTGGACTGCGCCGACTGCTGCGCCGAGGCGTTCCGCGAGGCCTGGCGCATGCCGCCGACGAGGCCGCCGATGGCGGCGCCCTTGCCGGCGTCGTCGTCGATGATCTCGCCCGCGATGGCGCCGCGCGTCGCGCCGCGCACCACGCCGCCGCGCTGCTGCGGCGCGGCCTGCTGCGCCGGTGGCGGCGCCGAGGGATTGAAGCCGGTCTCGTTGCGCGCCCAGTCCTGGCATTCGATGGTGTCGGTCGCCTTCTGCTGGTTGTCCTGGCCCTTGGCGGGATACACCACCAGCGTGGTGCCCTGGGCCGACACCGACCCGGCGACAGCGAACAGCAGCAATAGCGGTATGTGGCGCATGGACGGGCGCTCCGTGCAGACCCCCCCAGCCTACGCCGAGTAGCCTGCGCCGACACCCGGACCTTCGGGCAGTCGCCGCGCCGCCCGCCGCGGCCCTTGGGCTATACTGCGCCGCTCATTTTCCGCGCCCGTGCGCGGTTGGCGACCGGGAATCGATCCGTGAACAAGACCAACCCGACCGACATCGTTTTCCTCAAGCACTTCGCCCAGATCATCGCCGGATTGTTCCTCGTCACGGTGTTGCTGATCTTCGGCGCACACTGGATCTACGGCCAGCACCAGCCGCCGGCCAATCCGAGGGCCGTGGCGCAGATCGACGCGCGCCTGGTGCCGGTAGGCGGCGTGTTTGCCGGCGACACCGGTCGCGCGGCGATGGCGGCGGCTGCCGAAGCGGCCAAGGCCGCGGCCGCCGCGCAGGTCGCCTACGAGGGCACGCTCGACGGCGCGGTGATCTACGGCAAGTTGTGCCAGGCCTGCCACGCCACCGGTGCTGGCGGCGCGCCGCTGCTGGCCAAGGCCGCATGGGTCGATCGCATCGGGCAGGGCACCGACCTGCTGGTCAAGCACGCGATCGAGGGCTACACCGGTCCGGCCGGCCTGATGCCCGCGCGCGGCGGCAACCCCTCGCTCAATGACGACCAGGTCAAGGCCACGGTCGAATGGATGCTCGGCCAGCTCAAGTGATGGCGCCAGCGCCTGAACTGCTCGACGCCGCCTTCGGGCGGCGTCGTCGTTTTGGGCTTGCCTGCGCCTGCGGGTTGCTGTTCGCGGCCTGCGGCAAGCGTGCGAGCGTCGACCCGATCGATGCCTGCGGCGGGCCTGCGACCCCGATCCACGCGATCCAGGGCCAGGCATCCGCCAGCGGCCGGGTCGGCCAGCGCGTCGTGGTCGAGGGCGTGATGGCCGCAAGCCTGCCCGGACTCGAGGGCTTCACGCTCGAGTCCCCGCCGGCGCAGCACGATGCCGATGCCGCGACCAGCGAGGGCCTGTTCGTCGCGCTGGCCGGCGTCGGTTTCAGCGGCGCGACCGGACAGCGGCTGCGCGTGTCCGGCACGATCGAGGAGTGGCGCGAATCTCCGACCGACCGCGGCAGTCGCACGCAATTGCGCCTCGAGGGCGAGCCGCTGGATTGCGGGTCCGCGGAACTGGCCGCCGCCCTGCGGGTGGAGGCGGCACCGCAGGACTGGGAAGCGCTGGAGGGCATGCGCGTGCACCTGCCCGGGCCGTTGACCTTGGCCGCCAACTACGCCCTGGGCCCGACCGGGCGGGCGAGCGTGGCGCTGGGCGAGCGTCCGGCCATGCCGACCGAATACGCGGCGCCGGGCGAGGCCGCCCGGACCGAATGGCTGGCGCAATGGCGAGCGCTGGTGGAGCTCGATCCGGCACGCGCGCCCGGCGCGCCCGACCGCCATTGGTGGCTGGGAACGCGCATCGACGCGCAGGAACCCTGGCGCACGGGCACCACGTTGGCGGACCTGGACGGCGTGGTCGACGAGGGCGCGCGCGCGCGCGTCGCGCTGACGCGGGGGCCGCGCGCGGTGATCCAGGCGCCGCGTCCGGCCGCACCGGCGCGCGTGCCGGACACCGTGCGCGTGGCGGCAGCCAACGTGCTCAACTTCTTCAATGGCGATGGCCACGGCGGCGGCTACCCGACCACGCGCGGCGCGGCCGATGAAGCTGCGATGCGGCGCCAGCGCGACAAGGTCGTGGCGATGCTGGCCGGGCTCGACGCCGACGTGCTGTCGCTGATGGAGGTCGAGAACGATGGCGCCAGCGCCGATTCGGCGCTGGCGACGCTGCTCGCCGCGCTCAATGCGCAGCCCGGCAGCGCGGGCGCGTGGCGCGCGATCGACACCGGTCCAGGAATCCACGGCGGCGACCAGATCAGGGTTGCCCTGGCCTATCGGACAGACCGCGCAATGCCGGTGGGCGCGCCGGACTGGCCCGAGGCGGCGGCCTTCGCCACGCTCAACCGCCTTCCGCTGGCCCAGGCATTCGTCCCTGCCGGCGGCGGCGCGGCATTCGGGGTGATCGCCAACCACTTCAAGTCCAAGAGCGGTTGCCCGGCCGATGGCGGCGCGAATGCCGATGCCCGCGACGGACAAGGGTGCTGGAACGCGACCCGCGCCGAGGCGTCGCGCAGTCTGGCCGACTGGATCGCACAACGGCGCGCCGCCGAGCCCGAACGCTGGGACTCGGTGCTGGTGACCGGCGACCTCAACAGCCACACGCACGAGGATCCCGTGCGGATCCTGGTCGCGGCCGGCATGGTAGACCTGCTGGACCCTGCGCTGGGCGACGCGGCCTACAGCTATGTCTTCGATGCCCGCACCGGCCGCCTCGACCACGCCCTGGCATCGCCCGCCCTCGCGGCGCGCGTGCGCGGCGCCGGCGAATGGCACATCAATGCCGACGAGTCCGGCCTCTTCGCCTACGACGGCGATCCGGCGCGCTACGCGGCCGATGCATTCCGCGCCTCCGACCACGACCCGCTGTGGGTCGACATCGCGATTCGCTGAACCACGCCGACCGCAACAGCTTCGTCACCTCTTGCGGGAGCGGTTTCAGGCGCGATCCGAAGCTTCTCGGATCGCGGCTGAAGGCGCTCCTGCAGGGGCATGTTCTTCGCTTCGCGCGTAGTCGATCAGGGTGGGCATCAGGGCCTCGAAATCGCGCTCGAGCGGCGCCTGCAGCGACTCCAGCACGGGCGTCGCCGTCGCGAGCGGATTGGGTCGGCTCAGTCGTCGGCCAATGCGCTCGAGCACCGCCTCGGCGTGGGAAGCTTCGGCATAGGCGACCAGGCCGTCGTATTGCGCCAGGCGGTGGACGTAGACCACGAACGCCGGCGGCCAGGCGAACGCCGCTGGCCCGTCGACCGCGCGCAGCAACACGGCATGGCAGCGATCCGCGAACGCGCGCAGGGTCTCGCCACCAGACCAGCGCGCGAAGTCGCGCGCCAGCAGGTGGTCGAACCAGACATCGAGCAGGATCCCGGCGTAACGCCGGAACGGGGGCTCGAAACGGCGCCGGGCCAGCAGCGTCGCGGGGTGGGCGTCGGTCCAGGAATCGACGCTGCGGTGCAGGCGCACGCCGCGCGCCAGTCGTGGCGGCCAGGCCGGGTCGAGCGGCCCGCGCCAGAAGTCGCCGAGCAGGCTGCCGGCCACGAGTTCGGGGTCGGGGCCGGCAAGGAAGCAATGGGCCAGATGGTTCACGCGCGACCTGTGCGGGGGGCTCGGGGGCCTGGGCTATGATGCCGCGCCCATGACCGCCGCAGTGCAATCCCCCGATTCGTTCCCGGTCGCAGCCGCCGACCTCGTGCTCGCGGGCCCGGCCGGCCGCCTCGAGGCCACGGTCGACGTGCCCGAAGCCGCGCGCGCGCGCGCCGGCGTGGCCATCCTGTGCCATCCGCACCCGCTGCACGGCGGCACCCTGCGCAACAAGGTCGTCACCATGCTCGACCGCTCGCTGCGCGAGCTCGGGCTGGCCACGGTGCGCTTCAACTTCCGCGGGGTCGGTGCATCGGAAGGGTCCTTCGACGAAGGCGACGGCGAAATGCAGGACCTGCTCGCGGTCGCCCAATGGGTGCAGCGCGTGCGCCCCGGCGACGCGTTGTGGCTGGCCGGCTTTTCCTTTGGCGCCTATGTTGCGGCGAAGGCGGCACGTCACCTGCCGGTGAGGCAGCTGATCCTGATCGCGCCGCCGGTGCAGAAGTATCCCATCGCCGCCCTGCCGCACCCGCCCTGCCCGTGGCTGGTGGTGCAGGGCGAGGACGACGAAGTGGTCGACCCGCAGGCGGTGTTCGACTGGGTCGCCAATACGCTCGATGCGCCGGTGCTGGTGCGGATGCCGCAAACCGGGCATTTCTTCCACCGCAAGCTCATGGACCTGCGCGGCGCGCTGAAGAACGCGGTCAAGGGCAACCTGCCGCCGGTCCGCTGAAGCGATGGTGGCCGTTGCCAGCCCCGCGGGCCTCGCGCCCAACGCCGCGTACGCCGCCGGCATCGCCGCCGGCCGCTGGCAGCCGGACCCCGCACAGCAGGCGGTACTGCCGGAGCTGGACCGCATCCAGGCCCAATCGATCGAGGCCGAGGTCGACACCCTGCGCGAACGCTTGCTCGCGGCGCTGGGCCGTCGGCGCGGCCCGCGCGGCCTGTACCTGTGGGGCGGCGTGGGCCGCGGCAAGACCCTGCTGCTCGATCTCCTGCACGACAGCATGCCGGCGCACCTGACCTTGCGCCTGCACTTTCACCGCTTCATGGGTCGGGTCCATGCCGAACTCGGCAAGCTCAGGGGGCAGCGCGACCCGCTCGCGGAAGTGGCGCGGCGCTTCGCCGCCACGCCGCTGCTGTGCCTGGATGAATTCTTCGTCCAGGACATCGGCGACGCCATGATCCTGGCCGGGTTCCTGCGCCACCTGCGCCGCGCCGGCGGCACCCTGGTCACGACCTCGAACATCGCGCCGCGCGAGCTCTACCGCGACGGCCTGCAGCGGGCCAAGTTCCTGCCCGCGATCACCTGGATCGAGCGCCATTGCGCCGTGCATCACCTGGCCAGCGCGACGGACTACCGCTTGCGCGCGCTGACGGCGGCGCCGACCTATCGCCATCCGGCCGATGCCGAAGCCGAGGCCGCGCTGGCCGCGATGTTCGACCGCATTGCACCGGGCAGCCTGCGGCCGGAGCCCGCGATGGAGGTCAACGGGCGCGCGATCGCGCTCAAGCGTCGCGCCGACGGCGTGGCCTGGTTCGCGTTCGAGGCGCTGTGCGAGGGCCCGCGCGCGGTGGCCGACTACATCGAGATCGCGCGCAGCTACAACACGGTGCTGGTGTCGCGAGTGCCGCGCTTCAGCGCCCGCAGCGACGACGCCGCGCGCCGTTTCGTCAACCTGGTCGACGAGTTCTACGACCGCAACGTCAACCTGGTCGTGTCCGCCGCCGTCGCGGTACGCGAGCTCTACGCCGGCGAGCGCCTGCGCGCCGAGTTCGGCCGCACCGAATCGCGCCTGATCGAGATGCAGAGCGAGGAATACCTCGCGCGGCCGCATCGGCCGTAGTGGCAGCAGGTGTGGATCCGCAATCCCCTGCGGGAGCGGCTTGAGCCGCGACCGGAGCCCATCGCGCGGACATCGGGGCGGGTTCTCGCGCACGCCCCTATCATGGGCCGTCCATGACCCCCGACCGCCAATTCCGTTCGCCGGTGCGGCACTTCTGGCGCTGGCTGATCCCGGCGCTGCTGCTGTGGGCCTTCGCGCTCCAGGGCACGCGCGGCCTGTGGTCGCCCGACGAGGGGCGCTACGTGGACGTGGCGCTGGAGATGTTGAAGAGCGGCGACTGGCTGCGGCCGCACGTCAACGACGAATTCGCGCACGTCACCAAGCCGCCGCTGACCTACTGGGCGGTGGCCTCGAGCGTGGAGCTGTTCGGGCGCCACGAGTGGGCGGCGCGGCTGCCGCATGCGCTGGCCTTTGCGCTGTCGGTGTTGCTGGTCGGCGCAATGGGTCGACGGCTGGTGCCCGAACGACCATGGCTGCCGGCGCTGGTCTACGCCACCTTCGTGCTGCCCTACGTCGCCGCGCACGTCATCACCACCGATACCCTGCTGGCCTTCTTCACCAGCGCGTATGCGGCGGCCTTCATCGAGGCGCGCGCGCGGCGCGATGGCCACGGCGCGGACTGGTGCGTGGCTGGCGGCTGGGCCGCGGCCGGGCTCGCGTTCCTGGCCAAGGGTCCGCCGGGCCTGCTGCCGCTGGCCGGGCTGGCGCTGTTCGCGTGGAGCGAGCGCCGCATCGTGGCGCCGTCGCTGTACCTGAGCTGGGGCGGCATGTTGTTGTTCGCGCTGCTGGGATTCGGCTGGTACGTGCGCGTGGCCATCGACCAGCCGGATCTGGTGAAGTACTTCCTGGTCGACGAATTCTGGAGCCGCCTGTCGAGCCCGCAGGCGCGACGCAATGCCGACGCGATCGGCGCCGTGCGGGTCTATGGTGGCACCTTGCTCCTGGGCACGCTGCCGTGGACGTGGCCGTTGCTGCGCGACCTGGGCCGCTCGCTGCGACAGCCGCGAGCGCTGCCATTGGCGTGGCGCGCGGATCCGCTCTCGCGATTGCTGGCGTGCTGGATCCTGGTGCCGCTCGCGGCCTTCGTGCTGGCGCGTTCGCGCCTGCCCTTCTACCTCTTGCCCCTGTTCGCGCCGCTGGCGTTGATGGCGGCGCGCGCGGTCTGGACCTGGTCGAACCGACGCGTGGCGATGCTGGCCCTGGCCGGCGCGATCGGGCTGCTGGCGCTGCGCGCCTTCGGCGCGCTGGTGGTGCGGCCCGAGGACGATCGGGCGCTGGCGCGGGCGATCGCCGCGCTGCCGGTGGCGCGGATCGACGAGGTGGCCTTCGTCAACACGGCGCCGCGTTACGGGCTGGGTTTCTACCTCGACGCGGAAGTCGTGCGCCTGACCCTCGGCCAGGAGCAGCCGCGTGCGCTGCCTCCGGGCCGGCGGACGGAAGTCGCACCGGTCGCGCCCGCGCGGTGTCGGGTACTGCTGGTGGAAGCGCGCTCGGCGGCCGCGCTGCGGCGCAACCTGGCCACCGACGTGGGCATCTATCGCCGCATCGGCGATGCCGGGCGCTATGGGGCCTATATCGTGCCGGGTAGCGGGTGCGATTGACGGTCCGCGCGCCCTGCTGCACAACGCGGCCCGCTCAGGCGGCGCGACGGGTCGCTTCCCGGGCCCACTCCCAGGTCGTGACCGAGGCGGTGCGGATCACGGCGCCAGTCTGCCGTGGGTCGCGCTCGAGCAGCGCGCGCACTTCCTCGCGCGAATCGGCCGCCATCACCAGCACGACCTTGCCGCTGACTTCGCGCAGCGGCCCGCCCGCCGCATCACGCCAGCATCCTGAATTCGGTGTAAGGTCGGCGCCCCCCCCGCACCGCCCCGGAGGGTTGCCATGGCAACCGACAAGCCGAAGGCCGATTTCGGCAACGTGAAGTCCAGCGTCACCAGCACCGCACCGCTCAAGCCCAAGGCCGACTTCTCCAACGTCAAGGCC
>Ga0209254_10000476_pt1 | contig 32433 bp, 30 predicted proteins | sample FrelakmetDIP11DI_FD_187148 | JGI IMG/M metagenome (GOLD analysis project Ga0209254, IMG submission 187148) | Freshwater lake sediment microbial communities from the University of Notre Dame, USA, for methane emissions studies - DIP11 DI (SPAdes)... | ecosystem: Environmental > Aquatic >... | reverse complement strand
CCATCCAGCGTCAGGCCAGTCCGCACCTCGACGCGCCTGGCCTGTCCGTTGTCCGCCACAAACACGTAGCTGCCTGTATCGTCCAGGGCTGTTCAGTTCTACCTGACCCCGACGTAATTCAGGACACGGTTCAGGTTCATGCTATTGTTGAACAGTTCCAAGCTCACATTCTCGACCTGATTGGCGCGCAAGATGTTGAGGGCAAAACTGCGGAGCTTGGCAAAAATGTGCGGATTGGTTCGGATGCGTGACGAGTCTTCCCGCAGCGTTACGTCCCGAACATGATGATCACTGTTTTCGATGCCCCAATGCCCGCGGATCCCCGTACAGAACTCTTGCGCCTTCAGCACGGTGGTGGAGATGTAGAACGCGGTCTCGTCGCTGGGTTGCCAGCACTTGGTCTTGGTATCGAAGACCAGGCGATGCCGGTCCACTTTCACCACGGCCTCCACCAACGACCACTTGTCGGCGTGAGTCAGGCTGGGCCGGGTGAAGACCTCGACCTTGCGGCTCTCGATCCGGTCGCGGGCCTTGGTGACGGGCTCTTGATAGACCTCCGCAGGGCGTTGCGTTTGTGCAATCGCCTGACAATCTTGGAAGAGTGTCGGTTGATTCTCCTTCACCTGCACGACGGCCTCATTACCAGTCGCGTGGGCCGTTTCCAGCGTTTTTTCCTGGCAGTGCAAGGCATCGAAAGTAAAAAGGCAGTCCGATAAACCAAGTTGGGAGAAGAGGGCCTGGGCTGTCGGAATCTCGTTCGTCTTTTCCGCAATTTCCTCGTGTGCCAAAATGAGGCGCGAGTCAGTCAAGAAGGCACTGAGCACTTGAATCGCCTTCTGATCTTGGAAATGGTCGAAACTGCCCCGCACGACCTTGCCGTCGAAGCCCACCCACCGACGCAAGGTCTGATTCGCGGCCAAGTCGGCGCTGTACTCTCGAAAACACATTTCGACCTCCGTCGCGGAGGTACCTTGGATAATCTCCCGGATGCTCGTGTAAGCGGGTAACCTTTTCCAGTTCAGGCTACAGAGTTGGTTCAGGGTCTCGTAGCGGGCTTGAATGAAGGCATGCACTTTCCGGTAAGACGTGGCCCCGCTCAACAGGGCCAAGATCGTAAAGAGCAAGATGTGCTCCAATCGGTAACGCCGGCCTTGAGGACGACGGTGATCTTTGATCTTGAACAAGAAACTTTGCAGCATCGGTAGCCTCAGGTGACAGTCTTGGCTGATAAGATTGCCACAAAAGGCTACAAACCGCCACTACGCTATTAGAACTGAACAGCCCTGCATCAGTCATCAAGCCACCTGGTCGGATGTCAGCGTGACACAGGTGCTCAGCAAATCACGCAAGAGTTCCACAGCTTCGTCGATCTCCGGATCGGACGACGTCACATTCAGCACATGACTGCTGCCGACGATGATTAGTTTCTTACAAGCGCGGGTGACGGCGACGTTGAGCCGATTGGGTTGGAAGAAGAACTCGACCACCTGTGTGGCAAAGGTCGGGCTGGAGGTCGCCAGCGACAAGAGGATCAGATCGCGTTCCTGGCCCTGCATGCGTTCGACCGTATCAACGACGATCTCCCGGCGCAGTTCAAGATCAGAAATCACCGCCCGCAGGAGATGACGGATCTCGCGCGCCTGGGCGCGATAAGGTGTGACCACACCGATCTCATGGGGCTGCACGCCGCACAATAAGGTCTGCTGGATCAAGTCAACAACGAGCTCGGCCTCGTCGGGACTTCGCGTGGTGGCGTTGCGATGTTGCAGATCGATAAAGACCTTGGGGGTGTCGGGGTCGAGGATGCGCCCTAAGCGTTCGGGCGCGGCGTTATAGCGCAGGCGGCGCTGGCGCACCTCCGGAACCGGCTGGAGCTTGCTGTGATAGAAACGCCGGCTAGGCCACTCCGCCAGTTCGGCACTCAAGCGATAGGTGTCGGTCAGCATGGTGTCGCAGCCGCGATCGACCAACCGCGCGAAGACCGATGTGGCTAGCGCATCGGCGCTAGGTCTGGTCCTCAATACGGGCGGCAGTTGCTGCTGATCACCGAAGAAGATGTAGCGCTTGGCCGACAACATGCCCATGATGGCCAAGGGCAGCGTGACCTGGCTGGCCTCATCGAAGATCACGGTTTCAAATTCCACGCCACCCAGCCGTGAACTGCGCGTGGCAAACGGCGTCGCACCGATGACATAGCCGCCGCTCAGGTCCCCGTACGACGAATCGGCGAAGGACGCGTAGTTCTCGACCAACAGACCGTCAGCGGGCGCCGGCTCACCAATCTTGATGGCCGGCACGTCCGGCGCTGCCTGCGCGAGTTTATTGAGCGCATTGTTGATGGCCCGATGGGTGAGCGCCGCCACAAATACGCGCTCGCCCTCTTCGGCCAACGCTTGCGCCAAGCGTGCCAACACGATTGTTTTACCCGTGCCTGGCGGGCCTTGAATGAGGTAGGCGAGGTCCGCGGCATAGGACCCCGCCAAAGCTTCACGTTGTCCATCGTTCAGGCCAAACGCTTCGGCCAGCCTCAGGCCGCGAGCGTAACGAGCCCGATCGAGTAGCGGCCGCAGCCTGCCCATGAAGAGCGGCAGAATCCGCGCGCGCCCAACCCAAGATTCGCCGGCCTGTTCGAGGGCGTCGAGATAGTATTGACTCAGATCAAGTTGATCTTCATCCAAGATCCAGCCGGCCTTGTGTCGAAAAACTTCAACCCTGTCGAACGAGCGATCGAAAGGCGACACGACCAGGTGCGTATCATCATCTTCCTTCAGAGTGACCCTAAAGTGCGGTGGGGAAGCGGGGCTGCCCTGATTCAGGCAGAGAATATCACCTTCGCGAAAGCGTGAGGTGTTGCGGTCGCACGCTAATTCAATCAGACCATTACGGCCAATGCTGACGACGCGCAACCCTTCAATGGCTCGGCCTTGGGCAACACGCGTCGCCAATGACTTGCTCCACTGCTCCGTCAGATCTTCCCTGGCTGTGATCGCTTCAGCGACCACGAGGCTGCGCAGTTCGTCGAGAAAGGCGCGGGCCGCGCGTTCGGGGGTGGTCAAGGCGGCTGTGTGCATAGTCATATCGTATAGTCCGTTAGAATCAAAGAACAAGGTGCGATGCAATTCCCCCAGTGACGCGATGCGATGGCGCGACATGTGATGCTGGCAGCGTGTCGTAGCACGCCCGGGAGTCATTTTATTTCAGGATAGCCGCTGGCATACGATCGGGGGTATCCATCATGAACTTCGACGGCCTCGCCTCTCCCTCAGGAGATTTCACACCGAATGCTTCGTCGTCGAGTTCGTAACCCTCGACGCAATCAGGATTCGCCGCCAGGTTACGCGCTTTCAGCGATTGCGCGCCAGTACTAAAGTGGAACGCATCGCTTTACCACACGCCCCACACCGGCATAGCGTGGGAGCGTCCGTCCGATCAGGTAGTGACGATCCAATAGGTCGAGGCTTGGGTCAAGCGCTCCGTCGCCCATGACCGGGGCAATCAACCACAGACGCAGTCAGCAGCGGAAGACCGCACCCGGATAACTCGGGAGGACCGATTGAAGTTCATCGTTTGAGCTGCTGTCAAAAAACCAGTTCCTCGTCAGCGGTAGGAATCAACAGTTATTCAGGCTCGCTAATGAGACGTCAGCCGCGTCAGCGTGTTGTTCCCTGTTTGCCTATAACTCTCCAAACTCCGTGGGCGGCTTTGGTATGATTTGGCTTGCGACAGGTCTAGAAGGCTTGAAGCTCCAAAGTCATTGAGAATGAGTCAAGTTTTCAGACGGCCAATTTGGCACGTTCAATTGATTGCTCAATGGTGGCATTGAGTTTGCCGAATAGTTGTCGGCGCGGTGAATCGCTGGGCGTGTCCTCCGGCAGAAGGGCCGCGAGACCCGGACGCAGGATCCGGGCATACGTGCGTGTAAACAGAAGCGCGATTCGAAGCCCGTCATCGGTCACCTGATAGCGGTCAGTGCCCGCCACGCGTGTAATCAGCCCATGTAAGCGCAGTCGGCGCAATTGGTAGGTCATCCGGCCCACGGGGATCTGTTCGGGAACTTGTCCCAGGAGGACGGCCCAGTGGGCGCGCACCTCACGTTGGCGAAACCCGTGGGGCAGGAGACAAAACAGCACCAAGACGCTCAACCAGGCTTGGAGCGCCGGGTCAGCGAAGCGCAGGGCGGTGGCGCGCTGACCGTTGACTTCGCGCGGTTGGTTGACCTGTTGGAAGGCCGCTTCGCCGATCGTGCAATCGTGGCTGAGACATTGGACGTCCAGGAGACGCCGGTTGGCCGTGAAGCCGACCTCCCGCAGCGCGGGGAGGTTGCACAGTCGTTTGCCGATGGCAACGTCGCGAGGATTATTGATCGTGGTCTCGGTGCGCAGCGCACGCCCCTCTTTGTGATACTGTTTGAGGCGCGACGATTTGTAGTCGATGTGCAACGAGGGGCTGACGCCCTGGGTGATCACCCGGGTGCGAAATCGGCTGGGGGTGCGGCGAGTGACCCGCCGCCGGAAAATGAGTTGAACTTGATCGGGACGGCCCAGGTCCAGGTTCTCACGGATGATGTCTTCCAACAAGACGCGCCCGCTGAGGGGCCGATCGAGGACTTGGGTCAGGGAGAACTCGGCTTGCAGAATCGAGAGCTCGTAGCGGTAACCGGCCGCTTGGTCGGCGGGGGTGAAGGGCTGCGGCAGGCGCGCGAGCCATTTGCGCAGCAAGGCCTCAATCTTGTCCGCCGATAAGTCATCGCAGATCGCTTGCAACCGCTGCGGATCGGCGCAACTCAACAAGCCATTGTCCAACGCTTCATACGCGATCCCGGCTCGGGCCAGTTGGCGCTTGGCGTACTCATGGCCATTCAGACACAACTTGGCCGTGTAGGGAAAGTACGAGTTGAACTTGAGAAAGAACGGCCCAAAGTCGCCATCCACCGCATAGAAGTAGAACTGATTGACCAGCGCCGTCGAGCGCACGATCCAGGGGTAAGTCTGTCCCGTGTCGGGATTGCGCCGCTTCTCGGTGCGGAACACCGGCACTTTCTCTTGCGCCTTCCCCACGAAGAGCAGCCCTTCTGCCTGCGGGAAGCGCGCCAGATGTTCCGCGGCGACGACATCCTTGCGTTGACCCTTCTGGAACGCAATCAGCGGCACCGCCTGTTCCTCGACAAACGCCGTGATCGCCGCCACGAAGGCATGACTGATGGGCGCCATCAATACCGATGAGGCAAACGTCTGCCCGCGATGGTACCGGATGAACGCCGCGACCCCGCGCGCGGGTTGCAGTTGTGGAATGTAGACGTTGAGATACATCCGATCCAGGCTTTCGACTTCCAGCGTCACGTGGTCACGCAGAATCTCTGTCACAGTGAGTGGTATACTCATGACAAGCTCCGGGTGTGGAGTGCCACTACGGCCAACTGACCGCTTGACGGTCCCATCTGGGCGCGGTTATACCGCATCCCGCTCGTTCCCACAACCGGGGCCCTTTTTGTTGGTGAGGCGCTCGCACCAGTACAACTCGTCGGTCTGAGGCGAAGCCTCGTTAGAAGTAGTTATACCACCAATTGGACGAGGCAGATCGTTCAGTAGGCTTGATATCACCGAAAATTATTCATGACTACGGCCACACCATTGGATGGCAAGCACTTCCGCAGCTGGCCATCAAGGAATTTTGGAGGATTATTGACAATATAGCCCATTCAAGATAAAATAGCCATCAATATAGCCATTTGGAGGAAACCATGTCAAAATCCTTTTCGATCGCTGAAGCACGGCATGATCTCGCCGCATTGGTGCATCAACTCGATCGCCAGCCTCGTATCCAGTTGACGCGCCGTGGCAAACCGGTAGCGGTGCTGTTGTCGGTGCGTGAGTATGACCGTCTGATGACGCAGAGACAGGGATTCTGGGGTGCGTATTCTGCTTTTACGGAAATGACCGACCTCCAGCATCTGGAGATCGAACCGCAGGTTTTTGCAGACGTGCGTGATGGCGGCCGTGGACGCGAGGTCAGCTGGTGAGTGCCAAGTATTTGCTGGACACCAACATCGTCTCAGAGCCACTTCGCCCTGCCCCGAACGCAAAAGTACTGGCGCGACTAAAACGCCATCAGGATGAACTGGCCATCGCTAGCGTGGTCTGGCACGAATTGTGGTTCGGCTGTCGGCGCCTGCCCGCCTCCGCCAAACGCATCGCCATCGAGCGCTACCTCAACGAGGTTGTCAACGTGTCGATGCCCATCTTGCCGTATGATCAAACTGCCGCCGAGTGGCATGCGGCCGAACGCGCGAGGCTCACAGCATTGGGTAAGACCCCACCCTTTGCCGATGGGCAGATCATGGCAATTGCCCATGCCAACGGCCTGATTCTCGTTACCCTTAATCCGTCCGATTATGCTGCTTTTGGTGAAGTGAAGGTCGAAGACTGGAGTCGATAGCGCGGCTAGGGTTGCATGAGTATACGGTACTACCATCCGGGGTAAATGACTATTTTTCATCCGGCGATTTAGCGTAGCAGCCGAAGTCCACATCCCGGCTTCCTTGACATTCATGGAAACATCAACCCACTTGTAAAGTAATAGACTCCACACATTTCCTCCACAACAACCTTCCACTTTTCTTGCCGTCGATGCGACCAACGCCTTCACCCCTGTCGACGTCGTCAGGGCCTGCGCCGCATTCGAACCCCATGATGGATGCCTTTTGCCGCGGCGCACGCAGCTTGGGGCACAGTGGAAATCCGCACACGCAGTCAGCAGCATGGGTCGTCCCACGCCGACTGACTCGTCGGACAGGGTCTAACCAGGCAATTTCGACCTGATCCGCTCTTTTCCGGATCTTCATTTACGTGAGAACGACGCGCTGCACCTTCACGTGCGTGATCGAGAGGAAAGGACAACTTTCTGCGGCCTCGCGGTATAATAACCCTGTTCAACTTAAGCGGAGAATGATCTCCTTGACCAGCAAACAACCCAACTCGCGCATGTGCTTCATCTGCGGCTTGCAGAATCCCGTCGGGCTGCACATGTCCATCTACAACGATCACGACCACAACTGCATCTACTCCAACGTGGTCATTCCCGATCAATATCAGGGCTATCCCGGCGTGGTGCACGGCGGTATCGTCGCCACCATGCTGGATGAAATCTCGGGCCGTGCCACCATCATCGACGGCAACGACGACAATTTGATGGTGACCGTGAAACTAGAAGTAAAATATCGCCAGCCCACGCCGACCAACACGCCGCTCAAAGTCATCGGCCGCGTTGTCTCGCGGACTGAGACGCGCGCTAAGGTCGAAGGTGAGATTCAATTACCCGATGGCACCGTCACCGCCTTGTGCGAGGGCCTGTTAGCACGCCCGCCGGACGAGCTGCGCACACAATGGGAAGCCGAACTGCCCTTTTGGAAAGTCTATCCCGACACGTGATCGTCGTCAGTGACACCTCGCCGATTTTGAGCCTGGCCCTGATCGGGCAGCTCGATCTCTTGCGCGATCTCTATGGATCGATCGTGATATCTGAGGCCGTGTGGCAAGAAATCATGGCGACCGATCAAGGCGGCGCGCCTGAAGTTGCTCAAGCCGATTGGATCATCATCCGCCCGATCGATTCCGACGTCGTTTTGAAGTTATTGTTGCGCGAGGTCGATCGGGGCGAAGCCGAAGCAATCGGGCTGGCGTTACAACTCAGCGCCGATATGCTGCTCATCGACGAACGCAAAGCGCGCCACCTCGCGGCCTATCTCGAACTTGGCGTTGCCGGCCTGCTTGATGTCTTGCTGGAAGCCAAACAACGCAAATTGATTACGAGCGTCAAGCCGATGCTAGATGACCTGATGGCCCGTGCCCGTTTTCGCTTGAGTCATAAACTGTATCAACGCACCCTATTCACTGCTGGAGAATAAACATCATGCCCACCCTGCGCGAACTCACCGAATATCACAAGCCGACAACCCTCGACGAAGCGCTGAAGCTGCTGCGCCGTACCAGCATCAAGACGGTACCTTTAGCGGGCGGCACGAGCCTGGTGGCCGAAGCGGCGCGCGATGTGCAAGCCGTGGTCGATCTCAACGCGCTTGATTTGTCCTTCGTTCGACCGGGACCAGACTTACAGCTTGGCGCCACAACCAAGTTGCAGGCGCTGGCCGAGGACGAAAGCGTGCGCGCCTACGCCGACAGCACGTTCGTCACAGCGATCCTGGATTCTGCTTCACGCAATACGCGCGAGGCCGCCTCCCTCGCCGGCTCGATCGCCGCGGCGCAGGGCAACTCGCCGCTGTTCACTGCCCTGCTCGCCTTGGACGCGCGCCTGACCGTGCGCGCGGCGCGTGGCACACGCGCCGATGAAGTCGCGCTGGCTTACTGGACGCCGCAGCCTCGCACGTTGATTCTGCGCGTCACGCTGCCGGCGCTTTCTGCCGGCATGCACGCCGCGTATGAAAAGATCGCGCGCACGCCCGCCGATCTGCCGATCGTGTGTGTAGCGGCTCGTGCCACAGTGGACGATCAGCAGCTGCGCGATATTCGCCTGGCCTTGGGCGGTGTCGCCGAAAAACCGATCGTGATCACAAAGAACGCCGGTTCCATCGAAGACCTGGCGCAGCTCGCCGTTGCGACCGTCACTCCGCCCGACGACTACTTCGCCACCGCCGACTATCGCCGCGAAATGATCGGCGTGCTAGTCAAGCGGGTGTTGTCGAATCTCAACCGCTGACCGCAGGCCGTAATGACTGTCTCTGCTCAGCCGATTGCCAGGCGCGAATGGTATCAGGCGCGGGTGTCACTCGTCACTCGTCACGCCTCACTTGTCTGGCTGATCATCCTCACGATCGCCACGCTGTTGGTGTATGCGTCCTCGTTAAGCTATCCGTTCTTCTGGGTCGATCCCATCGACATCGGACTGGCGCGCGATCGATCGCTCCTGCAAATCTTCACGACTTCACAGGGTTACCTGTATTATCGGCCTTTCGCATTTGCGCTATGGAAGTTGCTGGCCGCCCTGCAAGGCGAGTACAACCCCTTCGCGTTCCATCTCGTCCACATCCTCACACACGTCTTGAATGTCTGGTTGATGTTTGCGTTGGCGAAGCGACTCTTTCAACGGACCTTCGCCGCCGGCATCGCTGCCTTGTTCTTCGCGTGGTATCCGTTCAGTTACCAGACCGTGACGTGGGTCATCTCACCACAACCACAGGCGACGCTGTTCATGCTACTCACGGCGATTCTGTATTACGATGGGCGTGTGAAGAATCAGGAGTCGAGGCTTCAGCCGGAATCGAGCCAAGCACCACGCCACCGGCTAAAGCCTCGACTCCTATCTATTGACAAGAAGGTCTGGCTTTCAGTGTTGGTGCTCGCGCTCGCCCTGCCCTTTCAAGAAAACGCGGCATCGTTTGGCTTCGTGATCGCGGCGTTGGAGATGTTAATTGTGCTGCAAAGTGCGCGCCCTCCCCTGCAAAGCGGGGCAGGGTCAGGGTGGGGGGCGAAGGGGGTGAGGTGGTATCCCCTGCTCCACATTGGCGTGTGCCTGGCCTTTGCCGCGTTGTGGTTCATCATTCCCAAAGACCCGGACTCGACCATCGCGCAGTTCGATCAAGCGACAGGCTGGTATCTGCTGCAAGGATTGATCTGGCCCGTAGCCGGAGCCGTCGGCGCGTGGCGCGTATGGTTTCCTGCGTTGAGTAATCCCGCCTGGGCGCCATTGGTCATCGCCGCGCCGATCACGCTGTTGCTGCTCTTCGTTGCTTACTGGCGCGGGCGGCACTTGCCGCTGTTTTTCTTCGGCTTGATCTGGTACCTCGTGATGGTACTGCCCGTCTGGGCGACGCGCGGCTTCGGCTACGTGGGCACCTCGCCGCGCATTCTGTATGTGGCCGCAGGCGGCGCGGCCTTAATCTGGGCTGGTCTGCTGACGCTCGATTATCGATCGGGACGCGTGAATCGCTGGTGGAAAGTGATCAGCGGAGTGCTGGTGGCCGCGATCCTAGTGCAGAGTGCTTTGTTCCTTCACACGCGCCAGACGCTGCACGATCAGACCATGCCTGCAATTTGGGATGTGGTCAACACCGGACAACAAGTGGGCAACGATGCGAATCTGCTGTTCATCAATGTGCCCGATCAGATCACGCCGAAGTGGCGCGAGTTTCCGGTCGGGTTTTTCCGCGCCGTGTTGATGCCGGTCTCGGTCGATCTGGGACAGTACGTGGAATTGCAGACGGGCCTGCGGCCGCAGACCCAATCGTTGACCGTTCCATCACGCGCACATCTCGAAGATTATCCGTACAACGTGGATATGCGCGGCGAGGCGGTTGACCAAGCGCAGCTAAGCGCGGCCATCCGCAACGCCGATCGGGTCTTCATTACCGAGTATGATCCGTCGGGCACAGTGAAGATCATCGAGGCGGGTGGGCTAGCCGCGTCGCAATCCAGTCAACCGATCGCCACGTTCGATGGGCGGCTGCAGTTAATTGAAGCCACGCTTGACCGCGACAACCATCGGTTGGCATTAATCTGGAATTGCCTCGCGCCACTTGATCCCGACGAAACGATCTTCGTGCATGTGTTTGATGCGCAGGGTCAACTCGTCACACAAGCCGATGGCGCGCCGCTGCGCGAACTGTTTCCCTTAAGTGCCTGCCAACCCGGCGAGCAAATCCGCGACCTCCGCGATTTCGCGCTGCCCTCAGACGCGTTCGCCATCAAAGTCGGAGTGTATAATCGCGTTACGCAGCAACGCTTAGAAGCTGTTGACGCCAGCGGCAACGAGCTAGCCGATGAAGCCGTGATCGTTGGACAGATGCCCTAGCACCCTCACCCTACCCTCTCCCTAATGGGGCGAGGGAGAACGACTATGACACGCATCACGCACTACGCATCACGCATCACGCACTACGCTTCTCGCTTCACGCAGCACGATCTGGCGATGATCATCCTCGCCATGCTCATGATGCGTTTGTTGTCTGTCATCACGCTGCGCGTGGGCGGCTACATCGCTGAGACGGGACCCGATAGTGCCTATCACTTTCAACTGGGGCGATTGGCCGCCGGGGGTGCGTATCCGTTTGTCAATTATTGGGTCGAGTATCCGCCGTTCTTTCCGTGGCTCAGCGTGCTGGCCTATAAACTCTCCGCGCTGCTGCCCAGTTGGATCGATCAACGCTTCTGGTTCAACCTCGCGTTGCACGGCTTGATCATTCCCTTCGACATCGCCAATGTCGTCTTGATTTATCACCTCTCCAAACGCGTCAACGGCGCTGGCCTCGCGACCAAAAGCGCTTGGTTGTACGCGATTCTCTTTGTGCCATTCCTCGTCGTGTTAGGCTGGTTCGAATCGATTGCGTTGTGTTTTACGCTGCTGGCGTTGTGGGCCATCCTCTCCGATCGGCCGATCCTCGCGGGGGTCGCGATCGGCGCGGGGATTCTCGTCAAGCCCTACGCCGCGTTGATCGGTGCGGTGGCATTACTGATTTATTTGCGCAAGAACAAGCGCACGCTGATCCAGCTCGTCAAATTGATCGCCGCCGGAGCAGTGACGCTGGTGCTGGGCCTATCGCCCTTCCTGATCGCCGCACCGCAGATGGTGCTGGCTCATCTCGATACGCTCATGACGCTGCCCGGCTGGTCATCACCCTACGCGCTGATCGACGGCGTGATCAAGCACGTCGATCCCAATGTAGCCGATCGGTTTGATGTGGCCCTGGCGGTCTCTCCGCTGGTGCCGTCGCGCATTCCGTGGGGCATTGTCACAGCCGCATTCGGTGTGATTTATCTCGTCATTCTGTGGCGAGCGATCAAGCACGTATCGTCATTGCGAGGAGACCGCAGGTCGACGAAGCAATCTTCTACTGCCACTGGGATTGCTTCGCCAACTGCGCTCGCAATGACGGAATCCCGCACCGCCATTGGCCTCGCTGCGCTGACCTTCATCTTCTATCTATTGTGGTCGAAAGGCTTCAGCCCACAGTGGCTGCTGTACCTCATCGCTTTCCTGTGCATTCTGCTGCCCACCTTCCTGGGCACTGTCTTGATCGCAGTGCTAGAAATGCTATACGTCATCGAGTGGCCCATCACGTTCATCCTGCTCAACGCCGATCCTGTTTATTTGACGGCCGTTGTCTTTGTCCGCACGGCTTACATCATGGGGCTGGCGCTGTTCTTCGGCGCCGTCATCTTTACGGATGAACCCTCGCCGCGCTGGGAAACCGTAAAACGCCGGGCGCGCTTCGGAACCGCCGCCGCCGTCAGCGCCATGCTAGTATTAACCCTTGGCGCGCTACCCTTATATGCCGCGCAGCGCTACCAGGCCGATGCGCTGCGGCAGGCTGTTGGGCTCATTAAGGAGCAATCTACACCCGATCGCGCCAACCTCATTTTCGATCGCGTGGACACCGCTGAACGGCTCGCGCCGTTCCTGTCGGGTTGGTCGTCCATGGCTGCGCTGCAACTGGGCGGCAAGGCCGAGGCGTGGAGCGAGCAGAAGATTCAAGCGTTCAGCACCGAGAAGCCGGAAGCGTGGTACGTATTAGACTTCGGCGCAGAGCAGAAGGCCGATCAGCGGCAGGCCATCGATCGGCAACTGAGTGAGACGCTGTGCAAAGTCAGCCGCGAGTTTGCCGGATCGGCGCAGGTATCGCGCTTCGTCAACGCGTCACCCGATCGAGATCTAAACACGACCGCGGCTTTCGAGAACGGCCTGCAACTCAATCGAGTGCGCATCAGCAATACCACTCTGAAGCCTGGCGGTCCGCTCTGCCTTGAGTTGCACTGGAGCACGAACGCACCGCTCCCGACCGATTACACGGTCTTTGTACACGTGCTCGATCAAAACGGGCAGATCGTGGCGCAAAGCGATCTGCAGCCTGGTGGCGGGTATGCCCCCACCAGCGGTTGGCCGATCAGGCAGCCGATCACCGATCGGCATGGCGTGATCCTGCCGCCGACGTTAGCGCCCGGCGAGCATCAGATCGTCATCGGCCTGTATGGGCCAGACGGCGTGCGACTCACATCGAGTACGGGGAAAGATGTAATCGCGCTGAGCGAGATCACGATTCAATGAAGACATCACAACTCATCATCTTCACCGGCTTGCCCGGCGCGGGCAAGAGCAGCATCGCCGAAGCGGTGGCGCGCGAGTTGGGCCATCCGGTCTTTGCGAAAGATTGGTTGGAAGCGACGTTGATCCGTTGCGAATTGAAGCCGGCCGAGAACGGGCCGGAGTTGGGATCGGCGGGTTATCAATGCGGCGGCGTGCCGCTACTGCCGACAATGACGGTTCCAGGGTTTGATTTTTATCTGCATTAGTGTAGACTTAAGCTGACGCTTCACGAGAACAAAGTAGCCGTCGGGCTCGTCGCAGCAGAGGTGCCATGATGTTAGCCACACTTGTCGTCACCGACAATCCCCAGCTTTCCAATACGCTCCGCAAAATGGTCAAGTGCCTCATCGAGCGCTTCGACCCGGAGCAAATTATTCTGTTCGGCTCACATGCACGCGGCACGGCCAGGCCTGATAGTGATCTTGATTTGCTGGTGATCATGCCTGTGACTGGCTCAAAACGCGCCAAGCAAGTGGAACTGCGCGTCGCCTTGCGCGAATTTGACGTCCCCAAAGACATCATCATCGCCACGCCTGACGAAGTAGCCCGCCGGCGCAATATCGTCGGCACGCTGATCCGTCCGGCACTGCGCGAAGGGAAAGTGCTCTATGTTCGAGATCGATGACGAGATCTTGTTCGTCGTCCGGCAGTGGGTACAGAAAGCCGAGAACGATCTTAAAAATGCAACTCACACCCTGAAATTGGGGGCGGACGGGCCCACGGATACCGTCTGTTTCCATGCCCAACAATGTGTCGAAAAATACCTCAAAGCGCTGCTCGTGCTGCACAGCATCGAGTTTGCGTGTGTTCATCACATTGGCGATTTAATCAACCGTCTCCCCGCGCAACTTCGTCCTGATCTCACCCCAGAAGAACAAGAACAGCTGACCGATTACGCAGTCTCAACTCGTTATCCGGGCGATTACGAAAGAATTCCGCTCGTCGAGGCCAGACACGCCGTTCAAGTTGCTCGACGCGCGCGCAAACACATCCGACGTCATTTGCCAACAATCAGCTTGAAGCCGCTCTAGGCTCAATTCTTGTTTACACACCCAACCCACAGGCAAAGGCCTACCCATGAACCTTCAACTCACCATCAATTCTGAAGTCAAACTATTTGAGATCGCACCCAAAGAGCGCCTGCTCGATGTGCTGCGCCGCAACGGTTACTTCGGCGTGAAGCACGGCTGCGATGACGGCTCGTGCGGTGCGTGCGCCGTGCTGATCGACGGCAAGCCGTTCAATTCGTGCACGCTGCTGGCCGCGCAGGTGCAGGGCAAGTCGATCACGACCATCGAAGGGCTCGGCGTCATGTTCGATCAGCCCGACGAAGGCCCGACGCACGGCTGGACGGGCAACGTGCCGCTGCATCCGCTGCAGCGCGCGTTTGTCGAGACGGGCGCGATTCAATGCGGCTACTGCACGCCCGCGATGATCCTGGCGGCCAAGTCGCTGCTCGATCGGAACCCCGATCCCGGCGAAGCCGAAGTGCGCGAAGTGTTGAGCGGCGTGTTGTGCCGCTGCACCGGCTACATCAAGCCCGTGCAAGCGGTGCTGCGCGCAGCGGCGATGATGCGCGGCGAAGAGGTGCCTCCGATCGAGTTGCGCAGCGAGCCAGTGCCTGTCTTCAATAATCAGACCCCTGCCCAACCGACGCCTGAAAGTGGCGACGAAAGCACACTGGTTAAAACTACGCCGCTGCCCACGCTGGTCTTTGCGCCGGAGACGAATCACTGGAAAGTGGTCGGCAAGCCGGAGATCAAGGTTGATGCGTACAAGTTGGTGCAGGGCAAGCCCGCCTTTACCGACGACATCGAACTGCGCGGCATGTTGATCGCGAAGATTCTGCATTCGCCGGTGGCACATGCGCGCATCAAGCGCATCGATGCCAGCAAGGCGCGTGAACTGCCGGGCGTGGCTGCCGTGCTCACGTATCAAGATGTTCCGCGTGTTGTGTACTCCACCGCTGGGCAATCCGATCCGATGCCGGGGCCGCAGGACACCTTCTCGCTCGATCACAAAGTGCGCTTCGTGGGTGACCGCGTGGCCTTTGTCGCCGCCGAAACCGAAGAGATCGCGGAACGCGCGTTGGAGTTGATTGAAGTCGAATACGAAGAATTGCCTGCAATTCTCGATCCGCGCAACTCCATGAAGCCCGACGCGATCCGCATTCACGACGAGCCGGAGTACATCAATTTCGCAGATTCTGATCCCGCCAAGAATCTGGCCGCCGAGATTCGCATCGACATCGGCAATCTCGACGAGGGGTTTGCCAAAGCCGATCGGATTTTTGAGGGCGACTACATTGTACCCAAAGTGCAGCAGGCCCACATCGAACCGCATGTCGTTGTGACGTATTGGGACGAAGATGATCGCTTGGTGATTCGTACTTCGACGCAAGTGCCATTCCACGTCCGCAGGATTCTCGCGCCGGTACTGGGACTGTCCGCCAAGCGCATGCGCGTGATCAAACCGCGCATCGGCGGCGGCTTCGGCAACAAGCAGGAAGTGTTGATCGAAGACGTCGCCGCCCACCTCACGATTGCGACGGGGCGGCCCGTGCGCTTCGAATACACACGCGGCGAGGAATTCTACGCGTCGCGCTCCCGGCATCCCATGCGCATTCACATGAAGACGGGCGTGACTGCGGATGGCAAGCTCACCGCGAATGCGATGTATGCCTTGAGCGATACCGGCGCATATGGTTGTCACGCGTTGACCGTCACGGGCAACACCGGCCACAAGGCAATGGCGTTGTATACCGGTCAACCAGAACCCGCCCCTGCTCAAGCGGGGGAGGGACAGGGAGGGGGTATCGCCATCCCCAACATTCGCTTCTATGCCGACATCGTCTACACCAACACGCCGCCCGCCGGGGCCTATCGGGGTTACGGTGTGCCGCAGGGCGCCTTCGCGGTGGACGTGCACATGGAACGCATCGCGCGCGAGATGGGGTTCGATCCGATCGAGTTCCGCTTGAAAAACACCGTGCGCGCGGGCGATGAGCATCCGTTCAGTCGCGCGTGGAGTGAAGGCCGCGAGCCGCGACCGGAGATCATCAAGACGTGCGCGCTGCCGCAGTGCGTCGAGCAAGGCGCCGCGTCGATCGATTGGGCGCGGAAATTCGGCAACGCCGATTGGCACGTGGTACCCGGCAAGCCGCATCTCCGTAAGGGCGTTGGCATCGCCTGCGTGATGCAAGGCACGGCCATTCCGTATCTCGATATGGGCGCGGCGTCGATCAAGATGAATGACGATGGTTCGTTCAACTGTCTCGTCGGCGCAACCGATCTGGGGACCGGATCAGATACGGTGTTGGGCCAGATGGCCGCCGAGGTGTTGGGCGTCCCGCTCGACGACATCATCATGTATTCCAGTGATACCGACTTCACGCCGTTCGATAAGGGCGCGTATGCTTCATCGACGACGTACATTTCCGGCGCGGCGGTGGTGAAAGCAGCGGAGAAAGTAGCCGAGCAGATCAAGCAAGTAGCAGGAAACCTGATGCAAGTTGATCCGGCGAACGTGCGGTTAGCCGATCGGACGGCGTGGGGGCCAGATGAACAATCGGTGACACTGGCACAGGTCGCGTTAGAGTCGCTGCATCACAGCAATCAGCATCAGATCATGGCCGTGGCGTCGTACATGTCGCCTGAATCGCCCCCGCCCTTCGCGGCGCAGTTCGCCGAAGTGACGGTGGATACCGAGACTGGGCAAGTCACGGTCGATAAGCTGGTCATGGCCGTGGATTCCGGCGTGATCGTCAATCCCGTCACGGCGTCGGGGCAGATCGAAGGCGGCATGACGCAAGCGCTGGGTTACGCGGTGTGCGAAGAGATGAAGTACGACGAGCACGGCCGCTCGCTGGCGAACGATCTCTACGCCTACAAGATTTTCCGCGCCGATGAGCTGCCCGCTCTTGACGTGATCTTCGTCGAGACCAAGGAACCATCGCATCCATTCGGCGTGAAGGCCGTGGCCGAGATCCCGATGGATGGCGTCGGCCCGGCGGTGGTCAATGCGATTCACGATGCGACGGGCGCGTGGCTGCATGAAATTCCGGCGACGCCGGAGCGGGTGTGGCAGGCGCTGCAGAACAAGAGTTGATGGCCGAACCAGTCAACCATCACAAGATGTTAGCCTGGGCGGCCAGTGTGCGTGAGATCGTCGCCAAGCCGCCCGGCTCGGATGAGGGATTTTCAGCGGAGTCGATCGCGCGTTACGCCCAGAGTGATTTTTTCAGTTTCAGCACATGGGCCATCGTCTGCGAGGAAGTGCGGGATACGCAGTTTCCATACGTTTACTTCGAACGCGCGCACGAAGAACTACGGCGACGCGGGCTGAGCGATGACGACATTGCCGAAATGCGTTATTTTGCCTGGCTGACTACAGGGTGGCTCAATTATGAGTGCATGCTCTGGGATTGGGTCAATCTGGACGAAAACGACATCGTGCGCGCCATCGAGTGGCAATATCGGGACGGCTGGATTTCGGCTGAAGCACGGGACAACCGCTTGGCGTACGTTCGTCAATACGCATGATGCATTACAACTACAGTAGTCCGTTTCATGTTCAAAGAGGTGCAAGATGTACCTCGAGATGGGTGAGTAGCGAGGCGCTCTCTGAGGAAGATACGTTCATGGCAAGGACTCGAATCGAAATTCCATACGATCGCATTGCGGAGTTCTGTCGGCGCCATCACATCCGCAAGCTGTCACTATTTGGCTCGGTGGTGCGTGATGACTTCACGCCGGACAGCGATGTGGATGTACTGGTTGAGTTCGAGCCGGAGTATACACCTGGCTTGCAGTTCTTTTCAATGCAAACCGAATTGTCCCAAATCCTGGGCCGTCCGGTTGATCTCAATACGCCACATTGGTTAAGCCCGCGTTTGCTGGATGACGTTCAACGAGAACAAGTACCCGTCTATGTCTAAACATGATACGGTAATTCGCCTGCAAGATATGCGTGACGCCGCGCAGGAAGCGGTGACGCTGATCCACAGACGTTCGCGGTCCGACTTGCACGCCGACCGGGTACTGAATCTGGCGCTGGTGCGTCTGCTTGAAATTGTCGGTGAAGCGGCTAATCGGCTGCCGCGCGACGTGCAGGACAGGTATCCGGCCATTCGGTGGGCGGAAATCGTCGGGCTGCGCAACCGGTTGATACATGGCTATGGCGCAATTGATCTCGACATTGTATATCGAATCATCACCGCCGATCTTCCTCCGTTGATCACGGCACGCGATGAAGCGATACGGATAGAGTCATGACGGACAACATTTACTCTGTCATCCTGCAAGCCCAAGCCAGCGGCCAATCTGCCGCCCTCTGCACCGTGATCAAATCCAGTGGATCGGTGCCGCGGCATTCCACCTCGAAGATGCTGGTCTTCGCCGATGGGAAGTTCATCGGCACGGTGGGCGGCGGCGGCATGGAGCAGCGCACCATCGAAGAAGCGCAGGCCGTGGCGCGTTCCGGACAGTCGAAGATCGTGGAATACACCCTCGTCGATCCCAAGCAGGGTGATCCCGGCGTGTGCGGAGGAACCGTGGAAATTTTCATCGAGCCGATCAATCCGCCACCGGCGGTGATCATCATCGGCGCGGGGCACGTGGGCAAAGCCACCGCGCATCTGGCGAAGTGGCTAGGCTTCCGCGTCGTCGTGATGGACGACCGCGTCGAGTTCGTCACGCCCGAATGGATTCCCGAGGCCGACGTGTATCTGCCCGGCCCTGTCATCGATCTGCTTCCGCAGGCCAATCTCAACTCGCAGACTTACATCGTCGCCGTGACGCGCGGCTACAACATCGACGTGGGCGTTCTGCCGACACTGTTGGATTACGATGTGGCCTACATCGGCGTGATCGGATCAAAACGGCGCTGGACGCAGGCGTTGAAGGAATTGCGCGAGAAGGGTGTGGCGGAAGAAAAACTCGCTCGGGTCCACGCGCCGATCGGGTTGGAGTTGAACGCGGAGACGCCGGAAGAGATCGCGGTGAGTATCATGGGTGAAATCGTGATGCTCAGAAATGGCGGCACAGGCCAGCCGATGAAAATGAGCAAGGAACAATTAACCCTGATCGATGATCAATGATCAATGGGAAACATGTCCGTTCGGATCGATCCGGAAGACACAGAAACAAAAGCGCTGCATGACTACGCTGATTTCAGCGGCAAGCGCGTGCTGGAGATCGGCTGTGGCGATGGACGTGTGACGTGGCGCTATGCCGATCGAGCCGCGCATATCGTCGCGATCGAGCCCAAAGCCGAAGATATCAAGCTGGCGGTTGCAGAGTGCCCCGCCGAGCTGCGCAACAAGATCGAGTTTCGCGTGGCGCGCCTCGAAGAGTTAGACCTCCCCGCAGAAAAGTTCGACCTCGCCCTGCTCTCCTGGTCGCTGTGATGAATGGAGCGCGCGGGCATGGTGCATGCCCTTGAGAAAGTCCAGCAGCTGTTGAAGCCCGACGGAATCCTGCTCGACATCCATCCGACGAATGAACCCGCGGCACTGGCCGTGCGGCTGCGCGAACAGATCATACCGGCGGGCTGGGTCAACGAGAGCGATGATTACGTGGAATACGAATGGGCCGACGAGGCGCTGCAGGATATGGTCAACAGCGAGCGCTTCACGGTGGAGCGTGTAGGCACGTTCGAGTTTATGTGGCACGCCGATTCAATGAACGACTTGCGCGTTTATCTGGCCGAGGAATGGAAGGACGCCATCATCGACGATCTGACGGCCATGCGCGTTGAGGAATTATTGAAGCTGCCGGTGCGCGACAAAGAGATTCTGGTCAGCGAGGCGATTCGCATCGCGCGCTATCGGCGTCGGTAAGGGCGGGTCTTGCGCCCATCCACAAAGGGCGAGGGCAAGGCTCGCCTCTACAGTCTTTGCTGCAAATACAACACCGCTTCTAGCGCTCCGCCGCCCACCGCCCACGACTTGTCGGAGACCGTGAAGCAATACTCCGCTTCACCGCGTGGATCCACATCGGCGATCTTGGTATTGGCTGCGACCTTGAGGCCGTCATGTACGATACCGCGCAGAACGCCGTCGATCTTGGTTTTGACGACGATGCCCGACGGCTGTGAAGCATCGCGATCGATCGCGGCCAGCCGCGCGGCTGCCGAATCCGTGAGTGAGACATCGACGGTGATCACGCGTCCGATCACGTCACCCGCTTTGACGCGATCGCCGATCTTACGCTGCGCGTAAAACACGCCAGCAACAGGCGCACGCACCGCCCGCTGCGCATCCTGCCCGCCGAGGTTGCCGGGCGTGCCCGTGTTCGGCTCAGCCGCGCCTTGATAATAGACGCGCCCCAGGTTGTGTCCACGCTGCGTTTCGACCACGGCGTGACAATCGACGCCCGCGGTGAAGCCGGGACCAAGGGCTACCACGATGGGCGCATCGGTTCGCTGCGTGCCTGTGTTGGACTTCGCCATGATGGCATCGATCACGACGAGCGGTTGCAGGCGAGCCGCCACAACGCGATCGGGATCGACGACCACCGGAATCTGATCGGCCGCCCAGCACGCCTCAGTAGCGTGCTCGACGTGATCGGAAAGGATCCGCATCCCGATCGCGCCTTCTACCACGATCGAGCCGTCGTAGATCGCAGAGGCAAACGCTACCGTGCGGCGAATGACCAGCGGCTGCATGAGTTCAGTAATCAGCACGCGCCACCCGGCCCGGTGCAGCCGCAGCGCCACGCCCGTGCCTAAATCGCCGCCACCGCGAATGATCGTCAGAGGTTTAGCGGTTGACATGTTTCATCCTATCGGTTTCCACTTCACGCGGATCACGCATGCGCCACAACGCCCAAGAAGCAATCAACAACAAACCCAGCCCCAACGCAAACACGCCGACGTAGCCAATCTGATCGACGATGAGGCCGCTGACCGCAGTGCTGATGTAGGCGACGCCCAGTACGGTATTCGTCAGGCCGATGTAGATGGCGCGATCGTTTGCCGGAGCCACCTCCAGCGTCAAGTTCACACTGCCGATGCCGATACCTGTTTCATAAATGCCCATCAACGCGAAGACGGGGACAAACAGATAAGCCACCAGCTGCTCTGGCGCATTGAGCCGGTGCGCCGCGCTGGGCGCAAAGACCGCCCACGCGATCATAAGCACGCCCGTCGCCGTGGCCAGCTGCATCACCAGCTTGTTGCCGCGCCGATCGCTCAAGCGCGACCACACCGGATTAATCAACAGCGCAACAATCGTGCGCACACCCACATACAGGCCGATGATGGAGACTGGCGCATGCAGCACATTGATGGAGAAAATGCTATAGAACGGTCCCGCCACATAAGACAGCAAAATGACTACGCGCGCGATGAGCAGGTAGCGCAGGTTGCGATTCTGTCGGGGCAGGCGTGCGGCTCGCTGCATGTGTGCCGTGAACGTCGCCCCATCATCCCGCACATCGCTGTGCGGTTCCTTCACCAGCCCGAACGCCGTCATCCCAATGACGGCAGCCACCCATGAAATGGCGAAGAGCACCCCCACGTTTTGCGGAAACGGCAGGGGATTCTGTTCGGACAGCGCGACGGCTACCAACACGCTGGCCAGCAGGCCCAGCAGACTTCCGGCAAAGATGCGCGCACCAAAGTACGAACCACGCCGTCGCGGCGGAATGGTCTTGGCGACAATTTCCATGAAGGGCAGGCCGGCAAAGCCCGACGCCAAGGCATTGACGGCGAAGGCCACAAAGAACACCAGGAGCAGCGCTGGAGTGTTGGCCGCCAGCACAAAAGTGGCTGCCGTCCAGACAAACCACGCGACCGAGCGGACGGCTGCAGCCCGCCGATAGAGTGGTATCTTCAACGGCTCGCGCTGTAGGCGATGCGAGATGAATAACTGCGGCAGGAACCAGCCCGCATCGCGCATGGGGCCCACCAAACCGATCAGGAAATTGGAGCCGCCCAGCTGCTGCACAAACCACGTCAGCACCGTGTCCATCGACATGAGGGCTTCGGCGAAGATGAACGTTCCGCCGTTGACAATGCCCAGTGCAAAATTGCGAAACAGGTGTGGATAGGCTTGTTCGTCGGGCTTGTGCGTGGTTTCCGGCACAGGCAACCTCGTGTCAGAAGGCGCCGCCATGCCATTTGCGCGCCCGGGCTGGTGGGCCGATTATATCACCGACCTCGTCCAAAGAACCTTTGCGCCGGAGTGTGATTTACGATATAATCCCAACCACATTTATTTCAAGCGTTTGACAGGCCACTTACTTCCGCTCGACAAAGTCTATGAGTCTCGACACCCGCCAAATCCAACCTACCAAGCCCACACCTGCCGGAGGCGGGGATGGTGCCTTAGCGCCCGGCCGTGTCCTGCAGAATCGCTATGAGATCATGGGGATCCTGGGGCTCGGCGGCATGAGCGCCGTGTATCAGGGGCGCGATCGGCGCTTCCCCGGCGTGATGAAACTGTGCGCGGTGAAGGAAATGAAGAGTCATTCGCTGGATCCGCAGATGCGGCAGATCGCCGTGCAGAATTTTGAGCGCGAAGCCAACATTCTGGCGACGTTGAGCCATCCAGCCATTCCGAAAGTATATGACTACTTCAGCGAAGAAGCTCGCTCCTATCTGGTCATGGAATTCATCGAAGGGCGCGATCTGGAAGCCGTGCTCAGCGAGATGACAGGCTTCCTGCCGCAGGAGCAGGTACTGGAATGGTCGATTCAGTTGTGCGATGTCTTGCAGTTCCTGCACGATCGCAACCCGGCGATCATCTTCCGCGACATGAAGCCGTCCAATATCATGCTGGACAAACACGGCCGCCTGCGCTTGATTGACTTTGGTATTGCCAAGAACTTTCAGCCGGGCCAAAAAGGGACGATGATCGGCACGGAAGGCTACAGCCCGCCGGAACAGTATCGCGGCATCGCGGATCAGCGCACGGATATCTATGCGCTGGGAGCGACACTGCACCATGTGCTCACCCGCCAGGACCCGCGGGTGGAACCGCCTTTTTCGTTTCACGAGCGACCGATTCAAAGCACTAATCCGGCAGTCACCAGTGAATACGCGCAGATCATCATGCGCGCGCTGGAGTATGAACCCGATCGGCGCTGGCCGTCAGCCGAAGAAATGCAGCGGGTGCTGATCACCCTGCGACCCGCATCGGTGGCGCATTATGGGGCGCGCGCCACGGCCCACATCGACAGCGGCGAAGTTCAGCCGTTGTGGACGTTTGCCTGTGAAGACGAGATCCGCTCTGCTCCCATCCTGAGCAACGGCGTGCTGTATGTCTGCTCGTATGATCACAATGTGTATGCGCTCAACTCCACCACAGGCAAATTTCTGTGGAAGTATGCTACCGACGGGGGTATCGCCGGTTCACCCTGCGTCGTCGATGATCGCGTGATCATCGGCTCGGACGATCGGGTGGTCTACTGCGTCAACGCCCAGACGGGGCGCATCGCCTGGACGTGCCCGACCCAGGGGCGGGTGCGGTCGTCGCCGCGGGCCCAGTACGGCCATGTGTTCTTCGGCTCGGACGATCGCCGGCTGTATGCGGTAAATTTGCAGAGCGGCCGCGCCTCCTGGAAAGTGGAGATGGACGGGCCCGTGCGCTCTTCCGTGGCCATCGGTGACGACCTGCTGTACTTTGGGGATGAGGCTGGTTCGATCTATTGTGTCGATATTCGCGGCACGATCAAATGGCGCTATTCCACCAAACGGGCTGTGACGTCATCGCCGGTCTATAGCAAGGAATTACAGCTCGTCGTGGTCGGATCGCAGGATGGCACGGTTTATGGCCTGGACGCCCAAAGCGGCTGGGTGGTGTGGCGCTTCCGAACCGGGAAGGCTGTGATCTCTTCACCTTGCGTGGATGAGGGGATGGTTTACATCGGATCGGCTGATACCAATCTCTACGCCCTCGAGGCGAAAACCGGCCGCCAGATTTGGAAATACGCCACCGATGGACAAGTGAATTCTTCGCCCGCGGCCGCAAACGGCGTTTTGTATGTCGGTTCCGTCGACGGTATGGTATATAGTATCGATGTGAAGACCGGGACGCTGCGCTGGCGCGTGCATACCAACGGGCCGGTGATTTCGTCGCCGATCATTGAAGAGGATGTCGTCTTTATCGGCTCAAACGATCGGCTGGTGTACGCCCTGCCGGCCTGATCATGTGATGCGCTGATGGGTTTGCTGCGCCGTCTATTCGGTCGATCAAAGGAAAGCATCGCTATGTCTGTTGCCGAAAATTCGTTGTCTGCCAGCCAGTCCCGCGTGCGCCAACTGCAGATTGGACACGTGAGCGATGTGGGACTGGTCCGCTCGCACAATGAAGATGCTTCGCTGGTGGTGGAATCTGTCTTTGAAGGCGATCAGGCAGCGGAGACGGTGGGCCTGTTTGTGGTGGCCGACGGCATGGGCGGCCATCAGGCCGGCGAAGTGGCCAGTGCGCTGGCGGCCCGCATGGTGGCTGGCCGTCTCATGCAGGATGTCTACATCCCTTACTTGCGACAGGTTACCCACCAGGCTGATCAACTGCCGCTTACCGAAGCGCTGCAACAGGCAGTTGAAGCGGCTAATCAAGCCGTGCATGATCAGGTTCCAGGCAGCGGAACAACCTTGACGTGCGCGTTGGTGATCAACGCCCGCGTTTACCTGGCCCATGTCGGTGACAGCCGCGCCTATCTGTACTATAATCATGAACTGAAGCAGCTTACGCGCGATCATTCGTACGTCGACAAATTGGTGGAACTGGGGCAAATCTCTCTCGAGGCGGCTGCCGTTCATCCGCAGCGCAATGTGTTGTATCGGGCGGTCGGTCAGGGCGATCAGCTTGAGATTGACATCCACCTTCTGGACTTGCCGAACAGCGGCCGGCTGCTGTTGTGTTCCGATGGGCTGTGGGGTATGTTGTCGGACCGTATCATTCAGGCGGTACTCGCCTCGGCGCATTCGCCGCAAGATGCCTGCCAGAAATTGATTGCTGCGGCCAATGAAGCCGGGGGGCGAGATAACATTACGGCTGTCGTGATTGAACGCGTGGGTGGGTAAGGATTCTGTGGCCATCAATCCTGAAGTGGATCTGTACGCAGCGCTGAATGTCCCGGTCGACGCCACTGCCGACGAGATTAAGCACGCCTATCGGCAGCTGGCGCGCCAGGTTCATCCGGATATGCAGACCCAACAGGGCACGGCCTTGTTGTTCCGCCAGGCGCAGGAAGCGTATGATGTCCTGAGCGAACCCGGCAAGCGCGCCGCTTACGATCGGCAGCGGGTGGAAGCAGGGCTGTCACCCAAATCAGTCTTTCAGTGGAAGATGCAGCCCAGCCGCACCACGCTCTCGGTCGGCGTGGACGAACAGGTGGTGTACTTGCTCTTCGACGTAGCCGCCGGGCAGTCTGATCAAGTGCGGGGACGGCAGGCGCTGAATGTTTGCCTGGTGCTGGATCGCAGCACATCCATGCAGGGTTCACGCCTGGAGCAGACCAAAGCTTCAGCGCAGCGTATGATCGATTCCCTGTCCGGCGACGATACCTTGAGCATCGTCACCTTCAGCGACAAAGCGGAAGTGGTCTGGCCCAGCCAGCCGTTGACAGATCCGATTAAGACCAAGGCCAGGGTCAGCGCCATTCAAGCTTCGGGCGGCACCGAGATTCTGCAAGGGTTGCTGGCCGGGCTGGCCGAGATTGAAAAGCGCCGCGCCCAGTATGCCGTCAGCCATCTGATCCTGCTGACCGACGGGCAGACCTACGGCGACGAAGACCGCTGCCTCAGCGCAGCCGAAGAAGCCGCGCGGCACCGCATCGGCATCAGCGCCATGGGGATCGGCGAAGATTGGAATGATACTCTGCTGGACGCCATTGCCAACCGGTGCGGCGGGGTGTCACAATACATTGCTTCGACGGGCGAGATTCAGCATTTTTTGCGCGAACGGCTGCAGGGGCTCAGCTCAGTGTATGCCGATAACGTGCGGCTGGTCCTCAAGCCGATTGAAGGAACACGTTTGAAGAGCGCCTTCAAACTGTCGCCTTACATTGAGCGTATTCCGTTTGAGAGTGAAGCGCTGACGTTGGGCTCGCTGCAATCAGATTCGGCGGTGAGCGGCATCATCGAGCTGGTCGTCGGGCCGCACGAGGCCGGCACCCACCGGCTGGCTCAAATGGAGCTCATGGGAAATATCCCATCGCGTCGACTGGACGACGCGGTGTTGCGCCAGGATATCACTTTCGCATTTGATCCAAACATCAATCCCAATACCCCCGCGCCGTCACATATTCTCAGCGCCCTGGCCAAAGTGACGATTTTCCAGATGCAGGAAGGCGCGCTCAAGGCGTTGGAAAAAGGCGATGTGGCTGGAGCCACCCATCGGCTGGAAACCATGGCCACGCGCTTGCTCGATATGGGAGAACACCAATTGGCCCGCGCGGCTTTGTTGGAAGCGGGTCGTTTGGCGCGCAGTGGTAATCTGTCACCGGCCGGCCGAAAAGCCATCAAATATGGCACGCGCAGTTTGATTCTTGCGTCGCCCAAAGAACGATAAGTAAGGACGAATAAGTATGATTGAGTGCCCTTCTTGCGGACATTTGCATCGACCCGGTACGTTGTTCTGCAGCGAATGCGGCGTCTACTTGTTGACCGGTGGCCCGTTGCGCACCGAGCCATTGCCGGAGTCTGACCTGCCTTCCACACGCGCTGATCCGTGGGAAAGCGGTGAAAAGGCCGGCACGGGTGAGGCGCAGCGCGAAACGATGTTGATCATTGTTCCGCCCAGCGGCCGGCAGCTGAACCTGCCGGCGGAAGGCGAAGCAGTGATTGGCCGCCTGGATGCGACACGCGGCGTCTTCCCCAACATCGACCTCACGCCGGAAGGCGGCCTGGAGGGCGGCGTGTCGCGTCGGCATGCGCGCATTCACAAGCAGAAGGCCCAATACTTCATCGAGGATTTGGGCAGCGCCAACGGCACGTTCTTGAACGGCCAGCGCCTGACGCCCTATCTGCCTCATCCGCTGCACGACAACGATGAGCTGCAGCTGGGCCGGGTACGCATTCAAGTATCGGTGCGCTGAGTTCCCATCATCTCGCGATCACAAGGCGGAGCGATGCCCTATACTCTGTTGCTGCATATTGTCGGCGAGCCGACGATCATGGCGGAAGCCGAGCAGTTGCCCAGCCCGGGCGACAACACCATTACGCTCACCAATCTGCGCCAGCGTGATGGCAAAGACTTGAGTAACGTGGATGCCGGCGCCACGCACTTCATCTATCCCTGGACGCGCATCAATTTCATCGAGGTGTTAGGCGCCGAAGAGGAAGAAGAAATCGTCGGCTTTGCCCGCGACTGATCGATCAACCTTGCGCCGGCGTATCTGCCGCGCAAGGTTTTTTCACGCCGATGCCCGCTAAAAACCCTCGCGAATCGCGTCATCGCATTTTGGTCGTGGATGATGAGCCGCGCATGATCCGGTTCATTCAAATGAACCTCGAGTTGGAAGGCTACCAAGTGATTCAGGCCAGCAACGGCTTCGAAGCGTTGAACCAGGTGCGCGACGCCCTGCCCGATCTGGTGATCCTGGATGTGATGATGCCCAACCTGGACGGCTTTGAGACGCTGCGCCTGTTGCGCGAAGTCTCAGCCGTGCCGGTGATCATGCTGACAGTGAAGGCCGACGAAGAAGACAAGGTGCGCGGCCTGGAGCTGGGCGCCGACGACTACGTGACCAAACCGTTCAGCCCCAAGGAGCTGTCCAGCCGTGTTAAGGCCGTGCTGCGCCGCGCCGAAATGCCCGCGCCCGTTGAGAAGAACATCCTGCGGATCGACGATTACCTGCAGATTGATTTTGATCACCGGTTGGTGATGGCCGGAGGTCACGAAGTCAAACTCCGCCCGACCGAATACCGGCTGCTTTATCATTTGGTGAACAATGCCGGCCGCATCATGACCCACGAGCAGCTGCTCTCCAAAGTCTGGGGCTACGAATACCGCGACGAAGATCATTACCTGCGCCTGTACGTCACCTATCTGCGGCAGAAGATCGAGCCGGAGCCGGCCAAGCCTCGCTACATCCTCACCGAACGCGGCGTAGGATACCGCTTTGTCGATTACCGACAGGCGGCCTGACTCCAATATCTTTCCAACGCGGCTCTAACAGACATCTAACGCGCCCCGCTTATACTGTAAGCGCAATCTCGTTGAGCTGAGATTGCGCTTATTTCATGAGGAGACGCGAAAGGTTCTAAGGAGGAATAACATGGGCAAGGTAGTGGGTATCGATCTGGGAACGACGAATTCAGTGGTGGCGGTGCTGGAAGGCGGCGAGCCAGTCGTGATTACGACAGCCGAAGGTGGGCGCCTGGTGCCGTCGGTGGTGGCGTTTGCTAAGAATAACGAGCGACTGGTGGGTCAGACCGCCAAGCGGCAGGCCGCGGTCAATCCAGAGAATACAGTGTTCTCGATCAAGCGGTTTATGGGCCGCGCGCACGCCGACGTGCGGGAGGAGAAAGTTCCGTATCAAGTTGTGCCAGGCTCTAACGGCGATGCACGGGTGAAGATTGCGCAGACCGGGCAAAGTTACACGCCGCAGGAAATTTCGGCGATGATCTTGCAGAAGTTGAAGAAGGATGCGGAAGCGTATCTGGGCGAACCAGTGACACAGGCCGTGATCACTGTCCCAGCCTACTTCAACGATTCGCAGCGGCAAGCGACGAAGGATGCCGGCAAGATCGCGGGATTGGAAGTCCTGCGGATTATCAACGAACCGACGGCTTCGGCGCTGGCCTACGGACTTGACAAGAAGAGCGACGAGACGATCTTGGTGTTCGATCTGGGCGGCGGCACATTCGATATTTCGCTGCTGGAAGTGGGCGACGGCGTGGTCGAAGTCAAAGCAACCAGCGGTGATACACACCTGGGCGGCGATGACTGGGACACGGTGTTGGTCGAGTACATCGCCGATGAGTTCAAGAAAGAGAACGGCATCGATCTACGATCCGATCGACAGGCCTTGCAGCGGCTGCGCGAAGCGGCCGAGAAGGCCAAGATCGAACTCTCGAGCATGCTCGAGACCGAGATCAGCCTGCCGTTCATCACGGCCGACGCCAACGGCCCACGGCATCTGCAGGTCAAGATCACGCGCGCCAAATTCGAGCAGTTGAGCACGGCGCTGGTGCAGCGCTTGCGCGGCCCGTTCGAGCAGGCCCTGCGCGATTCGAAGTTGTCGCCGCGCGACATCGACGAAGTGGTGTTGGTGGGCGGCGCAACCCGCATGCCGATGGTACAGCAGTTGGTGCGCGAGCTAACCGGCGGCAAGGAGCCGAACAAGAGCGTGAATCCGGACGAAGTGGTTGCGATTGGCGCGGCGATTCAAGCGGGCGTCATGGGCGGCGAAGTGAAGGACGTGCTGCTGCTCGACGTGACGCCGTTGTCACTGGGACTGGAAACGCTGGGCAGCGTCATGACAACGTTGATTCCGCGCAACACGACGATTCCGTACAAGAAGAGCGAAGTGTTCAGCACGGCAGACGATAATCAAACAGCCGTAGACATTCATGTCTTGCAGGGCGAGCGTCCGCTGGCGGCGGATAACATGACGTTGGGCCGCTTCCGCTTGGAAGGCATTCCGCCCGCGCCGCGCGGCCTGCCGCAGATCGAAGTGACGTTTGACATCGACGCGAACGGCATCTTGCACGTGATGGCAAAGGACAAGGCGACGGGCAAGGAACAGCAGATCACCATCACGGCTTCGACCAATCTGAATCAGCAGGATATCGATCGGATGGTGAGCGACGCGCAGCGCAATGCCTCGCAGGACAATCGCCGCCGCGAGGTGATTCAGGCCCGCAACGAAGCGGACGCGATCATCTATCAAGCGGAGAAGAGCCTGCGCGATCTGGGCGATAAGGTGGCACAGGCCGATCGGGCCAACGTAGAAGCGAAGATTGGCGAATTGAAATCGGCGATGACGGGCGAGAACGTGCAGCAGATCCGATCGTTGATCGGTGAACTCCAACAGGCGACGTTGGCGATCGGGCAAAGCATGTATCAGAACTACAGTGGCGGCAGTACAGGCCCTCAAGCGGGCGAGCCGCAGCCCGGCAGCCCGGATGTGGTCGAGGGCGAGTATCGACAGGTGTAACCACAGTTCGATGAAGAAAAGCGGGACAGGCAAATTGCCTGTCCCGCTTTTCTTGTGACCGACCACTATTTCGGCAGGAACTTGCCCTGCGACACTGGATCGACTATGATGTGATCCACCAGCTTGAGATCGGGATGTCCATCTTTCACTAAGGAGAACAACGATGTCCGCCCAACCGCTGCTGTATCTGTCTCGCGCCGATGTGGAAAGCGTGGCACTCGACATGCCGACGATCATCAACTTGCTCGAAGCAGCGTTCAAAGAGAAGGGCCAGGGCCAGGTTGAGATGCCGCCCAAGCCCGGCATTCACACCCAGCCCGATGCCTTCATTCATGCGATGCCGGCCTATATTCCCAGCTTGCGCGCGGCCGGCCTGAAATGGGTCAGCGGCTACCCAGACAACAAACAGCGCGGCCTGCCTTACATCACCGGACTGCTCATCTTGAACGACGTTGAGACCGGCATTCCGTACGCCGTCATGGATTGCACCTGGATCACGGCCTACCGCACCGGGGCGGCTACCGCCTTGTCAGCTAAGTACCTTGCGCGACCGGATAGTGAGGTCGCCGGCATTCTCGCATGCGGCGTGCAGGGCCGCACGAATCTTCTGGCATTGTCCACGCTCTTTCCCATCAAGCGTGTCTATGCCTATGATCCTGAAGCGGAGACACAGCGACGCTACGTTGAGGAGATGACCGCGCAGCTGGGCGTGGAAGTGATCGGCGTGCAGGAGCCGCGGGCGGCTGTCACTGAAAGCGATCTGGTGGTCACGTCAGGCCCAATCTTGAAACATCCCGCGCCGACCATTCAGCCAAACTGGCTGCAGCCGGGCGCCTTCGGCAGCGCCGTCGATTTCGACAGCTATTGGACTGCCGGGGCGTTGGCACAGATCGATAAGCTGGCTACCGATGATCACGCACAGTTTCACTACTACCGGCAGGCCGGCTATTTTAAGACCACGCCCGATCCGTCTGCCGATCTGGGTGAACTCGCCGCTGGACTGCGACCCGGCCGCGAAGGGCGCAACGAACGAACCCTGGCGATGAACCTGGGCCTGGCGCTGGACGACATGGCCGTGGCGCCGGAGATTTATCGCCGTGCGCGCGAGCGCGGTCTGGGTGTGTGGCTGCCGTTGTAAAATGATTCTCCCTGCTGAGTTGCTCGATCCAAAACACAACGAGGCGTCTCGCCAAGTAAACGAGACGCCTCGTGCAATCATACGGTGTTATGTGGTCTACTCCCCGAACTTGATGCCCTGCGCCAGTGGCAGATCTTTCGACCAGTTGATGGTGTTGGTCTGGCGGCGCATGTAAGCCTTCCACGCATCCGAGCCCGACTCGCGCCCGCCGCCGGTTTCCTTTTCACCGCCAAACGCACCGCCGATTTCCGCGCCCGACGTACCGATATTTACATTGGCAATGCCGCAATCGGAGCCGCCCGCCGAGAGGAACTGCTCGGCCTGGCGCAGCGAGTCGGTGAAGATGGCGCTGGACAAACCTTGTGGCACCTCATTGTGGATTTGAATTGCTTCCGCAAGTGTGTCATACTCCAACAGATATAAGATCGGCGCGAAGGTTTCGCACTTCACGATCTCCGTTTGAGCCGGCATCTTGACGATAGTGGGTTCAACGAAATTGGGGCCAAGATCGGCGCGCCTTCGTCCACCGACGAGAATCTCACCGCCCTGCGCCGTGGCCCGGTCCAGTGCTGCAAACATCTCTTCGACCGCCGAGCCATCCACCAAAGGCCCCATCAAACTATCGCCGCTCAATGGATCGCCGAGGCGCACTTGCTGATACGCGCGCACGAGACGACCAGTGAGTTCGTTAGCCCTATTTCGTTGCACGATGATCCGCCGGGTCGTCGTGCAGCGCTGGCCGGCAGTGCCGACTGCGCCAAACAGAATCGCGCGTGTTGCCAGATCGAGATCGGCATCTTCGGTCACGATGATGGCATTGTTGCCGCCCAGCTCGAGAATTGATCGGCCAAAGCGGCGCGCCACATGTTCTGCTACACGCTGACCCACGGCGGTCGATCCGGTGAAAGAGATCAACGGCAGGCGCGCGTCGTCCAAAAACCGATCGCCGATCTCGGAGCCACGCCCCACGATGAGATTGAAGATGCCCTTCAAACCATGATCGGCCAGCACACGATTGGCGATGTGCTGTACGGCAATGGCACACAGTGGCGTGTATTGAGACGGTTTCCACACGATCGGATCACCGCACAC
>Ga0209254_10000475_pt1 | contig 32471 bp, 32 predicted proteins | sample FrelakmetDIP11DI_FD_187148 | JGI IMG/M metagenome (GOLD analysis project Ga0209254, IMG submission 187148) | Freshwater lake sediment microbial communities from the University of Notre Dame, USA, for methane emissions studies - DIP11 DI (SPAdes)... | ecosystem: Environmental > Aquatic >... | reverse complement strand
TGCACCTGCTCGACGGGCCGGGCCGCGTGCACCGCTTCGAGCGCAAGCACCCGGAGCTGGCCGAGCGGATCCCGAAGAAGGAACTCGCGGCCTACCTGAACCTGTCGGCCGAAACCCTGAGCCGACTGAAGCAGCGCGGGAAGATTTGAGCTAGGCCCGTGCCGACGGGAACAGCCGCGACGTCGCCATCACGCGCAGCTGGTTGTCGACCGCGGCGACGCCGGGCACTGCTGCGGCGACCTGCTCGGCGGCAGCTCGTTCCTCGGCGTTGATCACGATGCCACGCAGGACGATCCGATCGTCGACGCCCTCGATCATGATGTCGACGTGGTGGGTCGTGGCATGGGCCCGCAACGCCGCGCGAACATGCGCCTGCAGCGCCATGCCCTTGACCAGTGCGCGCGAAGCGTCCGTCTCGGCAAACTCCGGCCGCACCAGCAGTGCCTTGATCTGCTGGACACAGGTGTCCACAGAGAGTCGATCGGTGTTGAGGACCAGGTCGAACAGCACCGGATCGCCCCAGTTGACACCGAACTGCTCATGCATGCGCGCCGAATTGGCCCGGTCGCTGCGCAGGATTTCGGCCTCGGCCAGGTCGGCGTCGTCGGTGTCGAGCTCGGCCATCAGCCACTGCACCCGCTGGGCGAGCGGCCGCATGATGCGCACGCAGGGCACATGCGGCACCGGCCGCAACAGGCAGGTGGCGCCCCAGCCGCGCAGCACGACATTGCCGCGCGCGGCGGCTTCGAGCACCTCTTCCGCGCTATACAACGCCATGCTCTCGCGGTCGGCAGTGAACCGCTCCAGCGTGCCCGCCTTGCCCTGGCGCAGGCGATTGATCAGGCTCTTGGAGACATGCATCTTGTCAGCCACACGCTCGCCGACCTCGTGCTGCAGCGTTGCGATTTGCAGCTCCAGCGCCAACTGTTCGGCGATGTCCTGGGCCAGCGAGCCCATTCCCTGGGTCAATGCGATGACGGGCATGACATTCCCTTTCGATCAATCAACCGGCCGCTGTGCGGCGAACTCGTCGGCCTTGGGCGCTCGAATCACGGCCACCGCCTTCGAGATCAAGGGCCAGCACAGCATCAGCAGCGCCAGCGTCGAGATGCTACCAACCAGCGGGTTGGACCACATGATCGAGACCTCGCCTTGCGAGACCAGCATGGCCTGGCGGAACGAATCCTCGGCCTTGTCGCCCAGGACCAGCGCGAGCACCAGCGGCGCCAACGGATAGTCGAGCTTCTTGAAGACGTAGCCCACGACGCCGAAGCCGAGCATGAACCAGATATCGAGCATGGCGCTATGCACGGTGTAAGCGCCGATGGCGCAGATCACGATGATCACCGGCGCGATGATCGAGAACGGGATGCGCAGGATCGACGCGAACAGCGGCACCGTCGTCAGCACCACGATCAGGCCGACCAGGTTGCCCAGGTACATGCTGGCGATCAAGCCCCAGACGAAGTCCTTCTGCTCGACGAACAGCAGCGGCCCGGGCTGCAGGCCCCAGATCAGCAGGCCGCCGAGCAGCACGGCCGCGGTCGGCGAGCCCGGGATACCGAGCGCGAGCATCGGCAGCAATGCGCTGGTGCCAGCGGCATGCGCAGCCGTCTCCGGCGCAATCACGCCCTCGATCTCGCCGGTGCCGAACTTCGAGCCGTTCCTGGAGAACTTCTTTGCCAGGCCGTAGCTCATGAATGACGCAGGCGTCGCGCCGCCCGGGGTGATGCCCATCCAGATGCCGACCAGCGAGCTGCGAATCGACGTGGCCCAGTACTTCGGCAGGCTCTTCCAGGTTTCCCACACCACCTTCGGGTTGATGCGCGCCGTCTTGCCCTGGAACTTCAGGCCCTCCTCCATCGACAGCAGGATCTCGCCGATGCCGAACAGCCCGATCACGGCGATCAGGAAGTCGAACCCGCGCATCAGCTCGGTCTGGCCGAAGGTCAGGCGCAACTGGCCGGTCACCGTGTCCATGCCCACGGCTGCCAAGGCGAAACCCAGGGCCATCGAGATCAGGATCTTGAACGGCGAGCCCTTGCCCATGCCGACAAAGCTGCAGAACGTCAACAGGTAGACGGCAAAGAACTCCGGCGCGCCGAACTTGAGCGCGAACTTGGCCACCAGCGGGGCCAGGAAGGTGATCATCAACACCGCCACGAAGGCACCGATGAAGGACGAGGTGAAGGCCGCCGTCAGCGCCTGGCCGGCGTGGCCCTTCTGTGCCATCGGGTAGCCGTCGAAGGTGGTCGCCACCGACCAGGGTTCACCGGGGATGTTGAACAGGATCGAGGTGATGGCGCCGCCGAACAGCGCGCCCCAATAGATGCACGACAGCATCACGATGGCCGAGGTCGGCGACATCGTGAACGTCAACGGCAGCAGGATCGCCACGCCGTTGGCGCCGCCCAGGCCGGGCAGCACGCCGATCAGCACGCCCAGGATGATGCCGACGAACATCAGGCCGATGTTCACCGGCGTGAGCACGATCGCAAAGCCCTGCATCAGCGAGGCGAGTTCTTCCATTTGGAATGCTCCAGCGAGTTTGGCGTGGCTTCAGTAGCCGAGGAAGCGCAGCGGTTCGAGCGTGCCCTTGTACAGGGGCACCTTGAACCAGACCTCGAACATCATGAAGAAGACGGCAACCACGATCACCGACAGCACGACGCTCTTCACACGCGGGTAATCGCCCAGCACGATCATGAACAGTGCGATGTAGATCGCCGATGCCACGTAGATGCCGAGCAACCAGATCGCCAGCACGTACACCACTGCCGGCAGCAGCACCGACAACACCCGGCCCATCTGCACGCGATCGACGAAGGCGCCGTCGTCGCGGGTCTTGGTGCCGAGCGACTGGTACATCACACCCAGCGCAGAGATGCTCAGGATCAGACCGATGTAGAAGGGGAAGTACCCCGCACCTGGGCCGTCGCTGGTCCAGCCGGCGCCCAGGCGTCTTGCCTCGACCACGACAACGGCACCAATGACGAAGAGGATCGCGCCCACCACCGTGTCGACACGGCAGTTCCTGACCAGCACCGGGCTGTCGGCCACATCGGAAGTCTGTTCATTGGACATGGGTTGCTCCAGCAAGCGGCCTGACGGCCGGACAGCATCAGCCCGCGAATGGCCGAGGCCATGCGGTCAGGAAAACAGCGTGCGCCTCACGCCGCTGGCGCAAGGCACAGCAGCATGGGTCGCTACGGCTTGGCCAGGAAGCCGGCTTCCGTCATCAACTGGCGGTGCAGGATGTCGGCGCTCGTCAGCCACTTGACGTAGTCGGTGCCGCTCATGGCCGTCGTGTTGAACGCACCTTTTTCCATGAACTCCTTCCAGTCGGGCGTCTCGCGCACCTTCTTCAGCAGATCGACGTAGTACGCGGTCTGCTCGGCGGTGACGCCCGGGGCCATGAAGACCCCGCGCAACATCACGTAGTCGGTCGGCACGCCGGCTTCCTTGCACGTGGGGATGTCACCCCACGACTCCTTGTCGGTGACCTTTTCCTTGTACGGCATGCGCGTGTCATCGAAGACGCACAGCGGGCGCAGCTTGCCGGCACGCCACTGGGCCACGGCCTCGATCGGGTTGTTGACAGTGGCATCGACGTGCCCGCCCACCAGCTGCACCGCGACCTCGCCGCCGCCCTTGTAGGGGATGTAGATGAACTTGGTGCCGGTGGCCTTCTCCATGCCGACCGTCAGGATCTGGTCTTCCTGTTTGGAGCCGGTGCCGCCCATCTTCATCTTGTTCGGGCCCGCTGCCTTGACGGCGGCCAGGAACTGGCTCGCGGTCTTGTAGGGCGAGTCGGCATTGACCCAGAGCACGAACTGGTCCAGGGCTAGCATCGACACGGGCGTCATGTCCTTCCAGTTGAAGGGCACACCGGTGGCCAGGGGTGTCGTAAACAGGTTGGACAGCGTGATGATGATCTTGTGCGGATCGCCCTTGGCTTCCTTGACGGCCAGGAAGCCCTCCGCGCCCGCGCCGCCGGCCTTGTTGGCGACGATCATCGACTCCTTCATCAGCTTGTGCTTGACGATGATGCCCTGGATCAAGCGTGCCATCTGGTCCGCGCCGCCGCCGGTGCCGGCGGGCACCACGAACTCGACTGGCTTGGACGGCTCCCAGGCGGCCTGGGCAGCGCCAGGCAGTGCCAACAAGGCAGCGGCGATCGAGGTGCCGAGCGATAGTTTTCCACGGATCATTGTCTTCTCTCCTTTGAGGACGTGAGGGGCATACGACGGTAGCTTCGGCAGGCAGCAACGTCAGGCAGTCAACGCGGCGTGATGGTCCAACCGATGACAGCAAAAACGATTGACCGCAGTCAACTTCCAAAGTAATCGCAGACGCCAGCCCGTGCGCCTAGGGCAATCACCTATGCGAACGGTGAGCGCCCAGCGCGTTCGCATCAGCGCGGCGCCGACAACGCATTGCTGACCAGGCGCGACGTGATGTCGACAATCTGTATCATGCGCTCATAGGCCATGCGAGTGGGCCCGATCACGGCCAGCGTGCCGACAACCTGGCCATCGACTTCGTACGGCGCGCTGACCACCGACAACTCCTCGAACGGCACCACGCGGCTCTCGCCGCCGATGTAGATGCGCACACCCTCGGCGCGGCTGCTGACATCGAGCAGGCGCATCAGCTGCGTCTTCTGCTCGAACAGGTCGAACAGCTTGCGCAGCGAGCCCATGTCGTTGCCGAAGTCCTGCACCGCGAGCAGATTGCGTTCGCCGCTGACCACAACCTGTTCGGCGGATTCGGCCATCGCTTCGGTTCCCGCCCGCACTGCCGCCTGCATCAATGCCGAGATCTCGCCGCGCAGGGCTTCGACCTCATGCTGCAGGCGTTCGCGCACGGCATCGAGCGTCAGGCCGGCGTAGTGGCTGTTGAGGTAGTTGCTGGCCTCGATCAGCTCAGACTGCGTGTGATCGCGGGCGGTCATGATCACGCGGTTCTGCACATCGCCTTCGGGCGAGACCAGGATCAGCAGCACGCGGCGCTCGCCCAGGCGCAGGAATTCGATATGGTGGAAGACGCTGGACTTCCTCGGCGCTGTGACCACTCCGACGAAGTTCGACAGGCTCGACAGCAAATGCGCGGCGTTGGCGATGACGCGCTGCGGTTGGTCGGGCTGGAGCTGGCCACGCGCGGCTGACGACAGCTCGGCAGGTGCGTGCTCCAGGTCGAGGGGCCGCGCCGTCAACATGGTGTCGACAAACAGGCGATAACCACGTGCCGTGGGCACCCGCCCGGCGCTGGTGTGCGGGCTGGCGATCAAGCCCAACTCTTCCAGGTCGGCCATCACGTTGCGGATCGTGGCCGGGCTCAGCTCCAGCCCTGAGGCTTTGGACAGCGTGCGCGAGCCGACCGGCTGACCGTCGGCGATGTAACGCTCGACCAGCGCTTTGAGCAGGGTTTTGGCTCGATCGTCCATGGTGTGAAATTCATTGTAGGCCGCGGCCCTATGGTGTAATTCTTCGCATGGCCACGCGCTTCCGTCATGCAGCAATCGTCGGCAAGCATCAGGCGCAGGGCATGCGCGAGTTGCTCGACGAGTTGGCGCAGTTCCTGACTCGTTTGGGCTTGGCCGTGTCGTTTGAACACGCCACCGCAGAAAACACCGGCCTCACCGGCTACGGCGCGCTGTCCACGGCCGAAATGGGTGCGCAATGCGATCTGGCCGTGGTGGCCGGCGGCGACGGCACCATGCTCGGCATCGCGCGTGAGCTGGCGCGGCACAACATTCCGCTGGTCGGCATCAACCAGGGGCGCCTGGGTTTCATGACCGATATTCCGGTCGGGCAGTTTCGCGAAGCGCTGGCCCCGATGATCGCCGGCGACTACGAAGAGGAAAGCCGCACCATGCTCGAAGGCGGCGTCTGGCGCGACGGCGCGCGCATCTTCGAGGGCCTGTCGATGAACGACGTGGTGGTCAGTCGTGGCGCAACCGCCAGCATGGTCGAGTTGAAGATCGACATCGGCGACGAATTCGTCGCCAACCTGCGTGCCGACGGCCTGATCGTCGCCTCGCCGACCGGCTCGACGGCCTACGCGCTGTCTGCGGGGGGGCCGATCCTGCACCCCGGCATCGCCGGTTGGGTGCTGGTGCCGATTGCGTCGCACACCCTGTCGAACCGGCCGATCGTGTTGCCGGATGCCGGCGAGATCCGCATCGAAGTCGTTGCCGGGCGTGACGCCTCGGCCAACTTCGACATGCAGAGCCTGGCCAGCCTGCTGCACGGCGACCAGGTGCGGATACGCCGCTCGGAACACAAAGTGCGCTTCCTGCACCCGCGCGGCTGGAGTTACTACGCCACGCTGCGGCGCAAGCTGCGCTGGTACGAAGGGGTGGTGTGACCCCCCCCGTTGAGCCTTCGGCGCTCCCCCCCAGGGGGGCCGATGCCCGCGGCTCCAAGCCGACCTGCATCGGCTTGGACGGGCAGAGGAATGGCCGCGTCTCGCGGCCATGCGGCCTGCAAGGCTCGCTGGCGGACCGGCGGAGCCGGATCCGCGGAGGTTGCTTGACGGCGTGCGCAAGCATGCGGGTGGTCGCCTGAGATGTTGCGTCGACTTACTCTGCGCGACTTCGTCATCGTTCCGGCCCTCGAAGTCGAGTTCGGCGCCGGCTTCACGGTGCTGACCGGTGAGACCGGCGCGGGCAAGTCGATCCTGATCGATGCCTTGCAACTCGCCCTCGGCGGCCGTGGCGACGTCGGCGTGGTGCGCGAAGGCGCAACCCGCGCCGAGATCGCCGCCGAGTTCGACACCCCGCCCTCGCTGACCGGCTGGCTCGAAGACGGCGGCTTCGAGCCGAATGACACCCTGCTGCTGCGGCGCACGATCGACAGCCAGGGCAAGAGCCGCGCCTGGATCAACGGCAGCCCGGCAACGATCACGCAACTGCATGAGAGCGCCGATCACCTGCTCGAAGTCCACGGCCAGCATGCCTGGCAAAGCCTGACCCGGCCCGCCGCCGTGCGCGATCTGCTCGACGCCCAGGCCGGCGTCGACGGCCGCCCATTGGCGGCACTTTGGTCGCAGTGGAAAGCCGCGCGTGCAGCCCTCGACCGCGCGCGCACGCAGTCGGCCGACATCGAGCGCGAACGCGAACGCCTGGCCTGGCAGGTCGGCGAAATCGAGCGCCTGGCGCCGGCCACCGGCGAGTGGGACACGTTGAATGCCGAACACAGCCTTCTGGGCCATGCGCAAACCTTGATCGAAGCTGCGCGAGATGCCCTCGAAGCCTTGTCCGAGGCCGACGCCAACGCCGCATCGCTGACCCAGAAGGCCAGTGATGCACTGGCCGCGGTGGCCCGCTTCGACGCCCGCCTGGCCCCCGTGCTCGAGATCGTGCAAGGCGCGCAGGCCCAGCTGCAGGACGCTGGCCACACCCTGTCGGGCTACCTGCAACACACCGACATCGATCCCGATCGCCTGGCTGCGCTCGACACGCGCCTGGCCGCGTGGATCGGCCTGGCGCGACGCTACCGCCGTGCGCCCGAAGATCTGGCGGGGCAACTGGTGCAGTGGCAAGACGAGTTGCGCGCGCTCGCCGCCGCCACCGACACGGCAGCCCTCGAGCGCGCACGGCTGCAGGCCGAACGCGCCTGGCGCGACGAAGCCGCGCGAATCAGCGCCGCTCGCGCGCGTGCGGCGCCCAAGCTTGCTGACGCCGTCACATTGGCGATGCAACAGCTCGGCATGGCGGGCGGGCGTTTCGAGGTCGCATTGGAGGCGCAAGGCGAGCCGCAGTCCTTCGGCCTCGAGGCGGTCGAATTGCGCGTGGCCGGCCATGCCGGCAGCACACCGCGCGCGCTGGCCAAGATTGCCTCGGGCGGCGAGCTGTCGCGCCTGGCGCTGGCCATCGCCGTGACCACGGCTCGTGACAGCACGGCGGGTGCCGGCACCTTGATCTTCGACGAGATCGACGCCGGCATCGGCGGCGCCGTGGCCGACACCGTGGGCCGACTGATGAAACAACTCGGGCGCGAACGGCAGGTGCTGGCGGTGACCCACCTGGCACAGGTTGCCGCCTGCGGCGACCAGCACCTGATCGTCAGCAAGCGGATGCAGGACAGCGGCCACGCCGCAAGCGATGTGCAACCGGTGAGCGGCGAAGCGCGCGTCGCGGAAGTGGCGCGCATGCTCGGCGGCGAGCGCCTGGCCACCAGCCTGGCGCATGCGCAGCAGTTGATCGAGCACGCCACCACGGTCTTGCCCACGACACCCACTGCCACCAAGGCACGCCGCAGCCGCGCCAGGTCATGAACCCTGCTCCAAACGACCCCACGCCCAGCGCCGAACACCGCGTCGTGCTGGTCACCGGCATCTCGGGTTCGGGCAAGTCGGTGGCGCTGCATGCACTGGAAGACGCCGGCTTCTTCTGCGTCGACAACTTGCCACCCGAGCTGCTGCGCGACTTCATGCGCGTCGAGCGCCTGCGCAGTGGTCGCATCCGGCGCATCGCCATCGCCGTCGATGTGCGTAGCGCCGGATCGCTGCCGTACCTGCTGCCATTGATCGACGAGCTGCGTGGCGAGGGCATCGCCATCCAGTCGTTCTTTCTCGATGCCAGCACCGACGCATTGCTGAGCCGCTTCTCCGAAACGCGGCGGCCGCACCCGCTGACGACCGAGGCCGGCGGTGGCGATGCGCAGCGCGCGTTGATCGAGGCGATCGAGCTGGAGCGCAAATTGCTGGCCGAGTTGCGCGAAGTCTCCACCGTCATCGACACCAGCCAGTTGCGGCCTGCCCAATTGCGCCTGTGGGTGCGCCAGGCGGTGGGTGCAGCGCGCACGGGCCTGGCCCTGGTGTTCGAATCCTTCGCCTTCAAGCACGGGGTGCCACTCGACGCCGACTTCGTCTTCGACCTGCGCGTGCTGCCCAACCCGCACTACATCCGCGAGCTGCGCCCGCTCGACGGCCGCGACGCTGCCGTCGCGGCCTACCTCGACAGCCAGCCCGAGGTCGGCGAGATGCTTGGGCAGATCGAGGCCTTCCTGGCACGCTGGCTCGACGCATTCATCGACGACCAGCGCAGCTATCTGACTGTGGCGGTCGGCTGCACGGGCGGCCAGCACCGCTCGGTGTATGCCGCCGAACAACTGGCTGCCAGGTTCGCGCAGCGTGCGGCCACCCTCGTGCGCCACCGTGAACAGGACGCGCGCGAGTGAGCGGCGAGTTGGGTGCCGAGCTTGAGCGCGCGCCGCTCGCAATAGCACTGTTCCCGCTGCAAAGCGTGCTGTTCCCGGGCGCGCACTTGCCCCTGAAGGTATTCGAGGCGCGCTACCTCGACCTCATAGGTCGCTGCATGCGCGAGCGCCAATCGTTCGGCGTGGTCTGCCTACGACAGGGCAAGGAGGCCGGCCGTGACGGCGTGCGCTTCGAGCGCGAAGGCGTACTGGCTCGCATTGACGATGTCGATGCCGAGCGGGCTGGCATCCTGCAGGTACGTTGCACCGGCACGCAGCGATTCGCGATCGACGGCGCACCCTACCAGCAGCGAGATGGCCTGTGGCTGGCCGACGTGATCCTGCAACCTGACGATGACCTGCGGGCGCCCGAGCCTGCATTGCAGGCCACCGTCAAGGCGTTGGCCAATGCAATCGACGCCCTGCGCAAGCAGGGCACCACGCCCTTCGCCGAGCCCTACCGGTTCGACGATGCGGGCTGGGTCGCCAACCGCTGGTGCGAAATCCTGCCGATCCCGCTGACGGCCAAGCAGCGATTGATGCTGCTTCCCGAGCCGCAGTTGCGCCTTCGCCTGGTGGATGAATACCTGCGCGGCAAGGGCGTTGTGTAGTGCCCCAGTCGCGTGCGGCGTCGGGTCGGCGAGGACGCGAGTCCGCTTGGGGCGGCCCGACCCGGGCTAACCGGCGGCGAGCAGCTTTCGCACTGGGGCGGGCAAGCCGAGCGTCAAGGCCCGCTCGACGGTGAACCACCGCCCCTCAGCCAGCGCGGCTTCGAGCGCAGCGCGGCGGGTTGCCGAAAGCCGCAACGGCAGCCGCTGCCGCCACGGGTGAAGGTGCCAATCGAAGTGCGTCAGCGCGTGCTTGATCGGGGCCAGCGCTTCGCCGCGGCCGGGCCAGTCTGCGGCGAGCGCGCACAAGTCGTCGAGCGCGTCATACAGCGGGGGCGTCCATAGCCCGGCCCACACGCCGCGCGGCGGGCGCTGGACCAACCACACTCGATCAGCATCGCTGAGCCAGAGCATGGCATTGGTGCGCTGGGTGCGTTTGAGCTTGCGCGTCTTCAATGGGTAGCGTTCTGGCTCGCCGTCGCGGTGTGCGACGCATTGCTGCTGCAATGGGCACTTGGCGCACTGCGGCCGGCGCGCACTGCACAACGTGGCGCCCAGGTCCATCAGGCCCTGCGTGTACGTCTCGACACCCTGCTGCGGAAGCAGTGCCTCGGCCTGGAGCCACAGGGCTCGCTCATGTGCCGCGATGGCCAGGTCGTCACCGAAGCCGAGCGCGCGCGTCAGCACGCGCTTGACGTTGCCGTCCAGAATGGCGGCGCGCTCGCCAAAACAGAAGGCCGCGATTGCAGCAGCCGTCGAGCGGCCGATGCCAGGCAGTTCGTGCAGCGCCGCAGCGCTGCGCGGGAACTCGCCGCCGTACTCGGCCACGACCACCCGCGCACACTGGTGCAGGTACCGCGCACGACTGTAGTAGCCCAGGCCGCTCCAGAGGGCGAGCACGTCATCGAGTGGCGCCGCGGCGATTTCGCGCACATTGCCGAATCGCGCCAGGAAACGCGCGTAGTAGTCGAGCACCGTCGCCACCTGCGTTTGCTGCAGCATGATTTCCGACAGCCAGACACGGTAGGGATCACGGCTGCCGTGCCAGGGCAGGCTGTGGCGACCATGCCCGAGTTGCCAGGCGATGACCTGCGCGGCGAGATCACCGCGCGGACGCTCGCGCCGGGCCATCAGGCCGCAGCGCTGCGCGAGGGCACGATCGAAAGGCTGGGCGTTGCCCGCGGAGGTGTCGTGCCATCGGCTGCGGGCGTCGGCGTGGCGGCAGCCTCGTTCAACGCAGCAACCAGGCCACGCACGCGGCCAGCCAGGTGCTGCCAACGCGCGTCTTGCGACTCGAGGTCGCCAATACGCAGGTCGAGGTCTCCGGCTGCGGCCTGAATCCGCTCGAGACCATCGCGGCGGCGTTTGAAGCCACGGCGCCTGTCGCGCAGTTGCGAGTCGACCTGGTTGGAGGCTGACTTGTGCCACAGCTCGACCTCGCCGCTGGCGTTTTCGAAAGCCATGCGCAGTTTGGACAGCAGCATGCGCCGGAACTGTTCCATGAACCGCGGCTCGGCCAGGCGCAAGGCCTGCGACAGACCCAGGTACTGCGCGTAACTGCGCTCGATCAACTCCAGTTCGCGATCGCAGCGGTCGAGCGAGGGCAAGCGCGTCAGCGACAACGCAAAACCAAACTCGCTGTTGAGCTGGCGGAAACTCGCCTGCAGCATGTCGTGGATTTCCAGACCGCGGCTGCGAGCCAGTGCGACGCGCTCTCGCAGCCGCTTGCACAGCGCTACAAAGGCCTTCTTTGCACCCAGGTTGAACAAGGTGGCACTGGCCTCACGCTGCATACGCGCCATTTCGCTGCGCAACTCATCGCTCGACAGGTCGACCAGCAGCTGGCGCAGCATGCGCGCGTGCACCCCACGCAATGCCACAAGGCGCTCGGTGCAGCGCTCGAAGTCGTGCATCTCGCGGTCAACGCGCTCGATCATCAACTGCACCTTGCCGCTGTTCTTGCCACGCAAGCCGCGCAGCTCGAGCATCTGCTCGGCGATGAGCCGGCGTTGGTCGGCCAGACGCCGCGCGGCTTGCTCGTCGACGGTCCGCGCGGCGTCGGCCACCATGCGTTCGATTACTTCGCGGCGCCGCGGCAGCAGTTGCGTAGCCAACGCGTCTTCCAGTGCCAGCAGGCGGCTGGCCTCGAGTGCACCGGCGTCGCCGTCGATGCGGCCGGCAAGCGCCTGACGAGCCGACAATGGATACACGCGCTCGCGCTCGACAGCCAAGGTCACGGCCGTATTGCGGCACTGCTGTTCGATCTGCTCGTTCACGGCCGCTTCGGACAACAGCGGGTCGGCCAGGGAATCAATCTTGTTCAGAACCACGAAGCGCGTCATCGACTGCCCGCCAAGGTGGTCGCGCCAGATCGCAAGGTCTGACTTGGTGACACCCGTGTCGGCGCCGAGGATGAAGACCACGGCATGGGCCGCTGGCAGCAGCGACAGCGTGAGCTCCGGCTCAGCGCCAATGGCGTTCAGGCCCGGTGTGTCGAGGACGACCAGCCCGCGTTTCAACAGCGGGTGGGGGTAGTTGATTGCCGCATGACGCCAAGCCGGCACTTCGACCCGCCCCTCGGCCACCAAGGGCGGGTTGTTGTCAGCGGCATCGTCGTGCCAGAAACCGAGGGCGCGCGCGGTCTCGATGCTGACGACCTTCGTGCGCGTCACCTCGGTCAGCGCTTCGGCCAGCCGCTCGGGCGATTCGGGGTCGAGGCGAACCCGCCGCCACAGCTCAGGCTTCTCGCGCAGGTCGGCCAGCGACTGCGCTTCCAGGCGCGTGTCAATGGGCAACAGTGCCAACAGGGCCGGCGTATTGGGCTCGTAGCCGAGCTCGACCGGGCACATCGTCGTGCGACCCGGTGTGGCCGGCAGGATGCGCCGGCCCGTGTCGGCAAAGAAAATGGCGTTGATCAGCTCGGATTTGCCACGCGAAAACTCCGCGACGAAGGCCACGCAGAGGCGATCCGATGCAAGCCGCTCGCGCAGCGCGGTGAGGTTGCCCTCACTGGCATCGTCGAGCAGATCGTGGTCGAGCAGGAAGCGCGACAGGTCTGCCGCATGGCGGTCGAGGCCGCGGCGCCACACGGCGAGGGCGTCGAGTTGACCGGCGAGGGTGAGTTCCATGCAGAACGATTGCGGGTGCGGCCTGGCAACGCCAAGCTGGCGCCGAGGCATCGTAGCGCAAGGGCCCCCGCCAGCGCAGCAGGCGATACATCTGCTGACAGCGGCTGCCGATGGGCCGTGCAGCTTGTCGCGGTCGGGCCCTGCGCTTCAGCGTTTCTGGCAGCCCGGGCAGAAAAATGTCGAGCGCTGGGCCTGCACGATGCGTCGAACGGTCCTGCCGCACAGCTCGCACGGCAGCCCTGCCCGGCCGTAGACGCGGGCCTCGCGCTGGTAGGCGCCGTCTGCACCATGGCTGTCGCGAAAATCGCGCAGGGTCGTCCCACCAAGCTCGAGTGCGCGTGCGAGCGTTGTGCGCACGCTGGCCAGCAGGCGTTCAGACCGCGGGCGTGACAGCTTGCAGCAACGGGTCCTCGGGTCGATGCCGGCGGCGAACAGGGCCTCACAGGCATAGATGTTGCCAGCGCCGACGACGATGTCACCGGCGAGCAGCGCCGCCTTGACAGCCGTGCGACGCGGGTGCAGTGCGGCGTGGAACCGCGCTGGTGTCAACGACTCATCGAAAGGCTCGGCGCCCAGACGCGCCAACAAGTTCGCCGCGGGCGGCAGGTCGAGCGCGGGCGACCACACCACGGCGCCGAAACGCCGTGGATCGGTCAAGCGCAGACCGCCCTGCGTGGTCACCAGGTCGAAGTGATCGTGCTTGCCCGCAGGCGCAAGCCCGGCCGTCGCCGTGAAGGCCAAGGAACCCGACATCCCCAGGTGCAACAGCAGCCCGCCCGCCGGGTCTGCGCGCGGGTCTGCCTCGTCGCGCGTCAGCGGCAACCAGAGGTACTTGCCACGCCGCGTGGCCAGGCCCACGATGCTGCCAACCAGCGAGTCCGGCCGGCAGCCCAGTGGCCAGCGCAAGGGCGAGCCCAGGCGTATACCGAGCACGCGTGCCCCGGCAATGCGCTCGGCAAAGCTGCGCCGCGTGACTTCCACCTCGGGCAATTCGGGCATGGCCGCAATGATAGGAGCCAGGACATTGAACGTTGGCGCGACGCCAGACTCCTAGAATGTCCTGAACCGCGAAGGATCTGGATGCCCGCTGAAACTGCCCACCCATCTCGCGCCCTGACGGGCGGGCGATGGTTCGCCGTGGCTGCCACTGTCCTGTCGGCAACGCTTGTCTTTGCGCAGACGCCGGGTTCGCAGCTCGATGCCGGGGCTGCGTCGGCGTCGCCTGAGGTCGCGCGCTCGGCACTTGACGCACCGCTGTTCTATCAGCTGCTGATCGGTGAGATCGAGCTGCGCAATGGCGAAGCGGGCAACGCCTACGCCGTGCTGCTCGACGCCGCGCGACGCACGCGCGACGAATCGCTGTTCAAGCGCAGCATCGAGGTTGCCCTGCAGGCACGCGCGGGCGACCAGGCGCTGGCTGCGGCGCGCGTCTGGAGGCAGACGCTTCCGCAGTCACTGGAGGCATTGCGCTACGAGCTGCAATTGCTGGCCACGCTCAATCGCAGTGCCGAGGTCGGCGAGCCCCTGAAGCTGCTGCTCGCCCGCACGCCGGAGGCCGAACGCGCAGAGTTGATCGCAACCCTGCCGCGCCTGTTCCAGCGCATGCCTGACAAACGCCAGGCAGCAAGCCTGATCGAGGAGCTGCTACAGCCCTACACCCAGGCGGCGCACACCCCGGCCACGCGCACCGCGGCGCACGTGTCCAGCGGCCGTGCATGGTGGCTGGCGGGCGACTCGGCGCGGGCTTTGGGTCACGCCGAGCGGGCGCTGGCCGACGATGCAGCAGCAGCCGGGCCGGCGCTGTTGGCGATCGACCTGATGAGCACGTCCCCTGGCGCGGAAAAACTGGTGACCGAGCACTTGAAGCGCCCAGGCGCCGACCTCGGCGTGCAGCTGGCCTACGTGCGCGCATTGAGCGGCGCACAACGCTACGTCGATGCGATTGCGCAACTCAAGATCGTCACGCGCAACAAGCCCGAGTTGGCCGCGCCCTGGCTGAGTCTTGGCGCTTTACAGCTCGAGCTTCGCGCTTCGCGCGAGGCCGAGGTCTCACTGCAACGCTTTCTGGCCGCGCAGGCATCAGCCACTGCAGGCCTTGCCGCGAAGTCCGATGACGACGACGATGACGACGACAGCAGCCGCGGCAGCGACGGTGGCCAGACCCAGGCCTGGCTGATGCTCGCGCAAGCCGCCGACCAACGCGGTGACGCCAAGGCGGCCAACGCCTGGCTCGACAAGATCGACAACCCGCAGCGTGCACTCGAGGTGCAAACCCGCCGTGCAACGCTGCTGGCGCGCCAGGGCAAACTGCGCGAGGCCCGCGTGTTGGTGCAACAGGTGCCCGAGCGACGGCCCGAAGACGCGCGCGCCAAGTTGTTTGCCGAAAGCCAGGTGTTGCGCGAGGTCAAGCGCTGGAATGACGCTCACGACGTTCTGGTGACCGCCAGCGAGCGCTTCCCTGGCGACGCGGACCTGCTCTACGAGCAGGCGATGATGGCCGAAAAGCTGCTGCGCATCGACGAGATGGAGCGCGTGTTGCGCCGCGTGATCGAGTTGAAGCCAGACCATCACCACGCGTACAACGCCCTCGGCTACTCGCTGGCCGATCGCAATCTGCGCCTGCCTGAGGCGCAAACGCTGATCAGGAAGGCGCTCGAACTTGCGCCTAACGACCCCTTCATCACCGACAGCCTTGGCTGGGTCGAGTACCGCCTTGGCAACCGTGACGAGGCCTTGCGCCTGCTGCGCCAGGCCTACGCTTCGCGGCCCGATGCCGAGATTGCCGCGCACCTGGGCGAGGTCCTGTGGGCGAGCGGCGCGCGCGACGATGCGCGTCGCATCTGGCGTGAAGGCCGGGAACGCGATGCCGTCAACGAGGTGCTGCGCGAAACACTGACCCGGCTACAGGTCAAGTTGTGACGCGTCTGGCGGCGCTGGCCGGCGCGCTCGCGTTGTTGGCCCTGCTGGCAGCATGCACTACGACACCGCGCCCTGCGCCCGAGCTTGTTGGCCGGCTGGCCGTGCGCGTCGAAGCCCATCAAGGCAGCCCGGCACGCAACCTGACGACCCAGTTCGAGCTGCGCGGCGATGCGCAGACCGGCGGCCTCGAGCTGACCACGCCGCTCGGCAGCACGACAGCGCAGATCCGCTGGCGGCCTGGCGTGGCCGAGCTGGTCAGCGCCGAACACACCCGAACATTCGACAGCCTTGACGAACTGGCGCAGGACTTGCTCGGCGAGCCGCTGCCACTGGCGGCGCTGTTCGAGTGGTTGCGCGGCCGACCCTGGCCCAGCGCGGCGAGCGTGGCCCGCGACGGCGGCTTCGAGCAACTCGGCTGGCGCGTCGATCTGTCGCGCTTTGCCGAAGGTTGGGTGCGCGCAGATCGCGAACGTGAACCCGCAGTGTCGGTTCGCGCGAAACTGGAGCGGCCAGAGTGAGCTTGCAAGCCTTGTTCGATGTGCCGGCGCCGGCCAAGATCAACCTGTTCCTGCACGTTGTTGGCCGGCGCGATGACGGTTATCACCTGCTGCAATCGGTGTTCCTGCTGATCGACTGGGCCGACACCCTGCACTTCGAGCGTCGCGACGATGGTCGCCTGCAACGCCACGACCTCGGCGCTGCGCTGCCCGCCGACGACCTGAGCCTGGCCGCCGCACGCCTGCTGCAGTCCGAGAGCGCCACGGCTCTGGGTGTAGACATCTCGCTCGACAAGCGCTTGCCCTGGGCCGCGGGGCTGGGTGGCGGCAGCTCGGACGCGGCCACGACGCTGCTGGCGTTGAATCGGTTGTGGGACCTGAATTGGCCGCGGCAAAGACTGGCGAGGCTGGGCGCGCAGGTCGGCGCCGACGTGCCATTCTTCATCGGCGGCCAAAACGCGTTTGTCGAGGGCATCGGCGAGCAACTCACACCGATCAAGGCGCCGAAGCAGTGGCTGGCCGTCGTCAAGCCTGCCGCCGGCCTGGCCACGCAGGAGATCTTCGCGCACCCGGCCCTGGTCCGCGACACGCCGGCTGCTATACTTTCGGGCTTTCTTGCAGACGCAGCAAAACCCGGGTTTTGGGCAAATGAGTGGGGCCAAGCCTACGGTCGAAACGACCTGCAGCCGCCCGCTGAAGACCGCTGTCCCGAGGTGGCCCAGGCCGCCGGATGGCTCGAGAATCACTTCGGCAACAGCCGCATGACGGGCTCGGGTAGCGCAGTGTTTGCAAGGAACGGCACGGGCGACCAGCCCTTGGTGACATGGCCGGCGGAAGCACTTCCGCCGGGCTGGGTCGGTCGGATGTGCCGCAGCCTGGACCAGCACCCACTGCTGGACTGGGCCGGCTGAAACGTTTTTTGGGGCTGCGGCGCGAGCCGCCGTCCTGTGTAGGGGAGTCGCCAAGTTGGTTAAGGCATCGGATTTTGATTCCGACATACGAGGGTTCGAGTCCTTCCTCCCCTGCCAAAGTCTCTGCTTCGCAACCCATCAGCCCTGACCCGCCGCCTGCCCTCGAAAGCCACCGTCGTGCTGTTCAACACCGTGCTCTTCACTGGCAATGCCAACCGCGCGCTGGCCCAGGAAATTGCCTCCAACCTGGGCGTCGAGCTCGGCAAGGCCAATGTGGGGCGTTTCTCGGACGGCGAAGTCACGGTCGAGCTGCTGCAGAACGTGCGCGCCCGCGACGTTTTCGTCGTGCAGTCCACCTGCGCGCCGACCAATGACAACATCATGGAGTTGTTGATCATGGTCGATGCACTGAAGCGCGCCAGCGCGCGGCGCATCACTGCCGTGATCCCCTACTTCGGCTACGCCCGCCAAGACCGCCGGCCGCGCAGCACACGGGTGCCGATCAGCGCCAAGGTGGTGGCCAACCTGCTCGAGACCGTCGGCGTCGAGCGAGTGCTGACGATGGACTTGCACGCCGACCAGATCCAGGGCTTCTTCGACATTCCGGTTGACAACATCTATGCCTCGCCGGTGCTGCTGTCGGACCTGAAGAGCAAGAACTACCAGGACCTGATCGTCGTTTCGCCCGACGTGGGCGGTGTGGTGCGTGCGCGCGCGCTGGCCAAACAATTGGGCTGCGACCTGGCCATCATCGACAAGCGCCGCTCGTCCGCCAATGTGTCTGAAGTGATGCACGTGATCGGCGAGACCGAGGGCCGCAACTGCGTGATCATGGACGACATGATCGACACCGCCGGCACATTGGTGAAGGCCGCTGAGGTGTTGAAGGAACGCGGTGCGAAGAGCGTGTACGCCTATTGCACGCACGCGGTGTTCTCGGGCCCGGCGATCGAGCGCATCAGGTCTTCGGCGCTCGACGAGGTCGTCATCTGCAACACGATCCCGATCAGCGACAGCGCCAAGGCCTGCGCCAAGATCCGCCAGTTGTCGGTGGCGTTCCTGTTTGCCGAAACGATTCGGCGGATTTCGGATGGCGAGTCGGTGACGTCCTTGTTCGCCGAACAGAACAATAATTTCTAGTAGGACAGCGGGCTCCTTTAGGGAGCCCTTTTCGCGAGGGGCCTTGCGGCCCTTCTAACCTGGAGCCCTGGTCGCGGGGCTCCATCAATGGAGTGAAAACCATGAAATTCGTCGCTTTTGAGCGTACGTTGCAGGGGACCGGAGCGAGCCGCCGCCTGCGCCTGACCAACAAGGTGCCAGGCATCGTCTATGGGGCCGGAACGCCCTCGATGATCGAACTCGATCACAACGCGCTGTACTTCGCGTTGAAGAAGGAGGCCTTCCACTCGTCGCTGCTCGAGATGGAACTGGCAGGCAAGACCGAGAAGGTGCTGTTGCGCGATTTCCAGATGCATGCCTGGAAACAGATCGTGCTGCACGTCGACTTCCAGCGCGTCGACGAAACCACGCGCATCACCAAGAAGGTGCCGCTGCACTTCATCAACGAAGAAAACTCGCCAGCCGTCAAGACTGACAAGTGCCTGGTGGCGCACGTGCAGACCGAAGTCGAAATCCAGTGCCTGGCCGCGCAGCTGCCCGAGTTCATCGCCGTGGACCTCGGCAGCCTGGTCAAGGGCCAGTCGCTGCATGTCAGCGACCTCGTGCTCGGTGAAGGCGTCAAGGTCGTGACGCGCGGCAAGAAGAACCCGGTGATCGCGGCCGTGACGATGCCGAAGGAAGAGGTTGAGGAAGCCGCTCCCGCACCGGTGATCGCTGCGGCGCCGGCCGACAAGAAGGCCAAGAAGACGGAGAAGCAGAACAAGAAATGATCGCCTGCTGACGATCTCCAGGGCCCCGCTTTGCGGGGCTCTTTCATTTGCACGCCGCACTTATCATCGCGCCAACATGACGATTCGCATGCTGGTCGGCCTCGGCAACCCGGGCCCTGATTACGACGCCACGCGGCACAACGCCGGTTTCTGGTGGCTCGATGGTGTCGCTGCCAAGCTCGGTGCGCGGCTCGCATTCGATCGCAGCTACCAAGGTCTGGTCGCGCGCGTGAACCGCGTGGGAGGCGAGCCACTGTGGCTGGTCGAGCCGCAGACCTACATGAACCTGTCGGGCAAGTCGGTGGCCACGCTGGCGCGCTTTTTCAAGATTCCGCCCGAGCAGATCCTGGTTGCCCATGATGAGCTCGATCTCTTGCCAGGTCAGGTGAAACTGAAACTCGGCGGCAGCCATGCCGGCCACAACGGTCTGAAGGACATCGTCGCGCAGCTCGGCAGCGCCGATTTCTGGCGCCTGCGCCTGGGCATCGGCCACCCAGGCGTCAAGGCCGAGGTGATCCACTACGTGCTGAAGAAACCGTCACAAGAACACCGCGAGGCCATCGAGCACTGCATCACGCGCACGCTCGAAGCGCTCGATCTGCTGTTGGCCGGCGAGATGGAACGCGCGATGATGAAAGTGCACGTCAAGCCACCGCGGCCAAAATCGACAGTGGCCATCGCGGACACAAAGGAGAGGGAAGAACCATGACGATTTACCGCTTGGCCATGTTGCTCGCTGCGCAACTGCTGGCCTGCCACGGTGCCGAAGCCGCAGCGCAGAAAGTCTTTCGCTGTGGCCCCGACGGACGCATCTATTCGCAAACGCCGTGCAAGGACGGCTATGAGGCCATCGCCGACGACAAGCGCAGCCCCGAGCAGCGCAAGGCCGCCGAAGACGCCGTCAAGCGCGAGGAAAAGCAGGCCAAGGAGGCAGTGGCCGCGCAGGGTGCCGCCTCGACTGCCAAGCCGGCTGCCGCCAAGCCGGCGGCATCAGCGGCGCCAAGTGCATCGGCCAGCGCTAGCAATCGAAAGCCCGAACCCAAGAAGCCCCAGCCGACTCAGCCCTGAGCAGTGCCGGCGGCCAGCGCGACGGGTTGCTGCAGGCCTTGGTACTTGGCCAAGAGCGCGTCCCTGGATTCGACATGTTGCGGATGCAGCGGAATGCAAGCCACCGGGCAAACCTGCACGCACTGCGGCTCGTCGAAATGGCCGACGCACTCGGTGCAACGCAAGGGCTCGATCTGGTAGTAATCGACGCCCATCGAAATGGCCTGGTTCGGGCATTCGGGTTCACAGACATCGCAATTGATGCACTCGTCGGTGATCATCAACGCCATCGCGGCCCTCCCGCCGGGCCGCTCCCAAGGGGGGCCACGCACCCCTGGGGGGCAGCGAGCGCCAGCGAGCTTGGGGGCACCATCATTCGCGCGGCGCTTGCGCCACGCGCTCCTTCAGTTTCTCGAGTACCAAGGGTGCCACGAACTTGGAGACATCACCGCCAAGAATGGCAATCTCCCGCACGAACGTGCCGCTGATGTATTGGTACTGATCGCTCGGCGTCAGGAACAGGGTCTCGACCTCGGGCATCAGCTGGCGGTTCATGCCCGCCATCTGGAACTCGTACTCGAAGTCGCTGACTGCGCGCAGGCCACGCACCACCACCTTGGCGCCATGGCCGACCACGAAGTCGCGCAGCAGGCCACGAAAAGCAAGCACTTCGACGTTGGGGTAGGACTGCGCCAACTGCGTCGCGATCTCCATGCGCTCGGCGATCGAGAACATCGTGCGCTTGTGGTGGCCCGCCGCCACCGCCACGATCAGGCGTTCGAACAAGCGGCTGGCACGGGCGATCAAGTCCTGATGCCCCAAGGTCATCGGGTCGAACGTACCGGGGTAGACGGCGGTCAGGCGGGTGACAGAAGTCATGGCAGGCGCTCTCCTCGGGCGGCGGCAGTTTAGCCCGCGGCAGGGCGGCCCAAGTGGGCGTCACCCCGCCGACGGCGCAACACCGACGGCGTCTCGCGTGTCAGCATGGTGGGCGCGCACGAACAGGTGGGCGTGGACGGCGCCGGCGCGCAGGTGGCGGTGCAGTGCGAACCCGGCAGGCCCCGCGTCAAACTCGCGCGGCGCTTCGAGGTAGAGGAACCCGCCGGGGGCAACAGTCGGCGCGGCAGCGGCCAGCGCGGCCTCGAAGTCGTTCGCGTCGAACGGCGGATCGAGCAGCACCAGTTCGAAGCGCTCCGGAGTGCAGCGCTTGAGCCAGGCCAGCGCGTCGGCAGCCAGCACCTGCACGGCGTCGGCCTTCAGGCGGGCCTTGACTTCGCTCAGGCCGCGCACCAACACCGCATCGCGTTCGAGCAACAGGACCTCGGTCGCACCGCGTGATGCCGCCTCGAAGCCGAGCGCGCCGCTGCCGGCAAAGGCATCGAGAACGCGCCAACCCGCGAGGTCCTGGCCGAGCCAGTTGAACAGGGTTTCGCGGACCCGATCAGGTGTCGGGCGCAGGCCCGGCCGGTCGGCCACCGGCAACTTGCTGCGCTTCCACCGGCCGCCGATCAGGCGGACTTCACCGGGTGGGCCGCCACGCGGGCGGGTATTCCGGATCACTGGCGAACCGCGATGCCGTCGCGCGCCAGCAGCGCCTTGGCCTGGCCCACGGTGAACTCGCCGTAGTGGAAGATGCTGGCGGCGAGCACTGCATCGGCGCCGCCGATGCGGATGCCGTCGCTCAAGTGCTCGAGCGCACCGACGCCGCCCGAGGCAATGACCGGTACCGGCACCGCGTCAGTCACCGCACGCGTCAGTTCGAGGTCGAAGCCACTCTTGGTGCCGTCGCGATCCATGCTGGTCAGCAGGATCTCGCCGGCCCCGAGCTCAGTCATGCGCCGGGCCCAGGCCACCGCGTCCAGGCCAGTGTCGTGACGACCGCCATGGGTATAGACGTGCCAGCCGCCACCCGCCTGGCGCTTGGCATCGATGGCGACGACGATGCACTGCGCGCCATACTTGTCACTGGCCTCACGGATCAAGTCGGGTCGCGCCACTGCCGCTGAGTTGAAGCTGACCTTGTCGGCGCCGGCATTGAGCAGGCGGCGCACATCGGCCACGCTGCGCACACCGCCGCCGACGGTCAACGGGATGAAGACCTGCGCGGCGACAGCTTCGATGATCGGCAGGATCAGGTCGCGCGCGTCGCTGGTGGCCGTGATGTCGAGAAAGGTCAACTCGTCGGCGCCCTGCTCGTTGTAGCGCGCGGCGATCTCGACCGGGTCGCCGGCGTCGCGCAATTCGACGAAGTTGACGCCCTTGACGACTCGTCCGCCAGTGACGTCGAGGCAGGGGATGACGCGTTTGGCGAGCATCAATCCTGCGCCGCGATCTCGTCAGCGCGCACTTGCGCCGCCGTGAAGTCCAGCGCGCCGTTGTAGATTGCGCGGCCGCAGATCACACCCTTGACACCCTCGGCCTCGATCGCGCACAGGCTCTCGATGTCGGCGATGCCGGCCAGACCACCCGAGGCAAAGACCGGGATGGTGAGCGCCTGCGCGAGTTTCACCGTGGCCTCGATGTTGATGCCGGTGAGCATGCCGTCGCGGCCGATATCGGTGTAGATCACACCCTCGACGCCGTAGTCCTGGAACTTCTTCGCCAGGTCGATGACCTCGTGGCCGCTGAGCTTGCTCCAGCCATCGGTGGCAACCTTGCCATCCTTGGCATCGAGGCCGACGATGATGTGGCCGCCGAACGCAGTGCAGGCGTCGCGCAGAAAACCGGGGTTCTTGACCGCGGCAGTGCCGATGATCACGTAGCTCAGGCCGTCGTCGAGATAGCGCTCGATGGTGTCGAGATCGCGCAGACCACCGCCGAGTTGCACCGGGATCTCGTCGCCGACCGCGCGAATGATCGCCTTGACTGCGGCTTCGTTGACAGGCTTGCCGGCGAAGGCACCGTTCAGATCGACTAGGTGCAAGCGCCGCGCTCCGGCCGTGAGCCAGCGCCGCGCCATCGCCGCCGGATCCTCGCCAAAGGTGGTCGATACGTTCATGTCGCCCTTTTCGAGGCGCACGCAGTGACCGTCCTTGAGGTCGATGGCGGGTATCAGCAGCATGGTGGTGTGAAGGAGCAGAACGCTCAGGGCTTCCAGGTGAGGAAGTTGCGGTACAGCGTCAGGCCGTCAGCGGCGCTCTTCTCGGGGTGGAACTGGGTGGCGAAAATGTTATCCCGCGCCACGGCCGAGGTAAAGCGCGAGCCATATTCGGTCAGGCCCGTGCTGTGGCGCGGGTCAGACGGGTCGGCATAAAAGCTGTGCACGAAGTAGAACCAGGCGTTGTCGGGCACGCCGGACCACAGCGCGTGGGGCTGCACCTGCTGCACCCGGTTCCAGCCCATCTGCGGCACCTTGTAGCGGCTGCCGTCGGGCTGCAACGCGCCTTCCAGGGAAAAGCGTCTGACACGCCCGCCGATCAGGCCGAGCCCAGGGGTGTCCTGCTCTTCGCTGTGATCGAGCAGCATCTGCATGCCCACGCAGACACCGAACAGCGGCTTGTTCGCAGCGGCGTGCAGAACCGCGTCCTTCAGGCCGGAGTCGTGCAGCTCGCGCATGCAATCGCGCATCGCGCCCTGCCCCGGCAATACGACACGCTCGGCGGCGAACACATCCTCGGGTTTGCGCGTAATGACGACCTCGATGCCGCTGCCCGCAGCCACATGCATCACGGCCTGCGACACCGAGCGCAGATTGCCCATGCCGTAGTCGACGACCGCAACGGTGCGAGACATCTGGACTGCTGCGCCGCGTTACGCCGACGCCGCGTTGCGCGACGCGGTCGATCCGCAACGGTCGTCGGCGTACGGCCCGTTGCGGACGTTCGCGTGTGTGCTTGGCAATGCACACCTGCATCGGCGCGGGATCTGGCCACTGGGGTGCCCTGCTCCGCTCATGTCCCCCAGCCTCGGCCTGCGGCCAAGGCCTCCTCCTTTACTTCGCTGCGCAGGGCGCCCCAGCGGCCAGATCCGACGGCAGGGGTTGTTCGCGAGTGCGGGACGCCACCCATCCGGTCTGCCGCGGGCGTGGGGTGGCCGCTGTAGCGAAGTAAAGGAGGAGGCCTTGGCCGCAGGCCAAGGCCGGGGGACATGAGCGTAAGCGGCCGCCCCGCGCTCGCGGCACGCACCGAGGGAGGAACGCGAGCCGCAACAATGCCGCTCGTTCGGGAACGTCCGCAATGGGCCGCAAGGCGCCGATCGAATCGACAGCTGACTCATCTCAAAGCGAACCCTTGGTCGACGGGATCATGCCCACACTGCGTGCATCGATGGTCAGCGCCATGCGCAGCGCGCGGCCAAAAGCCTTGAACACCGTCTCGCACTGATGGTGCGCGTTGGCACCCTTCAGGTTGTCGATGTGCAGCGTGACGAGCGCGTGGTTGGCGAAGCCCTGGAAGAACTCATAGGTCAGCTGGGTGTCGAAGCCGCCGACCACGCCGCTCTTGAACGGCACGTCCATGTGCAGGCCCGGGCGGCCGGAGAAGTCAATCACCACGCGCGACAGTGCTTCGTCCAGCGGTACGTAGGCATGGCCGTAGCGGGTCAGGCCGGCTTTGTCGCCGACGGCCTTGGCCACGGCCAGGCCGAGCGTGATGCCGACGTCTTCGACCGTGTGATGGCCGTCGATGTGCAGGTCGCCCTTGGCGTCGATCTCGAGGTCGATCAGGCCGTGCCGCGCCACCTGGTCGAGCATGTGGTCGAAGAAACCGATGCCGGTGGCCAGTTGGGCCAGGCCCGTGCCGTCGAGGTTCACGCGGGCGCGGATCTGGGTTTCCTTGGTGTTGCGCTGGACTTCGGCCACGCGCGGCGGGTTCGGGGCGGTCATCACAAGCTCGCTTTCAAGGCATCGATCATCAGGGTGTTCTCTTCAGGCGTGCCGACTGTCAGGCGCAGGCAGTTGGCCAGCAAGGGGTGCAGGCCGGCAATGTGCTTGACCAGCACGCCGCGCGACTTCAGCCCTTCGAAGGCGCGCGTCGAGTCGGGCACGCGCACCAGCAGCATGTTGGCATCGCTGGGAAACACGGTCACGCCGGGCACGGCCGCCAGCGCTGCCGCCAGGCGAGAGCGCTCGGCGCGCAACACGGTCGCCTGCTCGGCGAACACGGCGGCGTGCTCCAGCGCGAACAGCGTCGCCTCGGCGTTGAGCACGCTGATGTTGTACGGCGGCATGACCTTCTCGATCTGCTCGATCAGCGCCGCCGCGCCAGCCAGGTAGCCCAGGCGCACGCCGGCCAGGCCGAACTTCGACAGCGTGCGCATCACGAGCACATGCGGAAGGGCGGCCATGCGCTGCATCCAGGTCCGCGACGAGAACGGCTGGTAGGCCTCGTCGAACACCACCAGGCCGTGCTGCTCGCCGACGGCCGCAACGATGCAGTCGATCACGGCGTCGTCGAACAGGTTGCCGGTCGGGTTGTTGGGGTAGGCGATGTAGGTCAGCGCCGGCCGTTCGCGCTCGATCGCCGCCAGCATGGCGGCCTCATCGAGCTCGAAAGTGGTCGTCAGCGGCACGCCGACAAAGCGCAGGCCGCGCAGCCGCGCCGACATCTCGTACATCACGAAACCGGGCAGTGGTGCCAGCACCACTGCGCCGGGCACGTCGCAGGCCACCGACAGCAGGTCGATCAACTCATCGGAGCCATTGCCGATGACGACGCGGCAACCCGCGGGCACGTCGAAGTGCTTGCCCAGCGCGGCCGCAACGTCGCCCTTGCCCAGCGGATACCGATTCAGCGCGACGCGCGCCAGCCGCTCGCCCAGTTCGCGCCGCAAGGCGGGCGGCAAGCCGAACGGGTTCTCCATCGCGTCGAGCTTGACCATGCCCGCGCTGGGCTGGATGGCGTAGCCGGCGGCGGACTGCACGTCCTGGCGGATCGTGCGGGCGATGCGTTCGTTCAGTGGCGTCATCGGTTCACTCGATCGGAAAGACCATCTCGTGCTCACCGTCGCTGACCTTGCCGGTGTAGCGGAAACCGAAGCGCTCATAGAAAGGCCCGACCGGGTTCTCGGGCACGTGCGAGAGGCCGACGCTGGCCACGCCCATGCGTCGTGCCTCGTCGATCAGCCATCGCATCGCTGCCTGGCCGTGGCCCTGGCGCTGGTAGCGCGCGTCGACCATCAGGCGCCAGATGTAGAGCTGGTCGGCGCGGTCCGTGATGTCGGGATCGCGGCGCGCGTCCCACAGCAGCAGGAAGCCGACGGGCTGACCATCGGCGTACAGGCCGAGCGGCCGGCCAGCGGGCCGGTAGGCCGCCTGCGCCAGCGACTTCGGCACCGAGGCGACGAAGGTTTCCTGCTCTGGCGTGGTCTTGAGCTTGATCAGGTCATCGACATTGGCATCGGTGACAGGCCGGACCTCGAACACCGACGGCGTCACCGGCGCGGCGTCGCCAACCCCGAGACGCATCTCGGCCGCGCGCGCGTGGGCCTGCAGGCCTTCGCCGTGCGCGAGCACCGATGCGATCTGGCCCAAGGTCTGCGCGCCCTGCGCACTGACCTCGATCAGGCTCGTGCGCTTGACGAAGTCGTACACGCCCAGCGGCGACGAGAAGCGCGCCGTGCCGGCGGTGGGCAGCACATGGTTCGGCCCGGCGCAGTAGTCACCCAGGCTCTCGCTCGTGAAGCGCCCGAGGAAGATCGCGCCGGCGTGCTTCAACAGCGGCTCCCAGCGCTCGGGAGTCGCGCTGGAGACCTCGAGGTGCTCGGGCGCAATACGGTTGCTGATGGCGCATGCTTCTTCCATCGAGCGCGTGTGGATCAGCGCGCCGCGGCCGGCCAGTGAAGCGCGGATGATCTTCTCGCGCGGCAACGTCGGCAACAGGCGCTCGATGGCCTGCGCCACGGCATCGAGGTAAGCCGCGTCGGGGCTGAGCAGGATGCTCTGCGCCAGTTCGTCGTGCTCGGCCTGGCTGAACAGGTCCATCGCCACCCAGTCGGGCGGCGTGCTGCCGTCAGCCAGCACGAGGATCTCGCTCGGCCCCGCGATCATGTCGATGCCGACCTGGCCGAAGACCTGCTTCTTGGCGCTGGCCACGAACGCATTGCCCGGGCCGGTGATCTTGTCCACGCGCGGAATCGTCGCCGTGCCGTAGGCCAGTGCGGCCACGGCCTGCGCGCCGCCGACCGTGAAGACGCGGTGCACGCCGGCCACCTGCGCCGCAGCCAGCACAAGGGCATTCCTTTCGCCGCGAGGCGTGGGCACCACCATCACGATCTCGCCCACACCCGCCACCCGCGCCGGCACCACGTTCATCAGCACGGACGACGGATACGCCGCCTTGCCCCCCGGCACATACACGCCCACGCGGTCGAGCGGCGTGACCTTCTGGCCGAGCAGCGTGCCGTCGGCGTCGCGGTAGGCAAAGCCGCGGCAGGCCGCATCGAGCTGGCGCTGGTGGTAGCTGCGCACCCGCTCGGCCGCCACCTCGAGGGCGAGTCGTTGTTCAGGCGTGATCGCAGCCAGTGCCGCCGCCAGCTGATCGCGCGACAACTCAAGTTCGGCCACGCTGGCGGCGTTCACGCCGTCGAAGCGCGCGCTGTACTCCAGCACTGCGGCGTCACCGCGTTGCCGCACATCGGCAATGATCGCGGCCACCGTCGCGTCGGTTGACGCATCGGTCTGAGCCGACCACTGCAGCGCAGCGAACTGCGCCTCGAAGTCAGGCTGCGCGGTCGACAGGCGTCGGACGATGCTCACGCCTGCACCGCCTTCTCGAACGCTTCGATCAAGGGCCGGATGGCATCGCGCTTCAACTTCAGCGCGGCCTGGTTGACGATCAACCGCGACGAGATATCGACGATGTGCTCGACTTCGACCAGGTTGTTGGCGCGCAGCGTGCTGCCGGACGAAACCAGGTCGACGATCGCATCGGCCAGCCCCGTCAGCGGCGCCAGCTCCATCGAGCCGTAGAGCTTGATCAGGTCGACGTGCACGCCCTTGTCGGCGAAATGCTGGCGGGCCACCCCCGTGTACTTGGTGGCCACGCGGATGCGCGAGCCCTGCTTGACGGCACTGGCGTAATCGAAATCGGCACGCGTGGCCACACTCATGCGGCAGCGCGCGATCTTCAGATCCAGCGGCTGGTAGATGCCCTCGCCGCTGTGTTCGAGCAGGATGTCCTTGCCGGCCACGCCGAGGTCAGCGCCGCCGTACTGCACGTAGGTCGGCACATCCGTGGCACGCACCAGCACCACGCGCACGTCGGGCCGGCTGGTGGCCAGAATCAGCTTGCGCGAGGTGTCGGGGTCTTCCAGCACCTCGATGCCGGCCGCCTTCAGCAGCGGCAGGCATTCGTCGAGGATGCGGCCTTTGGACAGCGCCAGGGTGATCAGGCCGCCCGCCGGGCCGCCCCAAGGAAGGCCTGCGCCCCCTTGGGGGGCCGCGAACGCAGTGAGCTTGGGGGTGGTAGTCATCCCGCCACCCTCTCGATGTCGGCACCAATGGCGCGCAGCTTGGCTTCCATGCGGTCGTAGCCGCGGTCGAGGTGATAGATGCGTTCGACCTGGGTCTGGCCTTCGGCCACCAGGCCGGCGATCACCAGGCTGGCCGAGGCGCGCAGGTCGGTGGCCATCACGGTGGCACCCGACAGCCGCGGCAAGCCGTGCACCACCGCCGTGTGGCCATCGACTTCGATCTTGGCGCCCAGGCGCACCAACTCGTTGACGTGCATGAAGCGGTTCTCGAAGATCGTCTCGCTGATGCGCGCGCTGCCTTCGGCGATGCAGTTGACGGTCATCAACTGCGCCTGCATGTCGGTCGGAAAGGCCGGGTACTCGCTGGTGCGAAACCCGACGGCTTTGGGCCGCGCATCCGCGCGCACCCGGATCCAGTCGGCGCCAGCCTCGATCTGCGCGCCGGCCTCGCGCAACTTGTCGATCAGCGCGTCGAGGTGGTCGGCGCGCGTGCCGCGCAGCGTCACGTCACCGCCGGCGGCGACCACCGCGCAGAGGAAGGTTCCGGTCTCGATGCGGTCCGGGATGATGCGGTGGCTGCCCTTCGGGGGGTGCAAGGTGCTCACGCCCTGCACGTGGATGCGTCCGCTGCCCTGGCCTTCGATCCTCGCGCCCATCGCAATCAGCAACTCCGCCAGGTCGGTGACTTCGGGTTCCTGGGCGGCGTTCTCGAGTACGGTCTCGCCGTCGGCCAGCACGGCGGCCATCAGCAGGTTCTCGGTGCCAGTGACCGTGACCATGTCGGTCGTGATCCGGGCGCCCTTCAGACGCTTGGCCTTGGCCAGGATGTAGCCGTGCTCAACGCTGATTTCGGCGCCCATGGCCTGCAGACCCTTGATGTGCTGATCGACCGGCCGCGAGCCGATGGCGCAGCCGCCCGGGAGCGAGACCTTGGCCCGGCCCAGCCGCGCCAGCAGCGGGCCGAGCACCAGGATCGACGCACGCATCGTCTTGACCAGCTCGTACGGCGCTTCCGCGGCGCTGATCTTCGAAGCGTCGAGCGTCACCGTTTCCGGCGCATCGGCGTGACGCTCGGCCACCACGCCCATGCTGCGCAGGAGCTTGAGCATCGTGGCCACGTCCTGCAGGCGCGGCACGTTGGCCAGGGTCACCGGCTCGGCCACGAGCAGCGCGGCGGTCAGCTCGGGCAGGGCGGCGTTCTTGGCGCCAGCGATCGGCACCTCGCCTTGCAGCCGGCGGCCACCGCGGATGAGAAGCTTGTCCATGATCGTCGTCCGTTGGGCGGCGGACGCACGCGCTGCGGGAGACCGGTGGACGTGCGCCGTTGCCGAACGCCGCCAACCGCCACCCGCAGCCTGTGCGCCGCGGGCAGGGTCAGTGGTGGTGGACCGGTTGGGCGTCAGCCGGGCGGCTGGTGTGCCACTCGGCGGGTGTCAGCGTCTTCATCGACAGCGCGTGAATTTGTTCGCGCATTCTATCGCCCAGGGCTGCGTAGACGCGCTGGTGGCGGGCAACGCGCGAACGGCCCTCGAACTCGGCAGCCACGATGGTGGCGAAGAAATGCCGGCCATCGCCCTCGACCTCGACATGCTCGCAGGCCAGGCCGGCGACAATGAAATTGCGCACTTCGTCGGGCGTGGGGTCGGTTCCTGCCATGGTGGGGCAATTGTAGGTGCCGCGCTGTCGTACATTGCGGCGCATCGTCATGGAAGGCTTCACCAATGAGCACGATGCAAATCGTCGTCTGGGTTGTGCTGGTCACGCTGGCGCTGTGGATGTTGTCGGCCTACAACCGGCTCGTGCGCAGCCGCAACGAGATCGCCAATGCCTTTGCGCAGATCGACGTTCAATTGAAGCGCCGATACGACCTGATCCCCAACCTCGTCGATGTGGCGCGCAAGTACGTGCAGCACGAGCGCGACACGCTGGAAGCGGTGATCGCCGCGCGCAACACGGCCAGGAGTGCTGGAGATTCGGCACGCGCCAAGCCAGCAGATGCCCAGCGCATCGCCGCGTTGGGCAGTGCCGAAGGGGCGCTGGCGGGTGCGATGCGCCAGCTGGCTGTCGTTGTCGAGGCCTACCCTGATTTGAAGGCCGACGCCACGCTGCGCGAGTTGAGCGAAGAGCTGGGCCACACCGAAAACCGCATCGCCTTCGCACGCCAGGCCTTCAACGACAACGTGCTCGACTACAACAACACCGCACAGCAAGTGCCGACGAACCTCGTCGCCGGCGTTTTCAGCTTCAAGCCGGCGGCGATGCTCGAAGCGACAAGCACCGAGGCCGAGCGCAACGCGGTGAGAGTCGCACTCTAGATTGACCATGCTCTTTCGCCAGCACGAGCGCACGGCCCGGCAATCCACGCTGCACCTGCTGGCCTTGTTCGCGCTGGTCGTTGTCGGCCTGCTGCTGGCCGTGAATTCCGTCCTGGCGTTGATCTACTGGCTCACGTTCCCGTTCGCGCGCGGCTTTCCGACCCTGTTCTTCGAGACCAACACGGTGCTGGTGCTGCTGTTCGTGCTCGGCGGGTGCTGGATCGAAACGATGCGCCTGCGCGAGGGCGGCGCACATGTCGCGCGCCTGGCGGGCGGGCGCGAAGCGCAGCTCTCGGCCGGCGGTGAGCTGGGTCAACTCGAGCGGCGCTTCGCCAACGTGGTGTACGAGATGGACATTGCCAGCGGCCACCCCGGCCTGCCTGCGGCCTGGGTGCTGCCCAAGGACGACGCCATCAACGCCTTCGCCGCCGGCTGGGGCGACGGCGACGCAGTGGTCGCTGTCACGCGCGGCGCGCTCGAACGCCTGACGCGCGCCGAACTGCAGGGTGTGGTGGCGCACGAGTTCAGCCACCTGGTGCATGGCGACACGCGCTTGAACATGCGCCTGGTCGGCATGGTCTGGGGCCTGCAGATGATCTGGGGGCTGGGCGTCGCGCTGTGGGAGCCCGATAACGAGGGCCGACGCGGTGCCGGCACTTTGTTCGGTCTGGGCTTGATGGCCGTCGGCTCGCTCGGCTGGGCCGCGGGCCGCTTGCTGCAAGCCGCGGTGAGCCGCCAACGCGAGTTCCTCGCCGACGCCTCGGCGGTCAAGTACACCCGTCTCGTCGATGGCCTGGGCGGCGCGTTGCGCAAGATCGCCGACCAGCAGTTGCACGGCCGTGCCGGCCTGCACAGTGCCCATGCCACCAGCCTGGCACACCTGCTGCTGTCCAACCGCGGTGCGGGGGCCGGGTGGCGCGCGCTGTGGCACACCCACCCGCCATTGGCCGAGCGGCTGCGGCGGCTCTATGGACATGAAGTACTGCCGTTGGCCGCCGACGTGGTGACGATCGACAGCGACGAGGCCGAGCCCGTGATGCACCTTGCCCCGGCCCTGGCCCCGGCAGCGGCAGCGGCCGCGCGCGCGACGTCGAGTGCCGCTGCGAGTGCCGCTGCGCTCGCCAGCGAACCGGGCCCCGAGGCGCATCGCCACGATGCCCTGCAAATCCCGAGCTCGTTCGACGCCCGCGCGCGCGAACAGGAGGCCCTGGCGCGCATCGAGCGCTGGCATGGCCCGGGCGAGTGGCAGGCCGCCATGCTGGCCCTGACACTCGACCTCGATGCGCCGCAGGCGGCCGTCGGCTGGGCCGCCTGGCGCAACGCCACGGCCGACCTGAGCGTCGCCGCAGCGGTGCAAGCCGAGATCGAGGTGCTCGGCCCGGCCGCGCGCCGCCATGTCTTCACCACGCTGATGCAGCGTGCCCGCAGCGCGCCGCGGCCACAGCGCCGCGCGCTGGTGCGTGCACTGAGGCAGCGCTGGGCCGGGCTGCCGGCCAGACCGGCCGCGCAATGGCGTGTGCTCGGGCTGGCGCTGCTGCTCGGCGC
>Ga0209254_10000474_pt1 | contig 32496 bp, 25 predicted proteins | sample FrelakmetDIP11DI_FD_187148 | JGI IMG/M metagenome (GOLD analysis project Ga0209254, IMG submission 187148) | Freshwater lake sediment microbial communities from the University of Notre Dame, USA, for methane emissions studies - DIP11 DI (SPAdes)... | ecosystem: Environmental > Aquatic >... | reverse complement strand
GAGCGGGACCGCGAAGGCCGCGAGGCGCAGGGCGGGGATTCGGTCGGCGCGCATCAGTGCAGCTTCGGGATGAGGAAGTCGGTGATCGCGCCGATGCGCAGGATCACCATGCGCAGGATGTGGATCGCTTTCGCGTGATCCGTGTAGATGGCGGCGTGTCCCATGGCGCCGGCGGCGAGGAAGAGCTCCTTGTCGCGCGGTTCGACAACGAGCTTCACCGGGAATCGGTTCGGGTGTTGCGGCATCGCGCCGGTCATCGGCAGCAAGTTGCCGGGGGCGGACTGGCCCTGACCCTGCGCCCAGATGACGGAATCGACCTTGGCCTTGATGATGCGGCCCGGGTACGTCTTCAGCGCGACTTCGGCGTCGTTGCCGGGCGCGACCTGGTGCAGCTCGTTCTGGTTGTAGAGGGCGACGATCACGAACTCGTCCTCGACGAAGGTGAGCACGGGCAGGGCGGGGAATGCCGCCGTCATCGAGCCCGGCCGCAGCTGCAGGTTGATCGCGTAGCCGTTTGCTGGAGCGGTGACCGTCGTCTGCGACAGGTCCCACTTCGCGCTTTCGAGCTGGGCGCGCACCTGGGCGACCTGCGCGTACTCGCCGTTGGCCTTCGCGCCGAGCCGCTGGACGACCTGCCGCTGGGCGGCCGTGGCCTGGACCTGCGCCGCGCGGGCCTGCGCCTCGCCGCTTCGCGCGCCGTCGAGCTGGCCTTCAACCTCCTTGAGATTGGCTTCGGCCTGGTCGAGGTCGAACTTGTTGCCCGCGCCCGTCGCGACGAGTTCGCGGTTCTGCGCGACGCGAAGCCGCGCCAGTTCCGCCTTGGCCGAGACTTCCCGCACCCGCGCCATCGCCTGGTCGATGGCGCTCTTGGCCTGCGCCACCTGCGCCGCCGCGCCGCCGAGCTGCTCCTCGAGTTCCTTGGAGGTGCCGATCGCGTTGGCGAGCTGCGCTTCCAGCGCGTTCACCTGCAGCTGGTAGGGCGTGGGATCGATCTTGAAGAGCACGTCGCCCTTCTTCACCGGGCGGTTGGGCTGGACGGGGACCTCCGTCACGCGGCCCTTCACCTGGGGGACGATGTTCACGACGTACTTGATGACGCGCACGTCGGCCGACGACGGCGCGAAGATGTTCAGGGCGAGGATGAGCACCGTGAGCGCCACGATCGGGATGATCACCACGATCACCTGCGAGACCGTGTTCCACGGCAGCCACTTCATCTTGATGAAGATGAACCAGACGATCGCCGCGTAGATGCCGAGGAGGATCAGTTCCATTATCGGGCTCCTCCCGGGACGGGAGCCGCGGCCGGCGGTGGCGCTTCCGCTTTCGGCCGGGCCTGCGTGAGCTTCGAGGGCAGGTCGCGGATGGCGGCGGGAAGCGGTCCCTTCGCCAGCATGGCGCTCACCTCGTCGCGCAGGTGCTCGAGCTCGAGTTCTCCGAGCTCGCCGCGCGCGGCCCGCTCGCCCATCTCGTGGAAGTAATGCTCGTGCTTGTCCGTGCCGTAGACCGCCCGGTAGGTGACCGGGCGCGTGAAGGCCCACAGCCACGCGAAAGGCCAGAGCATCCCGCCGAAGACGAGCGAGAGGAAGCACAGCGTCTTGATGGCGCCCTGCTGCGGGTGGTGGTTCTTCTCCGCGATCTTCTCGGGGAGCACGTGCACCGCGAGGAAGAGCCCGATGGCGATCACCGGGGCGACGACGATCACGACCCAGGCGAGCACCATGGCGGCGGTGTCCATGGCCTCGGGCGGGAGGAAGGACGCCCGGGCGGCAACGGGCATGAACGTGGCTGCGGCCGCGACGGTGGCGGTGATTCCGCGACGAATTTGCATGGATGGACCTCTGGAAACGGGCCTGAACCCGACACGCCGGATCAGCAGGTCGAACTCGGACACCCATATTACAGTCTCGGGAGTGCGCTCCTGACTTGATTTCCCGCAAGCGGGATCTGGTTTCATTCGGGCTCACCGCTTGATCGCGGGGGCGATCGCATCACCCCCAGCGGGTCCGAAAGCCAACTCGCGCTCGGGACGGGCTCGCCGTTGCGCCATCGACTCTCCCGCCTTCATTGCGGCGCTGCGGCCGCCTCGCGGGCGGACCGCCTGCGCCAGGCCGACAGGCGTTCGACCACGGCGTCGTAGAAGAGGACGGCGAAGACCGAGTACGAGGTGACCAGGGCGTAGTCGATGATGCGCTGGTAGAACTTCATGTTCGGGTCGTCGCCGGTGAATCCCTGGGTCAGGGCGTCGGGGAAGACGATGAAGACCAGCGTCGACAGGCCGTAGCTCCAGCGGTAGTAGTTCGGCCTCAACCCGCCGGGCCCATCGCCGAAGATGCGGGTGGCGTAGAGGAACGTGAACAGCGCCATCACCAGCACGAACCAGAACCAGGACGGCCACAGCTTCATCAGCCACCACATGGCGAGCCCGCCGGAGGCGCCGATGACCGTGGCCAGGAACAGGTCGCCCGTCAGCTTGCGCGCGGTCGCCCGGCTCGCATGCTGCGCGATCACCGCGGGCTGGTAGTAGCCGATCAGGTAGCGGATGTTGTTGTCGCTGCTCAGCATGTACACGAACAGGGGAAGCAGCGCGACCACCGGCCGCAGCGCGAGGATGCCCCGGTCCGCCGGCGTGCCGGGCATCCGGGGCGCATTCGGCAATCCCGCGAACACGCCGCCGGGCAGCACGGCGAAGGCGATCCAGACGCACGGGAACAGCGCCAGCACGCACTGCGACAGTCCCTTGGCAAACTCGACTCCCATGTCCATCGAGTCCTGCCCGAACGCGGGGACGAGGGTGACACCGACGATCACGAAGATCGCGTTCAAGCCGGCGGTCCTGCCCTGGGCCTGGAGGAGGAAGGTGATGAAGAGGATGAACCCGACCAGGACGAAGCCGAAGAGCTGATGGCTGTGCAGCGGCAGCATCAGCACGACGCCCAGTCCGGTGAAGAACAGGAGCTTGGCCGAGGTCCACAGGCCGAACCGGAACGATGGCGCCGCGGGAACGGGCAGCGCCAGCAGGGGAATCACCAGCGCCACGAGCAGGAAGGAGAAAGGCCAGTTCACGTAGCTGCTGAAGGCGGTCGCGAAGGTGACGCCGACGACGAAGCGCAGGATGCGCCGCACCCTGGGGTCGTCGAGAGCCCGCGCACCCGGAGGGGCCGTCGCCGCGGTTGCCTCAGTAGGCATAGGACATCACGCTGCTCAGCCACATCAGGCCGCGGCCCAGCGCGTTGAGGATCGGATGCTCGCCGGTATAGACCAGCACGGCGACCTGGCTGCCGACGCGCGCGCCGAGCTGCGTGGCCTCATCGGGATTCTCGAAATCGATCAGCACCGGAAAACGCTGCGCATTGCGCAGCCAGTCGCGTGCGTTCTGGACGGTGGGCAGGCCGCCCGGCTTCGAGGTGGACTCCGCCGCGGTGACGCCGTAGGTGACGCCGCGGACGCGCCCGCGAAGGGTCTTGTCCGGCCAGATGTCCAGCACCAGATCGACCGCGTCGCCCGGCTTGACGCGGCCGAGGTTGTTCTCGGTCAGGTTCGCCTCGACCCACATCTTCTGGGCCGCGACGAAGGTCATCAGCGGCTGGCCGGTCGCCGCGAAGTTGCCGGCGTCCACCCGAAGGTCCGTCACCAGGCCGTCGTTCGGCGCGACGAGGCGCGTGTACTTCAGGTCCAGCTTCGCCTTGTCCAATGCCGCGCGCGCCGCGAGCAGCTGCGGGTTCCTGTCGTCGCGCGGCCCGAGCGCTTCGATCGCCTTCTGCAGGTTGGCCTTGGCACTGGCCACCTGGGCCTCACCTTCGAGACGGGATGTCGACGCCGATTCCAGCGACCGCTGCGAAACCGCGCCGGGCACGTCCGCGTCGATGCGCTTCAGGCGAGCCTCGTTCTGCGTGTCCTTTGCCAGCCCGGCCTTCGCGGCCTTCAGGGAGGCGGCGGCCGCATCCACGGTCGAGGAGGAAACCCTCAGGTTCTGCTCGGTGAGCGCCAGCTGGGCCTCGGCCGAGGCGACCGCCAGCCGGTAGCGGGCCGGGTCCAGCGTGACCAGCGGCTGGCCCTTCTTCACCGCCTGGTTGGTGCGCACGTCGACGGAGAGAATTTCCCCCGCCACCTGGGGCGCGATCGGCACGACGAAGGCGTTGACGCGCGCTTGCGTGGTGAAGGGCGTGAAGCGGTCGGCGGCCATGTACCAGGCCAGCAGGAACAGGCAGAACGCGCCGAAGATCAGGACCCACTTGCGCACGGGGTCCATGCGCTTCGGGGGGGGCGGGGCTTCCGGCTTCGCCGGTGTTGGCTGCGCTTCGGTCATGACGCGCCTCTGTTCGGGTTCATGCGGCTTACCAGTCCGGCGACGGCCAGTCGCCGCCCTTGTTCTTCAGCGGCTCGGTTGCCGTGGGATTCAGGAGATCGCCCCAGTCCACGCGCTTCCGCATCGCTTGCCGGGTCGCCTCGTCCACGAAACCCGTGCCCGAGCGGATCTCCCAGCCGCCGCCGAGGGCCCGATAGATCCCGATGGCGCTGCTGACGGTGGTGCTGCGCGCCGTGACGTAGGACTGCTGCGTCCGCAGCAACGCGCTCTGGGCATCCAGCACGCGCTGGAAGTCGGAAAATCCTTCGCGGTAGCCCACGTTGGCGATCGTCAGCGAGCGCCTGGCCGCCGCTTCGGTCTCGGCAAGAATCTTCTCCTGCTCGCCGCTGCGCAGGAACGCCACCATGCCGTCCTCGACTTCTCTCGCCGCGCCCAGCACCGTGCTCTGGTAGCTCACGAGCAGTTGCTGCAGCCGCGCATCCTGGACGCGGATGTTGTTCTCGATGCGGCCGTAATTCAGGACGTTCCAGCTGAAGTACGGCCCGCCGACGAACGTCACCGAGTTGGCGTTGAAGAGCTGCCCGATGCCGCTGCTGCCGGTCCTCGTGGTATTGGTCCCGTCGGCCGCCACCACGCCGAGAAAGCCGCTCAGCCCGAAGCTCGGATACAGGTCGGCCACGGCTACCCCCACCGCCGCGCTTTGCGCTGCCGCGGCAAGCTCCGCCTGGCGGACGTCGGGTCGCCTGCGCAGCAGGTCGGCCGGCGCGCCCGCGGCAAGCGCCTGCGGCGCCACGGGAATGGCGCCCGGCTGCGAACCCAGAATCTCCGCGAGGTCGCCCGGAGGCCGGCCCAACAGGGTGCTGAGGGCGTTTCTTGCCTGCCGCAGACCGGACTCGAGCGGCGGAATCGACGCCTGGGTCCCCAGCAGCTGGGTGCGTGCCTGGAGTACGTCGAGCTCTCCGACGTCACCGCCGCGGAACCGCGCGTCGGTGATCTGGACGCCGCGCTGCTGGATGGTGACGTTTTCGCGCGCGACCCGGAGCTGTTCCTCCGCATTGCGGATGACGACGTAGGTGTTCGCGACCTGCGCGATGAGCAGCACGAGCGCGTTGTCGTAGCCGGCGACGGTGGCCATCAGGTTGGCGTCGGCGGTCTCGATCGAGCGCTGGAACTTGCCCCAGAAGTCGAGCTCCCAGCCGACGCCGGCGCCGACGTTGTACTCCCAGAAAGTCAGGTCTCCGCTCGCCGTGTTGGCGGCGTTCTTGCTGGCCGACGTGTAAGTGGCGCCGCCGCTCGCCTGCTGGACCTGCGGGTAGAGGTTGCCCACCGCGATTCCCAGCTGGGCCCTTGCCTCGAGGACGCGAAGGCCCGCGATCTTCAGGCTGTAGTTGTCCTGGTACGCGATCTCGATCAGCTCGTTGAGCGCCGGGTCGCCGAAGACGTCCCACCACCGGATCTGCTCCGCGGGGTTGCGCGTGACGACCTTGCTGTCGGCCTCCTGCCATTGCGCGAGCACCGGCGCTTCGGGTCGGGCGAAGTCGGGGCCCACCGTCGTGCAGCCCGCCAGCACCAGCAACGCGCCGATCCAAGCGACGCCGGACCCCCGAATGGCCGTGCCTGGCCGGCTGGCCATCGCGTCCATGCGCGCTAGGAGCCGGCGCCGTCTACGCCTGTCGACGCGGCCGGGCCGAACCACTTCGCCGCCAGCAGGGCGAAGACCACCATGATCGGCAGCGCCAGCACCACCATGACGATGGCTCTCTGGTCCATGTCCGCCACGGAGAAAAGCGGCGCAAGCGCGGCGCCGAGATTGCGCGTCGCCATCCCGATGCTCAGCACGATCTTGCGGTCCTGCCGCAGCCCGAAGGCGAGCCAGTACGAGAACGCCGTCATCACGAAGAAGAAGACGAGCTGCGCCAGCAGCGCGAAGCTCCCGGGCACGCTGAGCAGCCCCTTCCCGTAGACGACCACGCACAGGACGCCCGTGGCGATCGTGGCGAGGCCCGTGATCTTCTTCACCCACGGCTGGATCCTCGACGCGGAGGCGGGCGACTTCCAGAGGACGAGCATCCCGACGGCCAGCGGAATGAAGATGACGACGAGAAGCGGCTTGGCGATGGCCCAGGCGCTCACCGTGAGGCCCTGGACCATCAGGGGCACGGCGACGGGCATGAAAAGCACGGTGCCCACCGCCGTGAGGAGCATGAACGCCGCGGTGTAGCCGAGATCGCCCTTCGCCTTGCCCGCCAGCATCGGCACGAACGGGGCGCAGGGCGCCATGCCCATCAGGATCAGGCCCATCGCGTACGGGGGAGCGAGCGGCAGGACGAGGGTGATCGCGTAGGCCAGGGCCGGACCCAGCACGAAGCCCCACGCCAGCGTGTAGGCCACGAAGCGCGCGTCGCGCAAGCCCGCCACGGCATCGCGCGGATTGAGCCGCAGCCCCATGTCCAGCAGGTTTCCCGCCATGAAGATCACGAGCGCGATCTTCAGCATCGGCATCAGCAGCTCGGTCATTCCGACTCCCCGGGGAGCACGGTGAAGGTTGCGTTCATCGAGGAAGGTCCCGCAGCCCCCGCGCGGGGCGATCGGCGCGCCCGCGCGCGCACGACGGGCACAGCTCCCGGTCCAGGAGCGCCGCCATGTGGTCGGGCAGCCGTCGGCGGACGAAATCCCGGTGCGCGGGCGTCTGGGTCGGCGCGCCGCACTCCTCGCACGCGAGCAGGGGCTGCTCGCGAACGACAGTGCCCGTGATGATCGTTCGCCTCACGCCGCCGGCATCCTCGATGCGGATCGCGCCCGTCGGGCAGACCTGCGTGCAGGCGCCGCAGCCGATGCACTTCTCCGCCGGCCGCGTGAAGTCGAAGTACGCGAGCCGGCCGGCCGTCGTGTCGCCCATGCGCAGCGCCTCGACGCCCATCTCGCTGCAGGCGGTCATGCACAGGCCGCAGCCGATGCACACGTCGCAGCGCAGGCAGCGGCGCACCTCGTCCTGCGCCATCGCGTCGGTGAGGCCCTCCTCGATGCGCACGTAGTTGCCCTCGCCGCTCACCTCCTCGACGGACTTCTCGGGCATCAGGGCGCGCCGGCTGAGGGTGCGATCCTTCGCCTCGATCTTCAGGGGAATCACCTCGGCGCGGCGCACCGGCTTCACGGCCATGCCGTCCGGCGCCTCGCCGCGCAGCCAGGCGTCGATGGAGGCCGCGGCGATCTTGCCGGCGCGGATGGATTCCACCACCGTGCGCGGGCCCTGCTGCCCGTCGCCGCCGGCGAACACGCCCGGCAACGTGGTCATCAGCGTCTTCGGGTCGGCGACGATGAAGCCGCGCAGGGTCTCGATCCCGCTGCCCTCGAGGAACGCGAGGTCGGTGCCCTGGCCCGTGGCGAGAATGACGTGGTCCGCCTCCAGCGTGAGCAGCCGGCTGGGATCGAGCACCGCGTTGAGGCGGCCGCTCTTGTCCGCGACTTTCTCGCAGAACTGGAAGACCGCCTCGCCTTCCTCGTCGATGCGCAGCGGGGACCAGCCCGTGCGCAGCTGCACGCCCTCCGCGACCGCGGCTTCGATCTCGTGCGGGCTGGCCGGCATGTCGCGGCGCTTGTCCCGCGACACGAGATCGACGGTGAGGGCCCCTTGCCGCAGCGCCGTCAATGCGACGTCGATCGCGACGTTCCCGCCACCGATGACGACGACCCGGGGCCCGACCCGCACGGCCTCGCCGCTGCGCACGGCCCGCAGGAAGTCGATGCCGCCCAGGACGAAGGGGTGATGCGCGCCATCGATCGGAGGCGTGCGCGCGAGCTGCGTGCCCACGCCGACGAACACCGCGTCGTGTTGCCGCCGGAACTCCTCCAGGCGGCCGATCCGGGCGCCCGTGTGGATCGGGATGCCCAGCACGCGGATCTGCTCGATCTCCTGCTCCAACTGCTCCGGCGGCAGGCGGTAGGCGGGAATGCCGTAGCGCAGCATCCCCCCGGCCTTCTCCTGCGCCTCGAAGATCTCGACCTGGTGGCCGAAGGTGCGCAGGTAGTAGGCCGCCGTGAGCCCCGAGGGGCCGGCCCCGACGATGCCGATCCGCTTGCCCGTATCGGGCCCGATCGCGGGCTTCGGATAGCCGCCATTGGCGAGGCAGTGCTCGGCCGCCTTGGCCTTCAGCGGCCGGATGAAGACGGCGCCGTCGTAGTTCGTGCGCACGCAGGCCGATTCGCAAGGCGCCGGACAGACCAGGCCGCAGGTGAGCGGCAGCGGGTTGTCGCGCCGGATGACCTCGATGGTGGCGCGATAGTCGCCCTGGCCCAGGTGCGCCATGAAGCTCGGGATGTCGATGTGGGCGGGACAGGTGCCGTGGCAAGGCGCCGCCCTTCGTTCGAGGCACAGGCCCTCGGGACACGACTCGCGCCCGGCATGGGTTTCCCACTGCTCGCGGAAATGGCGCAGCGAACTGCCCAGCGGCCAGGCCGCGGCGAGGCCCTGCGTGGCGAGCTCGAGCGCAAGATCGTCGAGGGCGGCGAGATGGCGGCTCTCGCCCCGGCCGATCGTGATCTCGGTGACCAGCCGGGCGGCGCGCGCGAGCAGCGAGCGCACCGCGGCCGGTTCGCCTTCGGCGAGCAGCCAGTGGCGATAGAGCGCGCGACGGGTCTGCTTGACGACACAGACGCCCGCCGCCATCACCATCAGCGTGGACGGTGTCGGGACGATGCCTGCCGAGGCAAGTTCCAGCGGCTCGCACGACAGGTTCGCGCGGGAGAGCGGCAGGAAGCCGCCCAGCCCGTCGTCGAAGACGAGCACCGGGTCCTCGCCTCCCACCTCGACGCCACCGCCCCAGTCGTCGATCTGTTGGCGCAGGTTTCCCGTCCGGTCCAGCTCGACCAGGCCGCGCTGCTTCATTCCGCGCCGCAGCGTCAGCAGCGACCCATCGAGTCCCGTTGCGCCCGCGAACAGCCGGGCGATCCGGCACCAGGTTTCCGGCGTGTGGACGAGCCGCAAGCCGTCATCGGGACGTCCCTCGCCCCAGCAGCCCGGCCGGCAGTCGCGCAGCACCTCGATCCGCCTTCGCGGCACCGTGATCTGGGCGAGGGAGCGGATGGCGTCGACCGCGTTGAGGAAGGGCGCCTCTCGCCCGGTGAGTTCCGCCGGCAGGCGCAGCTCGATGGTGCCGCACTCGCGCAGGCCCGTCGCGATGATCAGGCCCTCGGCAAGCAGCCAGGGGGCACCGTCGAGGACGGCGGCGGCGACGCGCGAGCGCGCATCGAAGGCGGTCGCATCGACCACCAGCGTCGCGGGACCGTGGCCGCGAATGAAACGGCGCCAGGCGAGATGGATCGGCTCGCCCGCGGGCCCGCATTCGGCGAGCTGCGACTCCCGCACGCGCTGCAGGCGCTGCAGGGAGGTGAGCGACTGGGCCCGGGCGAGGCCCGGCAGCGCGCCCGCGAGGGTTGCGGCCGGCGGCACGGCGCCCGCCAGGGTGGCGGCGTCGGCGTCGAGCCAGGCAGGAAGCATCCGCAGGTCGCTCATGGCGCCTCCCTAGGATTCGCCGAGCGGTTCGGCGACGATCTGGCGTGCGTAGCGTTCGCGGCGCGGGTCGGGCAGTTCATTGGCCACCCCGAAGGAAAGGCATCCGGTCACGCACTTGGTGACGCAGGCCGGCTTGAGCCCGGCGTCGAGGCGATCCATGCAGTAGTCGCACTTCACCACCTTGTTCGTGGCCGGGTCCCACTGCGGCGTGCCCCAGGGGCAGGCCGCGATGCAGCTCTTGCAGCCCACGCACAGGCTCGCCTGGACGAACACGATGCCGTCCTTCTCGCGCTTGCGCATCGCGCCGGTCGGGCAGGCCTTGATGCACCACGCCTCCTCGCAGTGGAAGCAGGGCATGAAGACGAAGCGCTCGCGCGGCGCGCCACCGGGGCCGACCGACTCGATGCCGATGACCTTGCAGGGGGCCGGGCCGGCGGCGAGGCCCTTGTTGGTCTTGCAGTGCACTTCGCAGGCCTTGCAGCCGATGCAGTTGGGCTCGTCGTGCCGCAGCATGTACTTGCTCATGGCCTTGCTCCCCTCGCCGCCGCGGGCCTGATCCGGACGATGGTCTCGGTCAGGGCATTGCCGCCGCCGGCCGGATCGAATTCGTACAGCTTGCCGTGCTGCAGGCGCTGGTCGGCCACGCCCACGCCGAGGGCGCGCGTGGCGAGCGGCACCGTGGCGCCGTAGCCGTGCAGCATGAAGACCGCCTCGGGGTGGATCCGTGGCGTCACCTTCGCCTTGAGAATTCCCGTGTAGCTGCCGCCGCCGTTCACCTCGACGTCGTCGCCATCGCCGATCCCCAGCGCGCGGGCGCGTTCCGGGTTGATCCAGAGCACCTGCTCCGGCGCGACCTCGCCCAGGATCGGGTTGTTGAGGGACTGGCCGTGCGCCAGGGTCGGCGGCCGCCCGAACAGCAGGTAAAACTGGTCCCCGGTGGGTGCCACCTTGGCTTCGTAGGGCGGGAACGCGGGCAGGCCGGCCTTCTTCAGCAGGTCGCTGTCGATCTCGATCTTGCCGGACGGCGTCAGGAACCTGAGCTGGTCGCGCGACGCCAGTTTCGGTGCCGCCGCCAGGCCGACGACGCCGGCCTCGCGCATCTCGGCCACGGTGACGCCGGTGCCTTCGAGCTGGTAGTTCCAGATCTCCTCGACGGTCTCGAAGTCGAGCGCCTCCTTGTGGCCCATTCGCCGCAGGATCTCGCGGAAGATCCACCAGGCCGGGCGGCTGTCGAAGCGCGGCGCGATCGCCTGGTCGCGCATGACGAACGTCGGCACCGGGCCGGGCAGGCCCGCGAGGATGTTGGCGCGCTCGAGATAGGTGGATTCGGGAAGGATGACATCCGAGAACCAGCCCGTTTCCGAATAGCGCACGTCGATCGAGACGACCAGCCCGGTCTTCGCCAGCGCCTGCTTCACCGCGTCCGCGTCGGGCATGGCGGTGACCGGATCGTGGCGGTAGGCGAAATAGGCGCCGATGCCGTACGGCTTCGACGTCTCCATGGCGGCGAACAGCTGGTGAATCATGCCGATGGACGGGTCCCAGGTCGGGTGGGTGGTGCCGGCCCCGTCGACCCGCGACTCGGTGACCGCGGGGACCCGTGCCGCCAGGGGCTTCAGGCTCTTGCGGCCGTAGAACTCGGGCCGCTTGGCGATCACGAAGCCACCCGGGATCTCGAGGTTGCCCATCAGCGCGTTGAGGATGAGCGCCGTGTGGCTCACGTGGAACGACTGTTTGTGGCGCGCCGTCATCCAGCCCGGGTTGAAGATCACGTGCGGCCTCTGGCCGGCGATCTCCTTCACGAAGTCGCGAAGCTGGTCCGCGGAAACGCCCGTGTGGGGCGCCTGCCATTCCGGCGTGGTGTCCTTGACCGCGTCGCGCAGCACGTCCATGCCCCGGACGAAGCGCTCGACGAAGTCCTTGTCGTACGCCTCCTGCCTCAGGACCTCGTGGATGATGGCGAGGTTCAGCGCGTAGTCGCTGTTCGGGCGCACCTGCCAGAATCGCGTGGCCTTGCAGGCCGTGGCGCTCGCGCGCGGGTCGATGTAGGTGCAGCGCATGCCGCCGGACATCGCCGCCATGAAGGCCTTGACCTCCTTGACCATGAGCGACTCGACGATGTTGCGGCCGTAGAGCACCACGTGCTTCACGTTCCTGAAGTCGGGAATGAGCCCCGCATGGCTGAAGCCGAGGATCGTGCGCGCGGCGTTGTGGACGTTGCCGCCGCAGGTGGCGTCGTGGTTGAAGTAGTTCGGCGAGCCGAGCGCCTTCACGAAGGTCTTCGCCAGGTCGTTGAAGGCGCCGCCGCGATCGGAAAGCGCGATGCCGCGGGGACCATGGGCCTCGATCGCCTCCTTGAGCTTGTCGGCGATGTGGTCGAGGGCCTCGTCCCACGACGCCCGGCGCCACTTGCCGCTGCCGCGCGGGCCGTTCCTGATGAGCGGCGTCTGCGGTCGCTCGTCGTCGAACTCGAAGGCGAGACCGGCCGCTCCCTTGGCGCACAGGCTCGCGCCGAGGGCCTTGTCGTTCGCGTTGCCCTGCAACCAGGTCACCCGGCCGTCCTCGACCGTCACCTCCATCGGGCAGCGCACCGCGCACATGCCGCACATGCTGTAGACCGTGCGCCGGCCCGGCGCGCCCACGCCTTGCACGTTCGGCGCCCTGTTCGTGTTCATTCCATTCTCCTTTGCCCGGCTCACGCCTTCGGATGGTCCGGACGGACGTGGGGGTCCTCGAGACCGAATACGCGCACGCCGTTGCCCAGTTCGGTGACCTTGCAGGTCTCCGGGCGCTTCAGCACCCGCTGGACGTCGTCGTGCCCGGCGGCCCAGAGGTCGTCGACGGTCGCGCGCGAGAACTCGAAATCCTTGAAGTCGGACGACTTCGTGTCGTGCCGGTTGACCAGCTGGATCAGGGTCAGGCGGCCCCGGCGGCTGTACTCCTCCAGCTTCCGGACCTGCGGGTCGGCGCGAAGCTTGGCCGGCATCTTGGCGAGGACATCCGCCAGCGTGCTGCGCAGCGCCTCGATCTGGCGGACCTGGTCGTGCGAGAAGCGCGTCTTGCTCTGGAACTGGATGTCCTTCACGCGCTCCGACACCTGGGCCAGGTTCTTCGGCAACTCGCCCAGCCCGCTGAACAGGTCGACCTGCACGATCAGCGCGTCCATGCGGAAGTCCTTCGCGACGTACTGCAGTGGGGTGTTCGACATGATCCCGCCGTCGAAGTAGAACTCGCCGTCGATCTCCACCGGCGGGAAGCCCGGCGGGAGCGCGCCGCTCGCCATCACGTGGCTCGCCCCGATCGTGTGGGTCGTGCTGTCGAAGTAGACCGATTCGCCGGTGCGCGCGTTGACCGTGCCGAGCGACAGCCGCATGCCGCCGCCGTTGATGCGGTCGAAGTCGACCAGCTCCTCGAGCGTGCCGCGCAGCGGCTCCGTGTCGTAGTAGCTCAGGGCGGCCAGCGTTCCTTCCGGCGCGAGCTGCGGCGGCGGCGTTCGCGGGACGTAGAAGCCGGGGATGCCGAAGAACATCGCCGAGGCGGCGGCCAACTTGTTCATCATCGGGCGCGCGAAGTCCATTCCGGCGGGAAGGGCGTACGGGGATTGCGCCGAAACGCGGTTCCAGAACTCGTGCAGGCGATCGACCCGGCGCTCGGGCGGGTTGCCGGCGATCAGCGCGGCGTTGATCGCGCCGATCGAGATGCCGACGACCCAGTCCGGCGAGAAACCGACCTGCGCAATGCCCTCGTAGACGCCTCCGTGGTAAGCGCCGAGGGCCCCGCCGCCTTGCAGCAGCAGGACGCTGTGGTCGTGTCCTCCGAATCCGGACAGGTCGCGGGCGGCCTTCGGGGCGGAGCGCTTGCGAGTCGCGGTCATGGCGGCACCTGGCGGGAGGAGGGTCATGGAGGAATTATTCGCGCCAGGTGCGCGGGTGCTGGACATTTGCGGACAGGCAATGGTCCATTTCGGACAATCACGTCCCCTCGTACCGGCGGAACCGATTGTCCGGGCGGGCTCCGTTCGCCGCGGTCGCATGAGCGCTCGCCGGCTCGAAGGAGCAGGGGCTATCCGGGAACGTCGCAGCTATCCGGCGAGGCCTTGCCGCCTCCGGCTGCCTCGCCGGAGTCAGGACACGTGAGAAGGCGAAGGGAGGTGCCCGCCCGCCTGCGCCGCGCGCCAGCGAGCCGGGGTGGTGCCGCTCCAGCGACGGAACGCTCGCGTGAAAGCGCTCGGATCGGCGTAGTCGAGCGAGGCGGCGATCTGCGCCACGTCGTGCCGGGTGTACTCGAGCATCTGCCGCGCGATCTCGAAGCTGCACTCGTCGACCAGGTGCTGGAAGGTCGTTCCTTCAGCGGCGAGGCGCCGGCTCAGGGTCCGGGGATGGATCGATATCAGCCTGGCGATATCCTCCTCGCCCGCATGGTCCGTCAGCAGTGCGGTTCGCAGCAAGCTCCTCAGGCGGCCGACGAGATCGTCGCCATGCTGCGCCTCCAGCGCGTCGATCTGCGCCTGGAGCAGGCTGCGCAGTTCCGGGTCGTCATGCCGCATGGCGCGCTCCAGCCACGCGGCGGGAAATACCACGCCGTACTGTTCGGCGTTGAAGATCAACGGGGCCGGCAGGAGCTTGCGGTAGGGCGCGAGGGCCTGCGGCCGTTGGCGGGCGAACATGAACCCGGCGGGTTTCCACCCGGGACCGCAGAGCTCGCGCAGGATGTTGTTCATCATGGCGACCGCGCCGTCGCCGAGCTGGTCGCCTCCCTCCACGCCCGGCTCGTAGATGCTGTAGCTGAGGAGCGCTCTCTCTCCGTAGACCTCCAGTTTCGTCGTCGCTCCTTGGACGTGGATGTGGAACCAGCGCTCGATGCCGCGCAGGGCGGAGCCGACGTCCCTCGAGTACCTCGCCAAGAGGCCCACCAGGCCGAGTCCCTGCAGCCCGCTGCGCTCGCCCACCAGCAGGCCGAAGTGCGGGCACCGCGTGACCGCCGCGCAGCAGGCCATCAGGCGACCGCGCGCCGCAAACGTGATGCGATTGTCGGGATTGCCGAAGACGGCGGGATCGACTCCCGCTTCGGCCAGCACGCGCGCGGGGCCCGCGCCCAAGCTCGCGAGGACGTCCGGGATGGCCAGCGTGGGCCCGATGCGCACGGTCCCCGCTTCGGCAGCAGGCGCCGCATGGAAAGCATTTGCTGCGGCAAAGGCCCGCTTCGTGCCCATCGTGACAACAGGATGCCGTTTGTCCGGAAATGTCCGCTTGATGTCCGGCAAAGACAAGCGAAATGGCGGCCGGCGCGGATGATTCCGGGTAGGGAGCCCCGACGAAGCGACCATGAGAAGCCGACCAGCCGACCCGCCAGGCGGGGTGGCACGATCTTGAGCCCGCGGGCACTCTCCCCGGCGATCCGGGTCTGGTACTCGTATTGCCCCGTGATCCATGCGGGAAACGTCGACGAGGGACTGGGATGGATACGCGGGGTGATGAAGCGCAGGGGCGCGGCGTACGCCTTCTTCCGCTCCGTCCGCGAGAACGACTTCTACCCCCATTACCTCCACAACCTCGACAACCTCTTCCGGTTCGGCGGATGCGCGCCGGCCATCCAGGTGAAGGCCGACATCCGCAGGACTTTACTTCTCGGCCTGCAGTGGCTTCCCGAGGGCGGTGCGATGCTCGTGCGCAAGGGCGAGGGCATCCGGCAGGTGCCGGACCTGAAGGGACGCCGGGTCGGGCTCTCGAAGAGCCTCAACGCGATCAAGGTCGACTGGTGGCGCATCGCGCAGGAGCGCGGGATCGAGCTCATGCTCCAGCTGAATGGCATGGCGCGCCGTGACGTGGAGTGGGTCGACTTTCCCCATGACGATGACTGGTGCGACCGGCCGGAATTGCTCGCGCGGCTCGGAGGCGCATCCGATCTCTGGCACATGCCTCGCATCAGGCGGGACATGGCGTTCCGGCCGCTCGAGGCCGCGCTGGAGTGCGGCCTCATCGACGCGTGCTACACCTCGGCGGGCTTCGTCGCCCCTGCAGCGGAGCCCGGCCGCTTCGAGGTGATCGAGAGCCTGGGCCGCTACCCGGACGCGACGCTTCAGGCGGCCAACAGTCCCTACGCGCTCACGGTTGACGCCACCCTGGCCGAGGCGCATCCCGGGCTGGTCGTCGCCTACCTGAAGGGCCTCATTCGCGTGGGTCGCTACTGCAACGCGAACCGCGCGGCAGCCGCGGCGATTCTCGGTCGATGCGATCTCTACCCGAATGCCGCGCAGGCAAGGCGATGGATTGCCGAAGTCGACTTCGTGCCCAACCTGTCGAACCGGAACCTGGACGCGATCGAGGTCGTGAAGGAATTCATGCGTGGGCACGGGTACATCCGGAACGATGTCGACGTGCGCCGATGGGCCGCCCCTCAGTTCGCGGCGGCCGCGATGCGGGAGCTGGCCGACGAGGGTTGCCGAACAGGAGAGCGATCGTGGACTCCGTGACCCCGGCACCGGATTTGCGGTTTTCCGATAGACTGCGCGCCTGCCTGGGTCGAAACTGCAAAGCGCCCAATCCAGCGCCGGAAGTCCGGGCAAGGTTGAATGACCGGCCCTTCAGGGCCCCTTGGCGACTCGAGCCAAGTGACCCTTCGGGTCGATCCCAGTCCGGAAATGTCCAGCCGCTGTCCGAAACGGACCAGCCGAAGGACGGCTTTCGAGGGGATCATGAGCAAGATCAACCTGTTGACCACTGCCGGCCGGGATCATTCAGGCTGGCCCCTCGTCCGAGGGCGCGCCACACCCCTCATTTCGTCACGTAAAGGATCCCCCATGAAATCCAAGTCCCTCCTTTCGATCGCGTTGGCCGCCGCGGCCTTCTCCACCGCCGCCATCGCGCAGCAGGCCCCGGCCGGCGGCGCCGTCCTCAAGAGCGAGCCGGGCAAGGCGACGGCCGTCGCGGCCGTCGAGGCCTCGGCCCTGGTCACCGCCGTCGACAAGGCAACGCGCACCGTCACGCTGAAGCGTCCCAATGGCGAGGTGACCGACATCGCCGCCGGACCCGAAGTGAAGAACTTCGACCAGATCAAGGTCGGCGATTCCGTGGTCGTGCGCTATGTCGAGGCCCTCTCGCTCGAGCTGCGCAAGACCAAGGGCGACGCCGGCCAGCCCGTCGTGAAGGAGGAAGTGGCGAAGGCGAAGCCGGGCGAGAAGCCGGGCGTCGCGGGCGCGAGGCAGGTCAAGGCGATCGCCGAAGTCACCGCGGTCGATCCGGTCAAGAAGACGATCACGCTGAAGGGCCCGAAGGGCAAGGTCGTGACGCTCGACGTGCGCAACCCGGACCAATTCAAGGTCGTCAAGGTGGGCGACCAGGTCGACGTGACCTACACGGAAGCCATCGCGCTCAGCGTCGAGCCGGCTGCCAAGGCCGCCGCCCCGAAGGCGGATGCCCCGAAGGCCGCCGCGCCGAAGGCCGACGCACCGAAGAAGTAGTCGCATCCCCGTTCCTGATTCGCAGCAACCGGGGGGAGGTTTCTCTCCCCCCGCAATCAGCACAAGGAAGCACACCATGAAAAAGATCATTACCGCTATCGCACTCACCGCGGGCCTCGTGTCCGCCCCCGCCTTCGCAGAGAGCTGGTACGTCGGCTTCGGCGCGGGCATCGGCAACTTGAGCAAGTCCGGCTCGGACATCACCGGCCTTCAGAACGCCACCATCGACGACAGCGACAAGACCTACACCATCCGCGGCGGCTACCGCTTCCATCCGAACCTCGCGGTCGAGCTTGGCTACTACGACCTGGGCAAGTACACGTTCAGCGGCCGCTCGGGCAACATCGACGTGAGCGGCTCGGCCAAGGCCAAGTCCTACGGGCTCTCCGTCGTCGGCATCGCGCCCGTCGCCCAGAATTTCGAAATGTATGCGCGCATCGGCATCGAGGAGTCCGAGCTCAAGGCCAACGCCAACACGGCGAACCTGACGGCGAGCGATTCCGAGAGGCAGACCGGCGCCACCTACGGCATCGGCGCGCGCTACCTGTTCAACAAGAACATCGGCGTGTTCGCCGAGTGGATGAAGAACGACAAGATCGAGGTCGACAGCTACCTCTTCGGCGTCGACTTCCGCTTCTGATTCCGAGCGGCGCTGCCGCTTTCCCATGCTTCCCGGTGACATGCGCCGCCCCGCCCCGCGAGGCGGCGCTTTTTTTCGTCACCGGCACGACGTGTGATCGCCGGCGTAGTGTAGTTGCCGGCGACTTCCAGGCGCCTTCCGATTGCAGTCTCGTTCCGGCGAAGCTCCAGGCCGGCCAGGAAACGAAGATGACGACATCGACCCCCTTCAAGTACAGATCCCTCGCCCTGGCGCTCCTCGTGGGTGTCCTGCCGGCGTGGGGCCAGCAACCGCCCGCCGTGCCGCCGCCGGGCACTCCAGCCCCGGCCGCCGCAAGCCCGGCCGCCGCCGTCCCGCAGCAGGAGCTCGACCAGCTCCTCGCGCCGATCGCGCTCTACCCCGACGCGCTCGTCGCCCAGATCCTCATGGCTTCCACCTACCCGCTCGAGGTCGTCGAGGCCGCGCGCTGGTCCAAGGCCAACCCCAGCGTGAAGGGCAAGGCGCTCGAGGACGCGATGCAGAAGCAGGCGTGGGACCCGGCCGTGAAAGCGCTCACCGCAGTGCCCACGGTGCTCGCGCACATGAACGAGAACCTTTCCTGGACGCAGAAGCTCGGTGACGCGTTCCTCGCGGACCAGAAGCCCGTGATGGCGACGATCCAGTCCCTTCGCGCCAAGGCGCAGACCGCGGGCAACCTCAAGACGACGCCCGAGCAGACGGTGAAGACCGAGACCGTGGAGAACAAGACGGTCTACATCATCGAATCCGCGAAGCCGGAGGTCGTGTATGTCCCGACCTACAACCCGGCCGTCGTCTACGGCACGTGGTGGTATCCGTACCCGCCCTACGCGATGTACCCCCCCGCCTACGTCTATCCGCCCGGCGTCGGTTTCGCCACCGGCGTGATCGTCGGCGCGGCCATCTGGGGCAACTGCAACTGGGGCGGCAACAACGTCAACGTGAACGTGAACAACTACAACAACTTCAACAAGACCAACATCCAGAACAACAACTTCCAGCACAACACGGCGAGCCGCAAGGGCGTCCCGTACGGCAACCAGGCCGCGGCGAGCCAGTACGGCAAGGGCGGTGCGAGCGCGCAGTCCGCGCAGGCGCGCGACCAGTACCGCGGCCGCGAGCAGGGCGGCGCCGCGACGCAGCAGGGTGCGGGCGCAGGCGCTCGCGACGCCGGAGCCGCTCGCTCGCCGTCGGCCAGCACGACGGGCGCGGGAGCGGGTTCCCGCGATGCCGGAGGAGGGGCGGCGCGTTCGCCGTCGGCATCGACGTCCTCGGCAAGTTCGCGTTCGGGCTCGGGTGGCGGATTCTCCGGCGCCGGCTCGGGAGCGTCCACGCAGGCGGCCAGCAGCCGTGGCGCATCGAGCCGCGGTGGTGGTGGTGGCGGTGGCGGCCGCGGTGGTGGAGGGAGACGCTGATGAAAACCACGAACTGGATGGCCGGCGTCCTGGCCGGAACCGCGATCGCGATCGCCGCTGGCGGCGCCCTCGCGCAGGAACAGAAACCTGCTGCGGCAGCGGCTCCCAAAGCAGCGGCCCCCAAGGCGGCAGCGCAGCGCACCTTCGCCGCGCCCGAGGAGGCCGTGAAGGCGCTCGTCGAGGCGGTACGCGCCGGGAAAGTGGAAGACATGGTCGCGGTGATCGGGCCGAAGTCGCGCAGCTGGCTCTTCACCGGTGACAGCGTCGCGGACGCCGCGGACTGGAAGAAATTCCTCGCGGGCTACGACGCGAAGAACCGGCTTGCGAAGGCGGGCGACGCGAAGGCGGTGCTCTTCATCGGCGATGACTGGCCGTTCCCCGCGCCCCTCGTGGCGAAGGCCGGCAAGTGGTCCTTCGATGCGGATGCCGGCCGCGAGGAGGTCACGAACCGCCGCGTCGGCCGCAACGAGCTGGACACCATCCAGACGCTGCTCGCCATCGTGGACGCGCAGCGCGAGTACGCCGCGTCGGATGCGGACGGCAACGGCCTGCACGACTACGCCATGCGCTTCCGCTCGAGCCCGGGCAAGAAGGACGGCCTGTATTGGGAGACCAAGGCGGGCGAGCCGCCGAGCCCGATGGGCCCGCTGGCCGCGAAAGCCGTGTCGGAAGGCTACGGGGCCAAGCTGAAGAGCGGCAAGCCCATTGCCTACCACGGCTACTACTTCCGCATCCTCACGGCCCAGGGCAAGGATGCGGCCGGCGGCGCCTACGACTATCGTGTGGGCGGCAAGCTCTTCGGCGGCTTCGCGATCGTCGCGTGGCCCGCCACCTACGGAAATTCGGGCGTGAAGACCTTCCTCTTGAACCACGATGGCGTGGTGTACGAGAAGGACCTCGGCAGCGCCACCGCCACGCAAGCCGGTGGGATGAAGCTGTTCAACCCGGACAAGTCATGGGCCAAGGTCCCGCAATGAGGAGTCGATGATGAAAACCGCATGGATTCGTGTTGGGCTGGCGACGGGCGCCGCGTTCGTCGGGTGCGCGCTCGCGCAGCAGTTCGTCTTCCCGGCCAAGGGGCAGACGCCCGACCAGCAGAAGAAGGACGAAGGCGCCTGCCATATCTGGGCCGTCGACCAGTCGAAGTACGATCCGGCCAAGCCGCCGCCCGCGGCTGCGGCGCCCGCAGCGCCGACGACGGCGACGGGTTCCACGCCGGGCGCCGGTGCCCGGGGCGCCGCCCGCGGCGCGATCGTGGGTGAAGCCGTCAGCGGCGATGCGAGCGCGGGTGCGGCAGCAGGCGCTGTCGCGGCACGCGGCGCGAGCCGCAAGCAGAACCAGGCCGCCGCGCAGCAGGGCCAGCAGCAGGCTGCCCAGCAACAGAGCGCCGGCCAGCAGGCCTACCAGAAGGCGCGCGCCGCGTGCCTCGAGGGCAAGGGCTACACTGTCAAGTAAGCGGCATCCACCCAATGGCGGGAGCGATCCCGCCTGCGAAAGGCAGACCATGAACCGACCGAAGACCCTCACGGCCGCGGCGATGCTTGCCCTCGCGGCGCTTTCGTCCACCGATGCCTTCGCACAAACGGCGGACACCTGGAAGTGGCAGGGCTCGATCTACGCCTACCTTCCGGACATCGGCGGGACCACGACCTTCCCGGCCTCCTCAGGCGGAAGCAGCAGTTCGGTGGACGCGAGCAAGATCATCGACAGCCTGAAGATGACGTTCATGGGCAGCCTCGAGGGGAGCAACGGGCGCTGGGGCCTGTTCACCGACGTCGTCTACATGGACCTGGGCAACACCAAGTCCGGATTCCGCGACTTCAGCCTCGGCGGCGCCGCACTGCCCGCCGGCGTGGATGCCAACGTGAGCTACGACCTGAAGGGCTGGGCGTGGACGTTCGCGGGCACGTGGCGCATCGCGTCCGACGCGAACACGAAGACGGATCTCATCGCCGGCACGCGGCTCTTCGACATGCGGCAGACCTTCGGGTACGAACTGACCGGAAACGTCGGCTCCATCCCGACGCCCGGCCGCGCGGGCACGTCGGAAGCGAAGATCTCCAACTGGGATGCGATCGTGGGCCTGAAGTCGCGCTACGCCTTCGGAGAGGATCGCAAGTGGTTCATTCCCTTCTACATCGACGTCGGCACGGGCGAGTCGAACTACACCTTCCAGGTGATGGGCGGGATCGGCTATTCGTTCAAGTGGGGCGAAATCGTCGGCGCGTGGCGTTACCTCGACTACGACTTGAAGTCCGGCAAGAAGATCGAGAGCATGACCTTCAACGGGCCGGCGATCGCGGCGGTGTTCCACTGGTAGCAGGGCGAGTTCGGTAGATTCTCCGGGAGAAGACCATGGGAACTTCATGGAGCCCCCCGAGCCGGGCCCTCGTCGTCGCGTCGGCGATCGCGATGCTGGCGGCGCATTGCCCGGAACTCGCGGCCCAGCAAGCTCCTGCCACCGCGCCCGCGGCGAGTCCCCGTATCGGGCTGGCGCTGTCGGGAGGCGGGGCGCGCGGCATCGCCCATGTCGGCGTTCTCAAGGTCCTGGAGGAACTCCGGGTCCCGATCCATTGCGTGACTGGCACGAGCATGGGGGCGATCGTCGGCGGCACGTTCGCCGCGGGAACCTCGCCCGCCGAGATGGAGAAGAAGGTGCTGGCGGCGGACTGGGACGCGATATTCCGGGACCAACCGCCCCGCGAGGAAATCGCCATCCGGCGAAAGATCGACGACTACAAGACCCTCTTCGCCCCGGAATTCGGCGTGAAGGACGGCGGGCTGGCCCTGCCGAAGGGCGTCATCGCGGGCGTGTCGATCGAGTCGTTCTTCCGGACGCTCGCGACCCCTTCCTTCGGCATCACCGATTTCAGCAAGCTCCCCATCCCGTTCCGGGCCATGGCGACCGACATCGAGACGGGCGAATCGATCGTGATGTCGCGGGGCAGCGTCGCGCAGGCCATGCGCGCCAGCATGTCCGTGCCCGGGGCGATCGCGCCCGTGGAGTTCGAGGGGAGGCTGCTGGTCGATGGCGGCATCGCCAACAACCTGCCGATCAACGAGGCGCGCAAGCTCTGCGCCGACGTCGTGATCGCGGTCAACATCTCGACGCCACCGATGAAGCGGGGCGAGATCACGTCGGCGCTCTCCGTGGTGGGACAGCTCGTCAACTTCCTGGGCAAGCAGACGGTCGACGACCAGCTGAAAAGCATGGGGGCGCGGGACGTGCTCATCGCGCCGGAGCTGGGCGACATCTCGTCGGGCAAGTTCGACCGTTCCGTGGACGCCATCCGGATCGGCGAGGAAGCCACGCGCGCGCTGGCCGCCTCGCTCGGGCGCTACAGCTTGCCGCCGGAACAGTACGCGGCGCTTCGCGCCACCCAGGTGGTCGGGAGCAAGGCGCTGGGCACGGTCGACGAGATCCGCGTCGTGGGGCTCGATCGCTCGAATCCGCAGGTGCTCGAGGCCCTGGTGGAGAGCAAGCCGGGCGAGCCGCTCTCCGAGGAGAAGATCGGCGCGGACCTTCGCCGCATCTACGGCCGCGGCGGCTTCGAGAGCATCAGCTACCACATCACCGGCGATGCGGGCCCGCGAGCCATGGTCATCGAGCCGAAGGAGAAGTCGTGGGGACCCGACTACCTGCGCTTCGGCCTGGGCCTCGCGACCGACTTCCAGGGCGGCAACCAGTTCAACCTGCTGCTCCAGTACCGAAGGACGTGGCTCAACCGCCTCGGCGGCGAATGGCTCACCGAGGCCCAGGTCGGGCAGGACACGCACCTGTGGAGCGAGTTCTACCAGCCGCTGAACGCGGCGGGCCGTTGGTTCGTGGCCCCCTACGGCAAGGTCGGGCAGAAGTCGCGCGACGTCTTCGTGGGCGAGGACAAGGTTGCCGACTACCTGGTGAAGATGGGGCAGGCCGGGTTCGACGCCGGGGTGAATCTCGGCACCTGGGGCGTCGCGCGCATCGGCCCCGTGTGGTCGCGCGTCGATGCGAGCGTCGATACCGGTTCCATGGCCCTTCCGTCGATCAAGGAGACCACGGCCGGGATGCGTGCGGGGCTGTTCATCGACCAGACCGACGCGGCTTTCTTCCCGACGCGCGGTTTCGCGATGGATGTCTCCGCCTACGGCGCCATCGACTCGTTCGGGTCGGACCGTGTCTACCAGCGGCTCGAAGGCGTGGCGCGCGGGGCGACGTCGTGGGGCCCGCACACCGTGGGTTGGCTGGTCGCCGGGGGCGCCGATCTCGGCTCGGATATGCCCGCCTACGAGTCCTTCACGCTGGGCGGGCCGCTGAAGCTCTCGGGCTACCGCGTGAACCAGTTCGCGGGACGCGAGTACACGTTCGGCCGTGCGATGTACTACAACAAGACGATCCCGCTGCCCGACCTCCTTGGCGGCGGCGTGTTCGTGGGCGGTTCGCTCGAGGCCGGGAGGATGGCCAAGCGCTTCGACGGATCCCCCTCCACCGGCACGCTGTGGTCCGGGTCCGCGTTCCTGGGGGCGGACACGTTCGCGGGTCCCGCCTACCTGGGCATCGGAGCCGGCAAGGGCGGCAATTGGTCCCTGTACCTGCTGCTCGGTTCGCCCTAGGACGGCTTGCCCGTCGCGCCTGGCCCGGCCGGCTGAAGTCGGTTTTCCTCCGGCGCCCGCCGCAGGGTGTCCGACGGCAGTTCCCCGAAGCAGCCGTTGTAGGCGCGCGAGAATTCGCCGAAGTGAACCGCCCCGGTTTTGCCGGAGGCCTCCGGGTTTGAGTCAGGCCACCATCGGCAGCTGACTTGCCAATTGACGATACCGGGCTTCGAGTTCCGCTGGCGGGACCTCCTGTCAGCGAACCGTGGAGGGCATGTATCTATTATGATACAGTAGCGCATGTTGAAGCCCAAGCTGGCGGTTCGGTTCTTTCGCTCATCGGCAGGGCGGGAGCCGGTTCGCGAATGGCTGAAAGGCCTCGGGGACGCCGAACGAAAGGCGATCGGAGACGACATCCGCACAGTCCAGTTTGGGTGGCCTCTTGGAATGCCCTTGGTGCGAAAGATGGATGAGGGCCTTTGGGAAGTTCGCATCGACCTCCAGGATTCCATCGCTCGAGTTCTTTTCACCATGCACGACGGCGATGCCGTCCTCTTGCATGGATTCATCAAGAAAGACAGGAAGACGCCAAGACCTGATCTTGAGACCGCGAAGAAGCGAATGAAGCTGCTGTGACGAAAGGAAAGGCCATGCGTCCCAAGAAGACGAATCGACATGTCGGTAGTGAGTTCGAGGATTTCCTTCGCGAGGAAGGGCGGCTCGAGGAATCCACTGCGCTGGCTCTTAAGCGTGTGCTCGCATGGGAGTTCCAGCAAGCGATGCAAAAGGCGAATGTTTCCCAGGCCGAAATGGCGCGTCGCATGCACACGAGCCGCGCGGTCATTCGTCGCCTTCTCGATGAGAATGATCCGTCCGTGACACTGACCACGATCAGCAAGGCAGCAAATGCACTGGGAAAGAATCTGCGGCTGAAACTTGCCGCTTAAGGGGCAGTCGCCATCACGCGCAGCCGGCAGCGCCAACGCATTTTGGCCGCCGTCAGCGTTCGCCCGGCGCCCGTCGCAGGGTGTCCGACGGCAATTCCCCGAAGCAGCTCTTGTAGGCGCGCGAGAAATCGCCGAAGTGCCAGAAGCCCCACCGCAGGGCCACCTCCGACACGGTCGCCGTGCGGTGGGATTCCGCGAGGAGCGCCTCGCGCACCTTGTGCAGGCGCACCCGCGTGAGGAAGGCGAGGGGCGTGAGCCCCACGACCTCCTGGAATGCGCTTTGCAGGGTCCGCTCGCTCGCCGCGGTGACCCGGCACAGGTCGCTCAGGCTGACGTGCTCGCCCGCCCGCGAGAGGACGTAGTCCTCGGCCTTGCGCACGATGAGGCCGTGGGCCTGCCGCGTCCGGTCTTCGCGCGTGGTCTCGAAGGCCTCGGAATCGTCGAGGGTGGCGAGGAGCGTTTCCAGCAACTCGACCTCGACCGCCTTGCGCTCGCGCTCACCGTCGTTGAACAGCGAAGGCTGGCGCGCGGCGAGGTCCACCAGGCGCTTGCCCCAGTCGAAGAGCGCGCTGACGGCCTCGGGAGGCACCTTCAGCGGCTCGATGCTCTGCGGCATGTGGAAATCCACGTCGCGGTGCCGGGCGGCGAGGTGCTCGCGGAATTCCTTCTCCGAGACCAGGAACGCCAGGCTCTCGTAGCCGGCCTCGGCGACGAAGATGCATTCGGTGCTGGAGTTCACTGACAGCATCATCCCGGAGCGGACCGGCAGGCCGTTGACGGTGCCGTGGGTCTGGGGCCCGAATGCGACGTAGGCGACGAGGCCCGGGTCGATCGTCGTTCGCGTGCGGATGCGCAGGTTGGTCGAGTGGTAGACCACGGTGACGACGTCGAGGCGAACGATCACGCGCCGCGCACGCAGGGGCGCCGACTGGAGCTGCACGGCGTCGAGGTCGTAGAACTCGATGCCCGCGTTGACGGCCGTGGGCTCGGTGATCTCGACCTCGGTGACGGCCGGCGCGTCTTTGCGATTCGGTGGCGGATGCACCATGGCGACGAATTGCGGATTTCCGATAGACGGCTAGGCGAACCCCGGGAAGACTGGAAGGCGTTCGCTCCTTGCGCGCGTCGCAAAGCGAAGGGGTTTGGTTGCGGCAAGCCTAGCAGAGGCGCACGGGCTACGCACGGCGGCCACGCACGACGGCCACGCACCTCCCGCATCGCGATTTGCGTTTATCCGATAGACGCTCCGGCCGCGCGCGCGGAAAGTGATCCGCATCGATGTCTCCCTCGCGAGGCATCACGCAGGCACCCGGCGCCGGAGCGCCCCGATGAAGCTCCAGCAAGTCAGCGACAACTGCTTCGCCGTCCTCAATGAGAAGAACCGCCTCTTCGACGCCAATTCGGGGCTCGTCAACCTGGGCGGCGGCGTCGTGATCGACACGCAGCCCGACCTGCCGCACGCGCGCCGCATGATCGAGCTCTTCGGCAAGGTGTGGGCGGACATGCCGCGCCGCGTGGTGAACACGCAGGAGGACGGCGACCACGTCTGGGGCAACCAGCTCTTCGCGGGCGCGGAGATCATCGCGCACCGGATGGTGCGTGAGCGGATGCCGCTCGTGGCCGATCCGCGCGAGCCGCGACAGTGGGTCGATGATGCGGAGCAGGTGCTGTCGCGATTGCTCCTGGGCGTCCTGCACCCGGGCATGCTCGCCCTCGCGAGGCAGTTGCGGGAGGCGTTCGATTTCGAAGGCATCGAGCTGGCACTGCCGACGACCGTGTTCGACGAGCGGCACGTGCTGGACCTCGACGGCTCGGAAGTGCACCTCATCCATGTGGGGCCCTGCCACCAGGCCGGCGACACGATCGTCCACTTTCCGCAGGAGCGCGTCGTCTTCGCCGGCGACGTGATCTGCCGCGAATGCACGCCCTGCGGCTGGACCGGCTCCTACGGCAACTGGTTCCGGACCCTCGATCTCATCATCTGGCTGGACCCGGATGTCATCGTCCCCGGCCACGGACCCCTGTGCGGCATCGAAGGGGCGATGGAGATGAAGGCCTACCTCGAGTACGTGCGCGAGGAATCGGGGAGCTGCATGGGCCGCGGCCTGAGCGCCCTCGAGGCCTCGAAGACCATCGATCTCGGGCCCTACGGCAGCTGGCACTCGCCGGCGCGCCTCTACATGAACGTCGAGCGGGCCTATCGCGAGTTCCGCGACGACGCGGCGGACACGCCCTGGGACCGCGCGGCGGTCTTCGACGCGATGCTCGCCGTATCGAAGGCCCGCGGGATCGCGGCCGAATTCTGACCCGCCTCCACGAATGCAAACCAAGCAATGAAGCGAATCACTCGCAACCCGGCCCGACCGACAACCGGGCCCACGCACCCTCCGGAGGAAGCATGAAGCGACCCACCCTCACCCTGATCGCCGGCCTCGTCGCCGCCACGTTCGCCGTCTCGGCGTTCGCGCAGGCGCCCCAGCCCCGGCCGGCGAAGAAACCGAACATCGTCATGATCGTGGCCGATGACATGGGCTTCGCCGACCTGGGCTCCTACGGCAGCGAGATCAGGACGCCGAACATGGACGCGCTCGCGAACCGGGGCGTCCGGTTCACCAACTTCTACACCCACGCGAGCTCCTCGCCCACGCGCTCCATGCTGCTCACCGGCGTCGACACGCACCTGAACGGCCTGGGCAACATGGACGAGTGGACCGCGCCCAACCAGTGGGGCGTGGACGGCTACGAGGGCTACCTCAACAACCGCGTGGCCACACTGCCGCAGCTGCTCAAGGGCGCGGGCTACCACACCTACATGGTCGGCAAGTGGCACCTGGGCAAGCAACCCGACCAGATCCCGGCCGCCCGCGGCTTCGAGCGCGACTTCTCCCTGCTCGACGGGGCCGCCAGCTACTGGGACATGACGAACTTCACGGCGGCCACGCCGAAGACGGTCTTCACCGAGAATGGGCGCTACCTGACCCGCCTGCCCGAGGACTACTACGCGACCAAGACCTACACCGACAAGCTGATCGGCTTCATCGACGAGTCGCGCACCGACGGCAAGCCCTTCTTCGCCTACGTCGCCCACCAGGCGCCGCACGATCCGTATCACCTGCCGAAGGACTGGCGCAACCGCCACGTCGGCGAGTACGACAAGGGCTGGGACGCGGTGCGGCAGGAGCGCCTCAAGAAGCAGGTCGAGCTGGGCATCACGCCCGCGGGCACCAAGCTTTCCGAGCGCATGTGGTTCATTCCCGATCCCATCGTGCTCGCGCCCGCGAGCCGCGCCATCCTGGGCAAGAAGATGGAGCTTTACGCCGGCATGGTCGAGAACCTGGACCACCACGTGGGGCGCCTCGTCGACCACCTGAAGGCCATCGGCGAGTACGAGAACACGATCTTCATCGTCTTCGGCGACAACGGCGCCGAGGGCTCGGACCTTTTCAAGATGATCGCGGGCTCCCCGGGCTCCAGGGACTTCCTGTGGGCCGCGGCCAACTGGTCGCAGACCAACCCCAACGCCTGGGGCGACCCGGGCTCGTACGTGGGCTATGGCCCGATGTGGGCGCAGGTGTCGATGACGCCGTTCAGCCAGTTCAAGGGCTTTACGGCCGAGGGCGGCATCCGCAACGCGCTGATCCTGAGCGGCCCGGCGGTGAAGCGCCCGGCAGGCAGCATCAACCACGGGGTCATGCACGTCGCGGACTTCATGCCGACGCTCCTCGAAGTGGCGGGCACCAGCTACCCGAAGTCGATGGGCGGCAAGCAATTGCACCCGCTCATCGGCAAGTCGTGGGGCCCGATGCTCGCCGGCCAGGTGGACTCGGTGCGCACGGACAAGGACTACCTCGCTTGGGAGATTTTCGGCAACCGCGCGGTGCGCCAGGGCGACTGGAAGCTGCGCTGGCAGTGGAAGCCCTACGGGACGGGCGACTGGGAGCTCTATGACCTCAAGGCCGATCCCGCGGAGCGGAGCGACCTCGCCGCGAAGCAGCCCGACAAGCTCAAGGCGATGATCGCGCTCTGGGACGAGTACGCCAAGGCGAACAACGTGGTCCTGCCCAGCCGCGGGCCGTTCGAGACACTGGTCGACGTGCTGCCGATGCGCGTTCCGCACGACCCCGGATTCCCGCCGCTCATCTACAAGCAGCAGTTCGTCCCGCCCAAGGACATGGTGGCTGAGCCGAAGCCCTGATCGCCGCCGACGCACGAATCCATCCCGACCCACGGAATTCCAATGAAAAGTGAAGGAAAGCAAATGAAAAAGTCGACTTGGTCGCGCGCGATCGCCGCGTCGCTGCTCGTCGCGGGCGCGCTCGCTTCGCCGCAGGCGCTCGCGCAGGTTCCCGCGCGCTTCTACTGGCATGGCCTCGCGGGCGCGAACGGCGTGCCGCTCATCTTCAACTCGCTCACCGGCAACTCGAACCCCTTCGATCCGTCCCAGCAGGTGACGCCGGGGGCGAGCTTCGACGCCACGATGGTCATGACGGGCTACGCGAAGATGTTCGCCCTGGGCGACCGGTCCGCCATGGCGGCGATCATCCTGCCCATGGGACGGATCTCGGGTGACGCCTCCCTGGCCGGACGCACCGCCAGCCAGTCGGCCAGCGGGTTCGGCGACCCGATGCTCGAGTTCGCCGTCAACGTCATCGGTCCCAAGGCGCAGCGGAACATCCCCGACGTGCTGCGCTACGAGCCGGGCTTCTCCGTGGACCTGCTCGCCGACCTGGCGCTGCCGATCGGCGAGTACAACAGCGCCCAGGCCCTGAACATCGGCCAGAACCGCTGGTACGGGCGTGTCGGCGCGCCGATCGTCTGGCAGCTCGGCGACTGGGTGCCGGGCCGGCGCACGACGCTCGAGTTCCTGCCGGCCGTGTGGCTCTTCGGGGACAACACCGATTACCTGGGGGGGCAGAGGCTCAAGACCGATCCGATGTTCCAGCTGGACGCCCACCTCACGCGCGACTTCACCGAGCACTTCTGGGGCGCGCTCGACCTCTCCTGGTACAACGGCGGCAAGGCGACCGTGAACGGCGTGGCGGGCGAGAAGCTCAACAACCTCGGCGGCGGGCTCACGCTCGGCTACACGATCAACAACAACCTGAACCTCACCTTCGGCTACAAGTCGACGTTCAATTCCAGCAGCCCCGGCGAGCTGCGCATGGACGGCTTCATGATCTCGCTCGTGTACGGGTGGCATCCGCTCATCGAGGGGATGAAACGGCTCAAGAGCGAGTAGCGGGCCAGCTTCCGGCGGGCAGGGGGCAAGGGCAGGCGCCTGGGGTAACCGCAGGCCCTTCGTGACATCGGTCAAGTCGTCCTGACCGGGTTGGGCGATTATTGGCTAGCTGCGACTTCGGGCCGGCAATCGCGTCGGTGTTCTCTTGGTCGCGCCGCTATCGACAAGGAGCGGATCATGAAGAGAAAACCCCTCATCGAAATGCTGGGACCGGCGCTCGGCATGGCCTGTGCCGCCACTGCAGGTGCGCAAGCGCCCGCGGACCGCGTGACGCTTCCCATCCCCGAGGGGGTGCGCCCCAGTTACAAGGAGATCGACGCGCGCGACGCGAAGATGCCGCCGCGCGCGGACGTGAAGGCGCCCAAGGGCGCGCCCAACGTCGTGATCATCCTCATTGACGACCTGGGCTTTGGGGCCATCAGCACTTTCGGCGGCCCCATCAAGACCGAGGCGCTCGACCGCCTGGCGCAGCAGGGGCTTCGCTACAACAACTTCCACACCACCGCGCTTTCCTCGCCGACGCGCGCGGCGCTCAAGAGCGGCCGCAACCACCACACGGTGAACATGGCCTTCATCACCGAGATGGCGACCGGCTTCCCGGGCGCCACCGGAAAGGTCCCCGACTCGGCCGCGCCGCTCGCCGAGACGCTGCGGCTCAACGGCTACGCGACCGGCGCCTTCGGCAAGTGGCACGAGACCGCGGCCTGGGAGGCGAGCGTGGCCGGGCCGTTCGACCGCTGGCCGACGCGCCAGGGCTTCGACAAGTTCTACGGCTTCCTCGGCGGCGAAACCAACCAGTGGGCGCCGTATCTCTACGACGGCGTCGCGCAGGTGGAACTGCCGAACGACCCGAACTACCACTTCATGACGGACATGACGGAGAAGGCGCGGGCCTGGATCAAGTACCAGAAGGCCCTTACGCCCGACAGGCCTTCCTTCGTCTACTTCGCCCCCGGCGCGACGCATGCGCCGCACCACGTGCCGCAGTCGTGGACCGAGAAGTGGAAGGGCAAGTTCGACCAGGGATGGGACAAGATCCGCGAGGAAACGCTCGCGCGGCAGATCGCCGCGGGCATCGTGCCCGCGGGCACGAAGCTTGCCCCGAAGCCGCCGGCCATCAAGGACTGGGACAAGCTCTCGGCCGATGAAAAGCGCCTGTTCACGCGCCAGGCCGAGGTCTTCGCCGCCTTCGTCGAGTACACCGACTACGAAGTCGGCCGGATGCTCCAGGCTTTCGACGAGATCGGGCAGCGCGACAACACCCTCGTCTTCTACGTGGTCGGCGACAACGGCACGAGCGGCGAGGGCGGCCAGAACGGCATGTTCAACGAGTACACGTACTTCAACGGCGTGCAGGAGAAGGTCGAGGACATGCTCAAGCTCGCCGACAAGTGGGGCGGGCCGGAGACCTATCCGCACATGGCCGCGGGCTGGGCGGTGGCGCTCAACGCGCCCTTCGGCTGGATGAAGCAGGTCCCGTCGGATTTCGGCGGCACGCGCAACGGGATGGTGGTGTCGTGGCCCAAGGGCATCAAGGCGAAGAACGAGATGCGCACGCAGTTCGGCCATGTGATCGACGTGGCGCCGACCGTGCTGCAGGCGATCGGCCTGCCGGAGCCCAAGTCGGTCAACGGCGTGAAGCAGATCCCGATGGAGGGCACGAGCCTCGCGTACACGTTCGACAACGCGAAGGCCAAGGAACGCCACACGACGCAGTACTTCGAGGTCGCCGGCAACCGCGCGATCTACCACGACGGCTGGTACGCCCGAACGATCCACCGCGCGCCTTGGGAACCGAAGCCGCGCCGGTCCCTGAAGGACAACTCGGCGTGGGAACTCTACGACGTGCGCGCCGACTTCAGCCTCGCCAACGACCTCGCCGCGAAGAACCCGAAGAAGGTCGCCGAGTTGCAGGCGCTCTTCCTCAAGGAAGCCGCCAAGTACCACGTGCTGCCGATGGATGACCGCGTCTTCGAGCGTCTCGACGGCGCGGCCGTGGGGCGTCCCGACCTCATGACCGGGCGAAGCTCGATCACGCTCGCCGAAGGCATGAGCGGGATGATGGAAGGCGTGTTCCCCAACGTGAAGAACCGCTCCAAGGTCATCACGGCCGAGATCGAGGTTCCCGCGAACGGCGGCAACGGCACCGTGATCGCGCAGGGCGGTCGCTTCGGCGGCTGGTCGCTCTATGTGAAGGACGGCGTGCCGGCCTACGACTACAACTTCCTGGGCCTGCAGCGCTTCTCGGTCGCTTCGAGCAAGAAGCTCGCGCCCGGCAAGCACACGGTCGTGTTCGATTTCGCGTACGACGGCGGCGGGCCTTCCAAGGGCGGCAAGGGCACGCTCAGCGTGGACGGCCAGAAGGTCGGCGAGGGGCGCATCGGCGTCACGCAGGCGGGCCTCTTC
>Ga0209254_10000473_pt1 | contig 32532 bp, 28 predicted proteins | sample FrelakmetDIP11DI_FD_187148 | JGI IMG/M metagenome (GOLD analysis project Ga0209254, IMG submission 187148) | Freshwater lake sediment microbial communities from the University of Notre Dame, USA, for methane emissions studies - DIP11 DI (SPAdes)... | ecosystem: Environmental > Aquatic >... | reverse complement strand
CGACGATGGGAATCGAACCCATAACCTACCACTTACAAGGCGGTTGCTCTGCCGTTTGAGCTACGTCGGCAGATCAATTTTTAAGTTTCTATTTAAGCGCGCTAAATTATATCAAACCATGATCTTTTCAGCAAGGATTATGCTGGAAATTGGCGCAAGGAGGTTAGTTTATCAAACTTCGGGGCGTGTGTCAACAAGCGATTGCGGCTGACAATCAGGAAGGCATTACGAATTTAGGAATTTTGACTAAAAATCTCTCTCATATTTTCCCCCAATGCCAATCACAAATTTTGACGTTTCTATTAATCCTTGGTCAAATCATGAAGTTTTTGCAGTCCCTCCAAACTGGTTGCCAGTATTAAAATAATAAAGCCCAGTATAGGTAACCCCTCGGCAAAATTCCGTATACTCCCTAATGTAATGCCCAGTTCATTCAGAAAACCAATGACTACCAGTATGGTTGATACCCACCAGGTTGTCTTATGTGGAGCATATAATTTCATGTTTCTTCTCCTTGACCCAAATATTGGATATCAGATTTTTTATAAGAAATCTACAGCTGTTCCGATAATAAGCAGAACCGCGCCGGAAATTACCAGCCACGCTCCATATGGTTCAAATATGGCAATCGGGAGTAACCGGAACTGGATCAATGTGCCGGTTATGCCAATAACTGCGGCGATCCACCAGGTAATCGGTTTTGGGGGAGAAAATTTCATAGCACTTCCTTTTGAAGAAATAATAATCAACCTGACCGTGATAAATTATAGTACATAATTTATCCAATCCTGTCCTTTGATGAAAAATCAGTACCGTTTTTTGGGTACTGATTTTTCTATGTGCAAATTTCGATATTAAATTACATTATTATTGGTGAACGGTTAAAAAGTTCAACTGATAGGCTGACTAACAAGCCTTTAACCAAGGCTGCCAGTGCCAGGAGTACAAATCCTAAAACAATCATAATGGTTGAATATTGTTCCAGGCCTGCAAAGCTGACAATGCTGTACTCCATCAGGATTCCAATGACGCCGATAACGACTGCAATCAAGTAAGTGATATTTTTTGGTGGACTAAGTTTCATAATATTTCTCTCCTTTTAAAACCTTACTAAATCTGAATTCGGTAAAAAACTATATTTTTTGTTTAGCATTTTTTTGAATATTTGCAATTTGCTTTTTACACCTCGTTTTTTTGGGAAGATATTAATATGGCGATACGAATGGATTCAGCTAATATTGCCTGGTAAGGATGGTTAAATTTATTTATTTAGAACTCCGGAAATTGGATGGGATATAAGATAGAGCAATTCCCGGTCAGACCTACCAATAAATGACATCCCATCCAATTGTTATTGCATTGATCTTGAAAATATTTTCTCTTTAGTGATCCATGGTGTGACTGGCGAAAAACTCCAGAATTAGCTGTTGGTTTTTTAACTGGATGCATATCCGGTCTTCCCTTGACAGATGATTCGAAAGACAGTGTTGTTCTGCTCTCATTAAAGTATTGAAAACATCCCGGTCATAAATTTGATAATTATTTTATACCAATCCATTTCGGATTTAATTCATGTATAATCAAATCTGATTTAGGAGGCTTGATGGAAATTACCTGGTATGGACATTCATGTTTTCGATTAGCTGAACGGGGAATGGCAACAGTTGTTACCGATCCGTTTGATGCCCGAGAAGTCGGGTATGAGCCTTTAAAGTTAAAGGCAAACATTGTTACAGTTAGCCATGATGCCCCTGGTCATAACAATATTGCTGCTGTAAAAGGTAACCCTTACATTATCACAGGTCCCGGTGAATTTGAAATTGGAGGCGTTTTTATTACCGCCATCCATACAAACAGCCATATAAACCGGCAGAAAGCCGAAGGTATTAATATCCTTTGTCTCTATGATTTTGATGGAATAAATGTAGTTCACCTTGGCGCAATAAACCGGGTTCCAACTCAGACTGAGGTTGAATCATTGGGGCCGGTTCATATTGCCCTGGTATCGGTCGGCGGCGGTTCAGGATTAAATTCAGCAAAGGCATCCGAGGTAATCAGTCTTTTGGAGCCTAATATTGTAATACCCATGCATTACGCTACACCGGTTTCACTGATCAAGTTAGATCCGCTTAGTAAATTTCTCAAGGAAATGGGCCTTGAGGAAAAAATTACCAAAGAATCCACATTCAAAGTAACCAGCGCCAGTTCTCTTCCAGAAGAAACTCACGTGGTGGTTTTGGATTATTTCCGGGGGTAGGGGAGCATTCCTTGGCTGTCAAACTGATCATGAAATGGGATATACTGGTTGACCGCGAACGGGAGTATTTTGAATTTATTGTTCGCGAATTCATCCCAGGTATCCAACAACTTGGTTTTGATCTGACAGATGCCTGGGCAACGGTTTTTGGAAATGAAACACAAATTATGATCAGTGCTGTGCTGCCTGATCTGGAAAAAGCCCAGGAACTGCTCTATTCCAGTGAATGGCAAAGCCTGCATAACAAGCTAAGAGATTTTGTAACGAACTATTCCCAGAAAATTGTCAACGCCCGTGGCGGATTTCAATTCTGACCCCGCCAAGCTTTCTGCAAGAGAGTCTATAACCGCCAGCCTAATATCCTGGTATGACCTCCATCAAAGGATTTTACCCTGGCGGGAAAACCCGGACCCTTATTTTATCTGGGTATCTGAGGTTATGCTTCAACAAACCAAGGTTGACACCGTAATCCCTTATTTTCTCAAATGGATAACCCGTTTTCCAACAATTGAATCACTGGCAAATGCAACTGAACAGGATGCATTAAGGTACTGGGAGGGATTGGGCTATTACAGCCGTGCAAGGAATCTCCACAAAGCTGCGGGAATAATTTTCCGGGAATACGGGGGAAAAATCCCATGCAGACGTTCCACCCTGGAAGAATTACCTGGAATCGGGCAATACACTGCCGGTGCAATTGCTTCGATTGCCTGCGGATTGGATGAGCCTGTCCTGGATGGCAATGTGGCCCGTGTTTACACCCGCCTCTTTAATTTAGATTTCCCGGTTAAAACCGGTATGGGACGGCATTATTTAAATAAATTAGCGCATGAGGTACTGCCATCCGGAAAGGCCGGGACCTATAACCAGGCGGTGATGGACCTCGGAGCGACTATTTGCCTGCCCCGGCAACCGTTGTGCACACGGTGTCCGCTTTCGGCGTATTGCGCATCCTATAGCCTGGGAAACCAGGAGGAAAGACCAATCCGCCAGGTCAGAAACCCGGTTCCGAGATATACAGTTACAGCAGCAGTAATCTGGCGAGATTGTAAGGTGCTGATTGCCAGGCGTCCATCACATGGCTTGCTGGGCGGATTGTGGGAATTTCCGGGTGGAAAGGTTGAGGCGGGTGAAGAACTCACCGAGGGATTAAAAAGGGAGATCAGGGAGGAACTTGGGGTAGAGATTTATGTTGGCAGCCCTGTAGGGATATTCAGCCATGCATATACTCATTTCAGGATTAAACTGCACGCTTTTGAATGTAAATTGATATGCGGGGATCCAGCAGCAATAGAGGCAAGCGAAATCCTGTGGGTTGAGCCGGGAAACCTGGGGGACTACCCGATGGGTAAGATCGACCGCCAAATTTCCAACTTGCTGAAAGTTTAATACCCCTATTTATTGATGGATTCTGTTGGATGATTAATACTGATTAATAATTCGATATCAGATAGGTATAATTAATCTATCAAGATGGTTTATCAGTATGGTAACCTATGGACGGTGCCCAAAAATACCAATCCCTTTGTGATCAAATGGTTCGGGAACAAATCGAACGCCGGGGAATCAAGAACCAGCGTTTATTGATGGCACTGTGCGCTGTCCCGAGGCATCGATTTGTGCCGGATCAAATTTCGCATATGGCATATGAGGATTGTCCTTTAGCCATTGGCGATGGACAGACGATATCCCAGCCTTACATTGTTGCCCTGATGACAGAGTTGTTAGAACTTCAGGGGGGTGAAAAAGTGTTGGAAATAGGCACCGGGTCCGGTTACCAGGCGGCTGTATTGGCAAAGCTTGCCCAACAAATTCACTCTGTCGAGAGATTGGTAAGCCTTGCTGGAAAAGCAGCCAGAATCCTGGCTGAACTTGCCCTTAATAATGTAGAGATTCACCTGGGGGATGGTTCGAAAGGTTGGGAAGCTGAGGCGCCATACGATGGGATTTTGGTCACTGCCGCGGCACAAAAAGTCCCAAAACCCCTGCTGGACCAATTAGCCAACAAAGGCCGGCTGGTCATTCCAGTGGGAAGCCGGATGAACCAGGACCTGGAGGTATGGCAGCGGCAAGATGACAGGTATTTTCACAGATCTGTGCTTGCAGTTGCCTTTGTGCCGTTGCGCGGTGAATTGGGCTGGAGCCTGAAGGATTGGGAAGAGTCGAATAATTGGTAATAAACAAGCTGAGAACAACCTGGTTCAGTATGATTATTTGTTTTATATTTTTGTTATGGTCACAAGAACATAGGGGGAGCGTTGTGTTTCATCGTAAATATATTTGCGCACAGCGCTTTCCACATCACGCTGTAGATTATTATTGGTTCTTGAGGCGGCTTCCTTAATCTCCTTTTGGGCTGTGGAAAAAAGTTTGTTAGATTCTCCGGCTAGGATAAAACCCCGTGTAATAATTTCCGGATCATCAAAAACCTTTCCAGTAGCAGAATCCACCGTGAGATTCACGAGAACAACGCCTTCTCTGGAGAGAATTTCCCGTTCCCGGATAATGGAAGGTTCGATATCCACTTTACCTGTAGAGTCGATCAAAATTGCACCTGTTGGCACCCGTCCATTAAGTGCGATTTGAGTTTTACCAACTTCAACGACCTGGCCATTTTCAACAATGACAATATTTTCTTTAGCGATACCCAGTTGTTGTGCAAGCCGTCCGTGCTGAACAAGATGGCGCAGCTCGCCATGTATTGGAATGAAGAATTTGGGTTTCACCAGATTAATCATCAATTTCATTTCTTCCTGGCTGGCATGCCCGGAGACATGCACCGGGGCAACCTGTTCATAGACCACATTCGCTACCTGTTGGAACAAACGGTTGATCACCTGGAACACTTTTTCTTCATTGCCTGGGATTATCTGGGACGATAGAATCACCGTATCATCCGGTTTCAAATCGAATATCCGGTTGGTGCCTCTTGATAGGCGGCCCATGATGGATGTAGGTTCTCCCTGGGTTCCAGTACACATAATTACCAGTTTATCGTCCGGTATGCTTTGAATTTTATCGGGGCGAACAAACATCTCATCCGGTATATCCAGGTAGCCCATTTTCCGGGCAATTTTTGCATTATCAATCATGCTTGTTCCTGCAAAAGCAATTTTCCTGCCATGACGGGCGGCTGCATTGGCTGCCTGCTGCATACGGGAGATCAATGAGGCAAATGAGGCAATGATGATCCTGCCAGGGGCCTTACGAAATTCTTCTTCAAATGCTCCGTCAACTACCCTTTCGGAAGCAGTCCAACCGGGTTTGACCGAATTTGTGGAATCGGAAAGCAGCACCAGGACATTGCGTTTTGAGAATTCGGCCAGTTTGGCAAAGTCGGTTGGCCAGTTATCCACCGGGGTCTGATCAAACTTGTAATCGGAGGTATGAACAATCAGCCCGACCGGGGTTTGAATCCCCAACCCGACGGAATCGGGAATGGAATGGGAGACATGGAAAAATTCAACCTGGAATACGCCAATCTTTTTTCCTTCACCTGCCTGAACGGTGTTGATTTTTACACCTTTAAGTAAACCCTTCCGGGCAAGCTTAACTTCCATCAAGCCACGGGTGAGGGGTGTGGTATAAATTGGCGCTTCCAATTCCTCTACAACATGGGCGATTGCTCCGAGGTGATCTTCATGTCCATGCGTGATCACGATCCCGCGTACTTTTTTGCGGTTCTCCCGAAGATACTGAATATCAGGGATGATATAGTCGATCCCGAGCAAATCATTTTCAGGGAATGCCATACCTGAATCTACGACGAGAATATCCCCGCCGAACTCATACACCATCATATTTTTACCAATTTCCCCCAGACCTCCCAGGGGAATAATTCTTAACATTTTTTCTTTCACAAATAACCTCAAAATTTATAATAATATGTTCAGGTAAGAGAAATTTTCCATAAAAAGATTTCCAGCAGTGTTTATAAAAAAATCCCCGGTGTAGATTTCAACCGGGAATTCAGATACATTTCCTGTTCTACTGAAAAATGTTTCATTCAAGGACTACTTTTCACCTGAAAAACAAATCTACACAACTTATTTTAAGCCTATCTTAACACAAATGATCATTTTTGTCAAAATTCGCGAAAGAATTCGCAAAAGAAATAAGTGAAAGGATAAAATCTTTATTAATTTTCTGATATAGGGGGGAAATTTATCACCCTCCAATCATTTCTTCCCGGTTCTTTCTTTGTAAGGGATGGACAGGTTGGTTTACTGTCAAATAATCAGACCAGGGTTTAAATAATTGATCATATTGGGATGGAGGTAGATATCTTGCGGAGCGAAAAGCAATAGGTAATTTTTATTAAATTTTCCCAATTCCTGGCGCCCCATTTATTTCATACAAATGGATTGGAATAGACAAAATTTATTAAAAAACAATAATAACTTCTTATTGGATTCATGCTTTAAGACAGAAACTGATGACATGATCCGGATTGGAGATATCCGTGCGGTTACCTGTGGAATGGTGGATGGAATCACCATATGGACAGGCATATGCAGGTAAGCCTCATCAAGGACAAAACAACGGATTAATTATTTTATAAATTGCCGGGGGAAATAATTAAAAAAGAGCGGGTAGAGGATTATTACCTTTCCCGCTCTTCTAACCGGTGGAAGATTTAATACCTCAGGTAGGCACCGATAGATCCCTCAGCCAGCAGGGGTGTGTCCGTGTGGACGACTTCCACTTCACCACCGTGCATCAGTACGGCTCCGATAACCAGGTCAACCACATCACTGACCGCTTCAATTTCATCCTCGCATAAAGCAATATCCCTGGTAGCCATCAATCCATGTTGTGCGCAGCGGTAACCAGGGGTATGGTAATCTTCTGCGATTACAAGTGTGCCCACTTTATTATCATTCACTGCTGCCAGGGTATCCTCCAATCCAAGGACGGCATTGTTCATCTTTTTTGCGCTGGTAATTAAATCGTTAACCAGATGGATCTCGCGTTTCATTTCAGAGTGGAGGCCTATCTCTAAAGCCTTATCCAATACTTCGCCATGGCTGGCATTCATCCCCATTGCAAAAGTTCCGACAATAAGGCTTTGCCAGGATTTCGGGAGATAATTGAGGAACATCGCGATATTGTCGTCTGATCCACCGATCAGGATTCTCCGGATTTTATTTTCCTCGAAGAACGATACGGCAAAATTGGCGGTGTCCCTCATGTTGCGCTCAACCAGTTCATCCTGAGCGCGGGTACGTCCGGCAGTTCCACCACGCCTGCCCGGGAACGAAGATGCGCTGCCGCGCTTAACTTTTTTGACCATCTCACCCAAAAAACCTTCCTGTTCCTGCAGCTCACCGAGATGGAAATGGAAAAGCCGGGCACCCTGTTTGTCCACCAGGATGACCCCGTATCGCCCATAGTTTTCGAGCACGTTGGTAAGTGGTCGAACACTGGGACGTTCGCTGACATGTACCAGGTCCTTGACTGGAACCTGCAGGGTAAATGACTCAAAAAAATCCCTGTCTTTACAGGAAAAAATTGCCAAACTTCGTCCTGCCCAGTTATGTTCATTATTTATAAATTGATTGACCGCTTCATTATCCTCCGGTAAGTTGATGTTCTTTAGAAGGTTGCGCAGGCGAAGTTTATATGATTCCGCGTTGCCTAATGACGGATCCGTGTTTAGATAGACACTCAACATGAGGTGTGGGGCTTTGAAGTCCAATAATTCTTTAAGTTGGGGTTCAGTAATCATAACAGCCTCCGTTTTTTTTTGATTGGTTGAAAACTTGGCTTATTGACGCATACCTAATTTAATTACCAGATCTATTTTTCGATTATTTCCCCGAATGATAGTCAGGGTCAATTCATCGCCGGGACTTTTATTGGTCATTAAATAGCTCATAAGGTCTGCAAATACCTGAACCGGACGGCCATCAACGGCAATAATCAAATCTCCCCCAGCATAAACACCAGGAATTTGAGAACTCATAGTTCCGCCTTTTAAGCCTGCGATATCTGCTGGGCCGCCGGATTCAACTCCGGTTACATATGCACCGGTTGCCTGAGAGAGCCCTAACAACTCCTGTTCGATTAAGGTAATACTGGGACGAGCAGTTATGCCCAGGTATGGATAATCGTACTTCCCGTTTTCTATAAGGTATGGGACAACACGCCGGATGATGTTGCCAGAAATGGCAAAACCAATTCCACTGTTGATAGGTCCTCCGGTATCATCCACTCCGCTGGTGCGTATGGCACGGTTAATACCAATCACCTCGCCATTAAGGTTGAGTAAGGGTCCCCCAGAGTTACCGGGATTTATTGATGCATCGGTTTGTATGATATCCCCGGCTGAATAGTAATTCCCTTCAGGGGACTGGCGGATGGAATCCAGGGTCCGGCCTTTGGCAGATATAATTCCTACCGTCATTGTCCCACTGAGACCATATGGATTACCAATTGCAACAACGGTTTGACCCACTTTTAATTGATCTGAGTCACCCAGGGTTAATGGGTAGAGATCCTCGGCTGATGCATCTACTTTGATGACAGCCAGATCGGAATCCAGATCTGTACCGATAATGTTCCCGCGCAATTTCAAGCCGCCAGGAAAATCCACTTCCAGCTGTTCCGCCCCTTCAATTACATGGTAATTGGTGATGATATGACCTTGATTATCATAAACAAAACCGGAGCCTAATCCGCCTCCTTGTTGGGTTAATGTCTGGATGGCGACAACACCAGGGCTGACTTTTTCATATAAGGAGATCAGGATGTCCTGCATTTCTTCCTGATCGCCAATCCGGATAGATCCCGGAGTAACACTTGGGATGGGGGCTGCAACTGCTTCAACTTCTCCCGGCATCACGTTTGTGGCAAAAGCTGAAGGTGACGTTATTACATATTGCTGCGGGATTGTTATTTCACACGCCAGGTTGGCCAGCAATATTACGATAACGAGCAACCAGGGAATTGTTTGTTTATTCATGACCTTATTAAATCTACTGATAAATTTAATTGATACCGATCAAAAGTAAGATTACAACTTGCTCAATTTTTCGAAATGCTCTTTTTGTTGAGAGGTTAGATTACGCGGAAGGTTGACTTTGACACGGACGTACAAATCCCCATATTCGCTGGTTCTGCGTATTTTTGGCATACCGCGACCAGCCAACCGGAAGGTTTGCCCCGGTTGGGTTCCACCCGGAATAGACAGAATCACGTTCCCTCCAGGGGTTGATACGGTGATTTTACCTCCCAGCACGGCTGTATAGAGATCAATGGTACTCTCGGTATAAAGGTCATTGTTTTTTATCTCGAAATTGGGATCAGATGCAACTGTGACCACCAGGATGAGGTCGGTATTTTGCCCGGAAAAGTCAACTGGACCCGCACCGGACATCCGTACTCTTGTCCCGTCCTTTGATCCGGCAGGAATTTTAACCTCCAACCTCCTCCCGTTGATGTCAAGGGTGCGTTTGGTGCCGTGATACGACTCGGGAAAACTAATTGTGACGGGTTGCTCATAAGATTGTTTTGGCTGGACCGTCTGCCGTCTGCCTGGATTGGTTTGACCGCGCATCCCGCCAAAAATGGAATTAAAGAAATCCGAAAAACCACCCCCAAATATATCTTCGAAATCACCAACTTCCACACGGACACCACTGCGCGGCCTTTGGGTGTACCATTCATCCCAGTTGAAATTACCGGATCCTCCGGTTTGCTGCCAGTGGTTATAAGACTCTCCTAGTTGATCATAACGGGCGCGTTTTTGGGAATCCGCCAGGACTTCATAAGCTTCGTTAATATCTTTAAATTTTTCTTCGGCGCTTTTATCATTTGGATTGCGATCAGGATGGTATTTCATTGCCAGCTTACGATAAGCTTTTTTTATTTCATCCGGGTCGGCTTTTCTATCTACGCCTAATAATTTATAGTAATCTTTGTAATCCATAATATCATTTTATTTTTATTCGGTTGGGAAAGCAATACAGTTTCTTCATTATTAATAATACTCTTATGATTGGATCAAATTCCATAACTTTATTATAGATGAGTATTAAATTCAACAATGTGACTTCAGGGGAAATTGACCTGGCCGTATTGAAGATAAATAAGTTGGCCGGTAGAAATTTACAGGGTGTGTTTTGAGTAATTAGCATCATCGGCCAATATATATTGAATTGCCAGGTAAAAAAAAGAGAATAAACGCAGTCCCTATCCAAACCAGGTGTCTGGCAGGATGGATTATTTCATAGGCGAATTTGGTGTTCATGTACTGCTTAATTGAATATCCCTGACAAAATTGTTCAATCGTCCTGTATAAGCAAGATTCTCCCCATAAATTTATCCAGTGATATACGAATTAGAAGGAACAGGTTTGCTGGATTTATTAAACTCCTGTTACGTTTTAAAATGAGTTGGGATAAAATTGGCAAATGGAGTATCATTTCTATATATTAGAGATATTTCCCATTTAATAAGGTTACTATTTTCTCGGTGTTCATTTGTGAAGGAGGTTACAATGGGGCGATGGATTTTCAGGCTGGTTATGGTTCCAGGTATATTGGTTTTACTAACATTACTCCTGGTTGGATGTGGGAGTCAAACTGATACTGGACAAGCAGAAAACACTCCGGAAGCTGAATTCCAGGTAACGACAGATGAAATCGTTGCAGAAGGTGAGGTTGTGCCAGTTCAATTTGTCTCCCTGAGCTTTCCAACTACCGGGATTGTAGAAGAAATACTGTCTGATGAAGGCCAGGTTGTCGGAAAAGACGAAGTAATTGCCCACTTGCAGGGAAAAGAACGCCTCTTAGCCAATGTTGCGTCCTCTGAACTTGAATTGATCAACGCACAAAATAATCTTGACGACCTTTATGAAAACCACGAACTGGACAAAGCCAATGCCCATCTGGCTTTTATAGACGGACAGCAAAGTGTGGAAGATTATATTGAAGCCAGGGAAGATATGGAAGCAGGAAGAGCCAGCCAGGATGCTGTTGACCAGGCCTCTGCGGAATACTATATTGCCCAGAACCGGGTTGAGGACGCAGAGGATTCTTATTATGAAGTGGATAATGCAGATGAAGCCAACTTAAGCCGTAACCAGGCATTATTGGAGCTGGCGGATTCCCGGGAGACACGCGATCAAAAACTGGCGGCATTAAACTGGTACCTGGGCAATCCGGATGCCCTGGAGCTTGCCACAGCAGATGCTGATATTGAAGTAGCCGATGCGCTCCTGGAAAAGCTTGAAAAAGATTGGCAAGCACTTGAAGAGGGACCCGACCCGGATAAACTGGAGGTTGCACAAGCACGCTTATTAAATGCCCAGGCGCAGTATGATGCTGCCATAAAGGCTTTATCGGATATTGAATTAATTGCTCCTTTTGTCGGGCAAATTGCCCAGAACAACCTTAAAGTTGGCGAGCTGGTGACAGTTGGAACGCCGTCAATGGTCCTTGCCGATCTATCCCTATTTAAAATTGAAACTACCGACCTGACAGAACTGGATGTCGTCAAGGTAAATGCAGGGGATCCTGTGGTCATAACCCTGGATGCCATCCCTGATGTGCAATTTACCGGGAAAGTAGAGAGCGTTGAGGAGTTGGGAGTCAATAAGCAGGGCGATATCACTTATACTGCTGTAATTGCCCTCGATCAGCAGGATGAGCGCCTTAAATGGAATATGACTGCCTCCGTAAACTTTCAATAAATATAATTTGATGCACTGGTGGTTTTAGCAATACCAGAAAAATTGGTGGTTGGATGAAACAAATGAAGAAAATAAGAAGAACTCTCACGCAAATTGTGGGTTTACTCATCTTTTTTTCGTTTTTATTTTCAGCATGCAGTCCCGATCAATCTGCATCAACCTCAAATGTTCCACGAAAAATTAATGAATCGGGTGGAAATGTCGAACAAATAATTGCTGAAGGTCAAATTGTTCCGTCCCAATATGTTGACCTAAGGTTTTCAGTACCCGGATTTGTCAATGAGGTACTTGTGGAAGAAAACCAGCAAGTAAAAGCGGGTGAAGTCATTGCTAAATTGGATGGTTACGAGGAAATGGCTGCACAGATATCAGATGCACAAGCCCAGGTGCTGTCCGCCCAGCAGGCGCTGGATGATCTGTATGCAGATTCGGCGACCAAACGGGAAACAGCCAACCAGCAATTGGCGCAAGCCCGTCAGGATCTCCAGGACGCAGTTGATAAACGCACAAGCAAAATTTACCAGAGGACGAATGACTTGATTTTAGACGGGGCGATTGCCCAATATTACTCAGCATTAGAAAAATACAGCGAAGCCCTGGAAGCGTTTGATAAAGTTGATTTTTTACCACCCGACAATGATATCCGAAACCAGGTTTGGATACAGCTAACCCAGGCATCCAAGGCTACATATGCGAAACGCGCCCAATTAAATGAATTATTATCTTTTCCAGATGAATTATCAGTAGGAATTGCTGACTCAGCTATTGAGGTTGCTGAGGCATTCTTCGACAAAGCTGAGAAGGAACATAACGAATTACTCGAAGGTCCCGACCCGGACGAACTGGAGGTTGCCAAGGCAACATTAAAGGTGGCGGAACTGCAGCTGGTATCTGCTCAAAAAATGGTGGAAGATTTGCAATTGAAGGCACCCTTTGATGGAGAAATTGTATCCAATGATTTGGTCGTTGGTGAATTTTACCTGGAAGGGGCGTCCCCACCGGTTGTGCTGGCCGATTTTAATACGTGGAACCTTGAGACAAATGACATCACCGAATTAAATGTTAATAAAATAAAACCTGGCGATGAAGTTACCGTTAAGATAGATTCTCTTCCCGACCTGGATACTTTTGGCAAGGTTATCAAAGTCGATCCTATTGGGGTTGAAAACCAGGGTGATATTACCTATACGGTGACGATTGCCCTCGATAGTGATGATGAAAGGCTGCGCTGGAACATGACCGGGGTAGTGGTATTTGAAACAGAATAGTTTGTTTTGAACTACGGGGAATCCTTATGAAAAGAAAAATTTGGAAAGAAAAACCCATCGTTTTACTCTCCATATTGTTAATTGTCTCTCTTGCAAGTTGTGACTCACTTACCGGAATGACTGTTGAGGCTACCCCAATACCCGTAATTCCACCGGTTATTTCTGACTTGAAAGTAGTTTCTGAAGGGGTAGTACTTCCCGTGAACAGCGCGGAATTATCTTTTGCAGAAAATGGGATTATTGAAGAAGTGTCGGTTAAACAAGGGGAGCAGGTCCAGGCCGGACAGGTAATTGCTAAACTAGAAGGTTTGGAAAAGATGCTTGCCGATATCTTATCTGCCCAGACCGAGGTAATCACAAAACAGCAAGACCTGGATGATATTTATGAGAATTATGAAATTGATTTAGCCCAGATTGAACTGGAAAAACTGGAGGCTGAACGCAATCTTGAATCGGCCATAAATGGAAAGGTTGATAAACAGCAAGGGCGAGGTGATTGGAACGATCTTGTAAGAGCCCAGGCTAACTATGGCATGGCTCAGGCAAAAATTGACGAGGTCCAGAGAAAATATCACTGGTTCACCGATAATCCTGCTTCCGACCCCGACCGGGCTGAGGTCGTGGTCGCACTAACCTCTGCAATACAGGAAAGGAACCAGGCGCTGGGTGAGATTAATTACTTCATGCAAGGGCCGGATCCACTGGAAGTCGGCAAATCAGATGCAGATATAGGTTATTTCACAGCTGAATTGGAAAAGAAAGAGGCAGATTGGCTGGATTTGCTGGCAGGTCCGGATTCGGATAAGGTGGCGCTGGCTGAAGCGGAATTAGCATCAGCTCAAATGAAGCTCGAATCTCTGCAAAAAGATGTCGAAGATATTGAACTGACGGCTCCATTTGATGGAATGATTGTGGTAAGTGATTTGAAACAAGGGGAGATGGTGCAATCCGGCACTGTCCTGGTTAATTTGGCGGATCTGTCACAATGGAGAATTGAAACTACCGACCTGACAGAATTGGATATCGTGGGAATAAACACAGGCGGCAAGGTGCGTGTTTCTTTTGACGCCCTGCCTGATCTTGAGTTACCTGGGATTGTACGGGAAATTAAGCAGATAGGCGTAAACCAGCAAGGAGATATTACCTATACAGTAAAGATAGATCTTTTAGAACAGAGCGATCAACTCAAATGGAACCTAACAGCGACAGTCATTTTTGAATAATTTTCGAATTTATCAGAATATTAATTCTCAATTACCACCTACTCAGCAGCCGAAATAATGTAAAAGACCCCTGCAACCAATTTTCAGCGGGGATCTTTGCTTATGGGGGAAATATAGGGATTATCCGTAATACGAGGATCATCACAACGCCCATCATTCCAATTTTAGTGTCATGAACCGTCATCCATTTTCAGAGATGCCAATCTCCTGTTGGGTTATCGACGTTAAAAAATTCCCAAGAATTTCCAGAGCATTATCCGGATTGAGGTAATCCCGGATGAAAAGTCTTTGGTCAGGATTTCCAAGGATCATCTTCGATACTGTAATTCCACGCTGGTAACAACACAGGACGGGTTTTTCCATAGCAAGGGCAAGGGCGATTTCATATCCTACCCCATGGGAGGGAGTACTCACTTCAGCCACCATCACATCACAATTGCGAATCCAATCCATATCCCTCTGGTAGACAATGTTAGGAGAAAGCGAACCATCCAATAACTGGATCTCAGGGTCGGCTAATTGGGCTGTGGGTACATCGTACCCTGAGGAAATTAAAAAATCCACCAGCAGCCTGTATATTTTTTGATCATTTCTCCCACCTGTAATGGAACATGAGAAGTAAACATTCATTGCGCCTCACTATTAATGTTCTGGTGATTTACATCAATCCAATCCGGGGCTCCCCTTCATGACAACCATGAGAATTTGATCCAGGATGATTACTTATTAGATGTGGATTTTTTTAACAACTCTTTCCCCGGATTGAATTGGGATATTCAAAAAAAATCCACCCACTGATCGGATGGATATAATCAAAAAGGATTCGGGTATTTTATCTTAAAAGGAACTCATCTATATAGGAGAGGAGAGTTTCAACATCTTCCATATGGATCTCACCCATAGGGGCAATGCGGAAGGATTTATCTTTCAATTTTCCGTAGCCATTGGTAATGCGCATTCCCCGTTCGAGCAGAAATTTATTGAGGTCCGGTATAGAAAGACCGAGGTTGTTCTGTATGCAGCATACAGTCCTGGAAAGATACCCGGGATCGCCAACCATCGACATCCCGTGGTCAGCTGCCCAGGTTTGGACTCGATTTGCCATGTTCGCATGCCGGCGGAAACGATTCTCAAGGCCTTCTGCCTGAATGCGGTCCAGTTGAAGATCGAGTGCGTATATCAGCGGCATAGTAGGGGTCATCGGTGTGGAATTCTTGATGCGGTGATCTTCCATAAGGAGTAGATCGAAATACCAGCCGCGGTTATCGACGTGTTCTGCCTTTTTTAATGCCCGATCATGTACGGCTGCAAAGGACATCCCGGGAGGCAGGGCAAGGCACTTTTGCGAGGATGTAAAAAGGAAATCAATTCCCCACGCATCCATCTCGATTTTTGTTCCACCCAGGGACGAAACGGCATCGACCAGAATCAGGGTTTCGAGATTATGGTCTCTTATCACATCGACCAGCTCCTTTACCGGATTTTCTATCCCGGTGGAGGTTTCATTATGGACAATAGTGACTGCCTCATAATCCTGGCTGGCAAGCGCTTTATCAAGTAGTTTGGGTGTGATGGCGAATCCCCAATCCACATCCAACTTGTCTGCTCTTTTTCCATTTGCCAGCGCAACATCGTACCAGCGGCTGGCGAATGCACCATTCACGCAGCAAAGGACACGATCGTTGACAAAATTTCGGATACCGGCTTCCTGCATGCCAGAACCCGACCAAGGCCCCTGGAAAACGCGGAATTGCGTGTAGAATAATTCCTTTAGCCGCTCCCCGGTCCTGCGGAAGAGATCTTCAAATTCCTTGCTGCGATGAGGCATCATGGGTTTTGCCTGCGCAGCCAGGACTTCCGGGGCAACATCAACCGGTCCAGGAACAAACATGGGTGACATATCGGTCTCCTTTTTTCAGGCTGGTTTGGTTAAAAAAATCAGCTTGATTATTCTAAACAAAAAGGGAAATAACCACCAGTAGAATGAAGAAGAATGAGGCTAATATACCTATCCGCTTCAGGTCCTTTATCACATAGGAGTAATCAGGATTAAAGGCTTGGGAAGAGGAAAAGGTGCTGCTGACTGGTTGTGCAGTTGGTGTGGTTTTGTTGGTTTTATTTTTCCGTGCCATACTCGTTTCTACCTTTAGACAATAGTTTACTAATTATCCCACTTAATTGGATTTTTTACTGGATTAATTCTGCTTTGACGACAATTCGTTTATCATCCACCAGGTAAGGATAACAGGAAATCAAAGTGATTTCCGGATCGTCGCTGGGAGCCATGACTCCAACCTGGGTGGGTTCAACGATGCTGGTGTCCCGAATCACATAGGTGTAAGGGCGCTGGCTGGTATAAAGAACGATCTTATCGCCTGTTTTTAATTTATCCAGATCCCTGAAGATTTCGCCGAATATATCATTGTGGGCGGAAAGGACGATATTCCCATCTTCCCCGGGGTGAGGCGTGCCGATAGTTTGGCCAACGCCCTTTTTCAATTGTTCCCAGCCATCGCCCTGGACAATTGGCGCATCTACATCGATGGAGGGGATCTGTATACGAATGCCCTGTTTTGGACCCGGTGTTGGGATAGGCAGGTTTGCAAGCGACTGGACCATTGGAGCCAGATGGGCCGGGATCTCTGATTCATTGGGGAGGACACCCCCTGGGGAGCCAGGAGGGGTATGCCCTGATGGAAGGATCACGGCGTAAATAAGCGCAGTTGGCGTCATGGTCGGCTGCTGCAATACAACGGCTATTTCTTTATTGAGGTTTCTTAAAACACTCAATCCATTAAATAAGATTAATAAAAACCCAACCACTGCTAGAATCTCAACCAGAAAGAGGAATCGATCCAGGATACCCCGGGTGCGACTTCTTGATTTGTTTATCCGCGTCGATTTGTTTTGGCGGCGTGCACTTGTGGATGTGGATTCATGGTCATTTTTTATGGGATGGTTAAATGAAGGAATCCTGCCGGATTTTTGAAAGGCTTCAATACGGTTTTTCCTTTGCGCCATTTTCTTCTCAATAATCAACTGGCGCAATTCTTCAATCGACAGATCCTTTATGGATGATTTATTGGCCACGGGTATCCATCCCTGCTGGATGTTTGGTATAGAATCCCCTGGAACACAGGGAAAGAATACTCAGGAACCAAAGACAAGCGGCTGTCATCCCCTTAATCCTCTTGATCTCCGGTTACGGAAAGCAATTTCTCCACCACATTCTGATACTGGGAGGTCAAGGCGGGGAACAAGCTCCGCTTCTGGAAAATATTAAGCAATTCCCGGTGGTGCCACAGTGTACCGGATTTACCGCCATTAAACCTATCCCAAATATCCTCGCCATACTTCTGGTAATCCAGGAGGACCGATGAAGCATTGTGCAATTTATCAGCGAGTGATACAAGAATTACAGATGGCGGGGCGGTCTGTAATTTGGCAAGGTGCTGCACTTTCCTCTCTTTCCAGGGAGGCTTGGGATTTGTGTAGGTATCTGTACAGCCTTCGACAATCTCTGCTACATTATTTCCAAACATTTGCACGATTTTAAAGAGAGTAGGTTCCCCTCCCTGGTCTTCAACGGCATCATGGAGAAGTGCGGCGATGGCTTCGTCCTCATCTCCCCCGTTATCCAGGACGATACTGGCGACTGCCAATAGATGGGAGATGTAAGGAATGGAAGGATCAGTCCCTTTGCGGGACTGTTCTATATGCAAGGAAAATGCATAACATAGAGCACCTTGAAACCTGAAGGATAATTGCATGTCTTCCATCCTTTATTTGTGATAGGTAGATTATAAGAGATTTTTCCTGAACAGGGATAATTATTGGGGGATTGATGAGCAGAGGTTTTCGACAATACAAGATCCCGATTAGTGATAGACGTATCCGGAAAACACGGATATCATGCTGAAGCGCGGGTAAATGAAGCCTTACAATCGGTCAGTTATTGTGATATACTTCGACCCGAAAATAAACCATACCACACGTTTCCAGACCAGGCTTTGCGTGCCAGGATATCGTTCCTGGTCTTAGTCCGGAGTGAAGGAAACGGAGGAAAAAAACGCAAAGGAGAATATCGAATGGCAATCATCTCTATGAAATCATTATTAGAGAGCGGTGTTCATTTCGGGCATCGAACCAATAAATGGCACCCGAAAATGAAACCTTATATATTCACGGAACGCAATGGGATCCACATCATCGATCTCCAGCAAACTGTGAAGGCTTTGGGTGAAGCTTATGATTTGATCCGGAATACGGTTGCTCAGGGCGGAAAAGTGATGTTTGTCGGGACAAAGAGACAGGCACAGGAAACGATTGTAGATGAGGCAAAGCGCTGCGGGATGCCTTATGTTACTGAAAGATGGCTGGGTGGAATGCTCACCAACTGGTCGACTATCCTCCAACGGATTTACGAATTGGAACGGCTGGAAAAAATGCGGGATAGTGGTGAAATTGACCGGCTGACAAAGAAAGAAGGCTTGATGATTGAGCGGGAAATCAAGCGTCTTGAGACCCGGTTAAGCGGTGTAAGAAATCTTCGTCAACCGCCAAACCTGTTGTTTGTGATTGACGTCGCCCGGGAATATACTGCTGTCCATGAAGCTAATCTGAAGGACATTCCAGTTATTGCCATGGTAGATACCAATTGTGATCCCAGCGGGGTTGATTATGTGATTCCCTCCAATGATGATGCTATCCGGGCAATTAAATTAATGGTTGGAAAAATTGCAGACGCAGCCATTGAAGGAATATCCATGCGCAAGGATGTAGCTGAAGATACTCTTGAACCGGCAATTAAACCGGTTGGGATGGAAGCAGTACGCACAATTATCATTGATGAAGACGAGCTGGAAGAGGATTTATTAGGCCAAGCCACCCTGGCGAAGTTAAGCTCCGCCCGAGGGCAGCGGGTAATTGAAACATCCAGTGAAGACCCAGCCGCCCTATAAAATCAGGCCGAGGATATTTTCATTTGGTGATTGATCCAATTCGCATAATCGATGAAACCCTTTCGGTTAATAATTAGAGAATTTCTCCGGATGGGGTTTGAAATTTCTGATTTTTATATCATTGAATGACGCAAGTCAATTTATGAAGGATTATCTATGACTACAATAACCACCGAAATGATTAAGGAACTACGTGAAAAAACCAATGCAGGAATTCTGGATTGTCGAAAGGCTTTGCAGGATGCTGATGGTGATATGAAACAGGCGCTTGATAACTTACGCGAGAAAGGATTGGCCACAGCTCTCAAGCGGTCCAGCCGGACAGCTTCAGAAGGTGTGTTAGATATCTATTCCCATGGAAATGGGCGCGTTGGTGTGATGGTTGAAGTGAACAGCGAAACAGATTTTGTGGGACGTTCCGACCAGTTCCGCCATTTTTCTCATGAGGTAGCTTTACAAATTGCCGCCAGTTCACCACTGTATGTGAATGAAGCAGATATACCAGAAGATGTACTGGAACACGAAAAACAAATTGCCGCTGCCAAGGCTCGGGAAGATGGAAAACCAGAGAGTATTCTGCCTAAAATCATTGAAGGATCGATAAAAAAGTTCATGGATGAAGCTGTTCTGCTCAGGCAGCCATATATCCGGGATGAAAAAATTACAATTCAGGAACTATTGAACCAAAATATTGCTTCCCTGGGTGAAAATATCATCATCCGCCGGTTTGTCCGGTGGCAGCTCGGAGAAGAATCCGAATAAGAGATAAACGCCAACCATAAGGTTGGCTTTTTTTTACCAGGAGGTCAAATGGAGATTAATAAGTATTCACGAATCCTTCTCAAGCTCAGCGGCGAAGCCCTTGGGGTGGATGGAGGTGCATCGATTGACCCGCATCGTGCTGGCTATATATCCGAAAAGATCCGGGAAGTGCGCGAAATGGGAATCGATGTGGCTATTGTGATCGGTGCCGGGAATATCTGGCGGGGGAGGATGGGTCTGAACCTGGGTATGGACCGGGCGACAGCAGATTATATGGGAATGCTGGCAACGGTCATGAATGCGCTGGTATTGATGGATTCTCTGGAAAGGATCAATGTGATCACGCGGGTCCAGTCAGCCATTGAAATGCGCGCAGTCGCGGAACCGTATATTCGGCGGCGGGCAATCCGCCACCTGGAAAAGGGACGGGTGGTGATTTTTGGGGGAGGTACAGGAAATCCCTATTTTTCGACCGATACCACGGCTGCTCTGAGGGCAATGGAGATTGGTGCGGATGTGCTGATAAAGGCTACCAAGGTGGATGGGGTTTACGATTCTGATCCAATGAAGAACCCGGATGCTGTAAAGTTTGAGCGCCTTACCTATCTGGATGCCTTAAGTCTCCGGCTGGAAGTGATGGATTCCACCGCCATTTCTTTGTGCATGGAGAACAAGCTGCCAATCCATGTCATTAATCTTTGGGGGGAAAATTCGCTGCGCGATGTCCTGCTGGGAAAACCGGGCGGCACTCTGGTTTCTGGTTGAAGAACCAAATTTCGGAAACCAACCTGGCAGTGTAAGCCGGTTATCCAACATACCTATAGAAAGAAATCAGACAATCGTAACTCCCCCGATCAGGAAAATGCGGGGGAGCATTTATTTCAGAGTCTATTAATGCCAGGATCTGCACATGCAGCAGCTTACTCTGCAATACTGAAACTGGCATCCAACCAAAAGACATCGGTCATTTCCCCAAAATCTGTGATTTGCCCGGAAGTGCCATCCAAATATCCGAGACGGAGCTGCCAGTTCTGATCATTTTTACCAAGGAAAAGGAAACGCTCAGCATCCACCCACTGCATGTTATGGGCTGTACTAATATCCTGGATGGGTTGGCTGCTTTTTACCACCTGTCCTATGCGGGGATTCCCTCCATCCGGCATGGTCAGGATGAAATGGCTTGAATCCGGGGACCAGCCGGCAAACCTGAGATTTCCGGTCTCATGGATTGTGTCTCCTGACCCATCGATATTGGCGATGTGCAGTGCCTGCAGGTCGTTCTCCGCCGGACCTTCCCGGGTCAGGTAAGCCATTTTGGCTGTATCTGGCGAAAAATTGATCTCTTCCAGGAAATTGGTGTTTTTGCTGGAAAGCAAGGTTGCCTGGTTGCCATCCACCGGGATACGGTAAATTGAAGTCGGCTCAGGAGGTTGTTTCATGGGATCTTCGGGGGGGATATCGACCAGCAGATGGGTAGAGTCAGGGGACCAGGTGGGGGTGGGGTAATACTGGTACTCGCTGTAGGTAATTACAGGCTTGAATTTTAAAACTGCATCCCGGCGGTTTGATAAATCGGCGTTTATCAGAGATATTTCCTCTGATGTCACCAGGGCAACTTGTTGTCCATCAGGAGAGTAGTAGAAATTACCGCCTTCACCTGCCATGAGGAGAAGTGTTCTTTCACCGGTTTGCGGATTCATCTTCCATAAATCATTATGGATCTTTAATCCAGGCCCCTCATATTTGGGGCTTGTATTGTAGACAAGAATGTTCTCACCAGGGATCCAGTCAATCTGATAGGGGCTTACGGCAGATGCATACTCCATATCCGCTGGCGACAGACCAATAATGCCAGGGTTGGTGAGGATTTCGTTGAATTGCGACTGGCTGACCAGCTCACGCAGCCCGCTGCCATCGGTATTTACCACCCATAATGAATAATGGACATAATCGGGAGAACGCAGGAACATTACCATGCTGCCGTCCGGTGAAATTTTGCTGGAGGTGACCTCTCCGCTTTGATCCAACGGAATGGAATTTCCGGCTTCCGTCCAGAGCCATAGGTTGCGGCTGCCATCCAGATAAGCCACCCTCAACGTTGAAGCATCTGCCTGAGTTGGCTGCGGTATCTGGGTAGAAGCGATCACGGTGTCTGTCGCAGTTGGATCTTGATTGCTGGTTGGTAGTGATTTTGCTTCGACTGTCTGGGCGACAATTGTTCCTATCTGGTCCAAATCCTGTGTTGGAGCAGCGGTTTGTGCAAAAATTACACAAGATAATGATACAAGGTTGATGATAAAAAATCCGCTGATTAAGTGCAGCCTGTTCATACTAACCTCCGGGTCAAGGATTGATCTATCCGATTTATCTGATTTAATCCTTATCATACATATGATACAGGATAATTTGGCTCTATCTTGACATTTCATGAAAAAATAGGATAATAGGGTTAGAAATTTATCAATAGAGGCAATGACTGGGAAGAGTAGGTTGGTGGAACCCATCAGGGAAGTGAGAGCATAGACTGAAACCCTCACCTGGAAGAAACCATCCCAAGTTCACCCACGAGCCTTCCAGGGGAACGGCTGGAAATAAGCCAAGTAGTCTGGAACGCAGCGCACAGCGTTATCAGGTGCATCCAATCGTCAATAAATGGCCGTTGGGTTGAGTGAGTTGTGCAAGCAGCTAAAAAGGGTGGTACCGCGGAATCCCGTCCCTTTATGGGATGGGTGTTTCATTTAAAACAGGAGGATGAATGGCAGAGCAAGCACAATTATTCCAAGATCTGGAAAGAATCCGCCAGGTGGCGCTGGAGGACCTGCAGGGTATCCAGGATGAAAAGGAGCTGCAATCCTGGAGATCCCAGCATATGGGTCGCAATTCCCTCTACATGCAGGTATTCAGCAAGCTGCCCGAACTACCAAAAGAGGAACGACCCCTGATAGGCCAGGCTGCTAACAAAATTAAAAACGACCTGGAGACTGCTCTGGAAGCAAGACAGTTTGAACTGAAAGCGAAGAGTTTGAAGCAAAGTCTATCCAGTGAACGGCTTGATATCACCCTGCCTGGCAGAAGAGTATCTCATGGCAGACTGCACCCCTCCACCCTGACATTGCGGAAAATTTACGGGATATTTGCAGAAATGGGTTTCCAGATCTACCGTTCTCCGGATGTTGAAACAGATTCTTACAACTTTGAGTACCTCAATATGCCTGCCTACCATCCTGCCAGGGATATGTGGGATACTTTTTTCACAACTACTCCGAATGTCCTCCTGCGAACACATACATCCCCCGGACAGATCCATGCCATGCGGGAATTCGCCCCGGATCCCATCCGGGTCATCCTGCCCGGGATGGTATACCGCTACGAGCAATTGAGTACCAGGTCGGAGATACAGTTTAACCAGGTGGAACTGCTGGCAGTCGGCCGCGATATAACATTTATGGATCTAAAAGGGACACTGGAAGACTTTACCCGAAGGATGTTTGGCGAGGATGCCCGTACTCGACTACGACCCTCCTATTTTCCATTCACCGAACCCAGTGCAGAAATGGATGTGCGCTGCTATGTGTGCGGCGGATCGGGCTGTCCGGTGTGCAAAGGATCGGGATGGGTAGAAATTCTTGGATGCGGAATGGTACATCCGGTTGTCTTGCGATACGGCGGTTATGACCCGTCTCAATATACAGGTTTTGCGGCTGGTCTTGGTCCGGAACGGATTACGCTCAACCGCTATCGAATTGATGATATCCGCCATTTTTGGGCAAATGATATTCGTTTTTTGGAGCAGTTCTCATGAAAGTACCTGTTTCCTGGCTGAAAGATTTTGTTGATATTGACCTCAATCTTGAGGAACTGGCTAAATTAATGACAATGATCGGGTTGGAAATTGATGAGATCCGCCTCGTCGGATTGGCAATGCCACCAGGTGATCGGCATGAATTTAAGATCTACGGCTTATCCTGGGAGCCTGCAAAATTTGTGGTGGCACAAATTAACGAAGTTCTTCCTCATCCAAATGCTGACAGGTTGGTGCTGTGCCGGCTGGATGACGGCGAACAGGAAATTATTGTGCTTACCGGCGCCCCTGACCTGTATCCATATAAAGGCCTTGGTGTCCTGGATAAACCCTTGAAAGCAGCCTATGCCCGGGAGGGAGCCCAACTCTATGATGGCCACCAGCCTGGAAACCAGCTGATGACATTAAAACGCACCAAAATCCGCGGAGTTGAGTCTTTTTCGATGGTTTGTTCTGAAAAAGAATTGGGAATCTCGGATAGTCATGAGGGCATCATCATCCTGGATGATGATGCGCCCACAGGTTTGGCGCTTGTCGATTATATGGGTGATGCAGTTTTAGAGGTTGCTATCCTGCCGAATATGATCCGGTGTGCTTCCATCCTGGGGATAGCGCGTGAGATTGCTGCCTGCACGGGAAAACCATTAAAGAAACCGGATAACAGGGTGGCGATGAGAGGAGCAGGCATTGAGGGTCAGGTATCCATTGAGATCCGCGATGCTGAATTGAACCCGCGTTTCGTGGTTGGTTTAATTAAAGGGATCAAGGCGCAGCAAAGTCCCTACCAGATTCAGCGGCGGTTATACCTGGCCGGAATGCGGCCGATTAACAGTATTGTAGATGCGACAAACTATGTCATGCTGGAGACTGGTGAACCGCTGCATGCCTTTGATTATGATGTTCTGGTCCAGCGTGCCGGCGGGAAAGCCCCAAAAATCATCACAAGACCGGCACTGCCAAAAGAAAAATTAATAACACTTGACCGGGTAGAACGGACACTGGATGATTATACGATTCTGGTGACCGATACTGCCGGTGCCTTATCCCTTGCGGGAGTGATGGGTGGTATGGACAGCGAAGTGACAGAAAATACCCATAATGTCCTGCTGGAGGGAGCAACCTGGAACTTTATCAATGTACGCCGAACAGTTTCGGCTCAGCGGCTTGAATCTGAGGCAGCTTACCGGTTCGCACGAGGGCTGCACCCCGCCCTGGCTGAGGAAGGTGTCCTGAGTGGATTGAGGCGCATGGTGGAATGGAGCGGAGGGGAGGTTGCTTCAGGACTGGTGGATGTCTATCCCCAACCCCTGGAAGACGTTATTGTCAGCATCAATCCTGCAGAAGTCAAGCGTCTGTTGGGAATTGATTTAAGCGCTGCTGATATTGCTTCCCTGCTGAACAAATTAGAATTTGAGACAATCATTGACGGAGTAACAGTTCAAGCAAAGATGCCGCCCCACCGAATGGACATCAGTACGGATGTGCTTACAGGTAAAGCTGATCTGATGGAAGAAATTGCACGCATGTATGGATATGATCGGATCCCATCCTCCCGAATAGCAGATTCTTTACCTCCTCAGCGTGCCAATATACGCATGGAGAGGGAGGAAGAATTACGAGATAAGCTGGTGAGCCAGGGACTTCAGGAGGTAGTTACCTATCGTCTGTCCTCTCCAGAACGGGAAAAACGGATAATACCGGCAGGATCAGGTCAGATGGAATTGAATTATGTCAAGCTCCAGAATCCAATTTCTGCTGATCGGGTTGTTATGAGAAGGCGCCTGCTGGCTTCCATGCTGGAGATTGTAGAAAGGAACGCAAGACTCAGCGAAAAACTGGAAATGTTTGAGATTGGTCCTGAATTTATCCCGCAGCCCGGTCAGGACCTTCCTGAAGAACGCCTGAAACTGGTTATAGCAATGACAGGTTTGCGTTATAAACCTGCATGGGACCTGAGTGAGGTCAAGAATATAGATTTCTTCGACCTGAAAGGATTGCTTGAAGACCTTTTTGACTCTTATCATATAACCAACCTGACCTATGAAGCCGTTGATCATGCCACTTTTCACCCCGGGAAATGTGCAGCGATATCCCAGGATGGCATTAATGTTGGAGTCTTTGGAGAGATCCACCCGCTGGTTGTTGAAAATTATGAATTTACAAATTCCCCGATATTGATTGCAGACCTTGACCTCGAGGTTTTATTTAATATTATTCAAGATCAATACGAGGCAAAACCAGTACCTGTCTATCCTCCTGTAATTGAGGATATTGCCGTGATAGTGGATGAGAATTTGCCAGCTGTGGATGTAGAAAAGATGATTTGGGATGCTGGAGGAAAGATACTGGTTCGGGTCAGCCTGTTTGATATCTTCCAAAGCGAACAGATCGGAAAGAGTAAGAAGAGTTTGGCCTACCGCTTGACCTACCAATCTTATGAAAAGACACTCACCGATGAAGAGGCATCCACGATTCGCAACCGGATTGTCCGGCGCCTTGAAATGGATCTTGATGCAAAACTGCGAGGATAGTTAAAGGGCAATAAAAATAAAGGATCACCACAGCCAGGTGATCCTTTATTTTAATGGATTTAAGGACAGGATGTTATTCTGGTGCGTTACCCATGATGTGATCAATTTGCTCGAAAATATCATTGTCCAATTTTTCGAGCGCAGCTGCTGCAAACAGGTTATCATCCAGCTGCTCCAATTTTGTTGCCCCGGTGATTACGCAGGATACTTCGCGCAGTCTCAGCAGCCAGCCAATTGCCAGCTGGGCAGTGGTTATTCCAAGTTCTGTTGCCAGCTGGGTCAGTTGTCGGACGATGGCGATTTTTTCCGGTGTGATTTCGTCTGCAATCCATTTATAATCCGGAAGGTTGGTGCGGCTGCCGGCAGGGATACCATCGTTGTATTTTCCGGACAGGAGACCAAAGTACAGCGGGCTGTAGGTGGTTAATCCAAGACCAATTTCCTGGCAGACCGGCAATAAATCCACTTCAACGCGTTTGCGGTAAAAAAGATTATACTGAGGCTGTTCCATTGCTGGCGGGATCAGGCCGTATTGGCGGGCGACACCGTGTGCTTCCATTATACGGGCGGGTTCCCATTGAGAGGTGCCCCAGTATAGAATCTTGCCTTGATGGATGAGGTCGTTCATAGTGCGGACAACTTCTTCGACCGGGGTGTCCGGATCGTAGCGGTGGCAGAAATACAGGTCGAGATACTCCAACTGCATGCGCTTGAGCGAGTTATGGATCGCTTCGGTGACATGTTTTCGGGAAAGCCCACGTCCGTTGGGACTGCTGGATAAAGGCTGGAATACCTTTGAGGAAATGACCAATTCTTCGCGTGGCAGGTCCCTTATTGCTTTTCCCAATATAATTTCAGCTAATCCTTTGGCATAAATATCTGCACAGTCGAAAAAATTCACCCCATGATCGAAAGCAGAATGAATTAGTTGGGAGGCATGGTCTTCATCTAATTGCTTCCCAAAAGTAATCCATGATCCTAATGCAATCTCACTCACTTTTAATCCCGATTTTCCCAAACGACGATAATGCATTTTCGTCCATCCTTATCAAAATAATTATAAAAAAGAATATTCTGTGAAAAAACTCACAATAGTAAATTATACTTATGTGTAATTCTTAAGGAAAACAATCAGTATTTACTCCTTTAATTATGTATTAATTGAGATTAATTAATTATACTAACTGACATTGGTTAAAATAAAATAAGTGTCCCAGGCTGGTTTGAAGGATTTTGCAGTGTATAATGACATCTAATCCCGCTGAATATCAAGAAAGGAGATGCATGAAAGATAAGCATCCCATTATGCTTTTGTGCTTAGCCTCGCTAATTACCCTCTTCCTCGTAAGCTGTTCACCAGATCGACCTTCTGATGAGGTTCTTCTTGGAACACCGCTTGCCGAAAGTGAATTCGAGGCCGGACCTCTTCCAGCTAAACTAACCACACCCCAGCCTGATTCCGGGCAAAGGACCCAAGAGGTTCCTGAAGTTGATACTTGTTTAGAATGCCATTCGGATCAGCAAATGTTGATGAATGCAAGCGCACCGGTTGGGGATGATAATCAAAGTGCCGTTGTAGATGTCTGGTCGGGTGATCTTCCTGAAGTGGAACCCTGGGAAAAAGTCCTGGTGAATCTCCCTACATATAAAAGCGATGTCCACAGTGCAGCAAGCTGTACCTTTTGCCATGGTGGTCAACAATCCAGCGATAAACAAACTGCCCACAAGGGGATTATTGCCCGGCCTAGCGATGGAGAAAATACGGTTTGTTCTACCTGCCATGTCCACACAGAAATGAGCCAGGTATTTAAAAGCTCGAGCCTGCATTCCACATTAAATGGTTTCTTGACAGCCCTGGATGCCCGGAGCGACCCGGCGAACACACAAAATCATGCTGCGCTGGAAGAAATGTTCAATTCACAATGTGCAACCTGCCATACGTCATGCGGTGATTGCCATGTATCCCAACCGGCAGTTACCGGGGGTGGTTTACTGGATGGTCATAATTTTAATAAAACCCCATCCCTAGAGCGTAATTGCAATGCCTGTCATGGCAGCCGGGCAGGTGACGAATTCATGGGAAATAATGAGGGATTTGAAGCAGATGTCCATTACAGCCAGGGGGATATGGTCTGTACAGACTGCCACACCGCGGATCAAATGCACGGGAATTATCCTCAATCAGGTGCTGAGGGAGAAGCTGTTTCTAAGCCGGAAAATCGCTATTCAGGGGATTTGGGCCCCCGGTGTTTGGACTGTCATCAATATGTTTTGATCGGTAATAATGTTATGCACCGGGTTCACGGAGAAGATTTTTCCTGCCAGGTATGCCATTCCGTAAGTTATAAGAGCTGCGACGGCTGCCATGTTACGAAAAGCGATGAAACGGAAATGCCAATCTTTAACCTGGAAGGGTCTTCAATGACCTTCTTGATTGGATTGAACCCCATCCAGGATGATAACCATCCAGCAAAATACGCTACACTGCGTCATGTACCAGTAACCGAAACATCCTTTGAGTCTTATGGCAAAGATCTCCTGCCAGGATTTGATAATATGCCCACCTGGGTATATTCCACACCGCATAATATTCAACTCCAAACCCCACAAAACAGGACATGTGATTCCTGCCACGGTAACAAAGATATTTTCTTAACTGAAGAAAAAGTATCCGACTCTGAACTTGATGCAAATCGCCCTGTAATTGTGGAGAAGGTGCCCCAGACACGGTTTAAATAATCGTTACTTCAGATGAATGAATAATTTTGAAGATGCCGGTACGAATGAAATTTTTAATACGGTTGGATCGGAAATGATTCTGGATCTGATTGGCTTCGATTAGACGCAAAGTTTATGGGTTGGGATTATTTATACTCGCAAAATTTACCGGTGGCAAAAAGGAACTACAAATTATGAAAAATCTAGAAATTTCCAGAAGAAAATTTATGGGTCTCACTCTTGCAGGCGGGGGAGCCCTGGCAACTACGGGTTCCAGTCTGTTCAACCTAACCCCTGAAACTGCCAAAGAATCCAGCTCGGCTGATTATGCCATGATCATTGACACTACCAAATGTGTAGGCTGTGGAGCATGTGTAACTGCCTGTACCATGGTGAATGACCTGCCCGAAAACAAGAGTTATGTTCAACGCATTGTGAAGGTAGATGAAGGAAAAACATGGTTCCTCATGATGAGCTGCCAGCACTGCGCGAATCCCCCCTGTGCAACGGTATGCCCGACCAATGCCACCTACATACGCCCGGACGGGGTGGTGATGACAGACCGGAAATTATGTGTGGGATGCAAATATTGTATGTATGCGTGCCCTTATGAAGCCCGGGTATACCTTCGGGAGGAAGGTGTGGCGGATAAATGCTGGTTGTGCATGAACAGGGTACTGCAAGGAAAGGATCCCGGGTGTGTTTTTGCCTGCCTGTTTGGTGCACGTATTTTCGGGAAAACAGATGACCCTGAAGTGTCCAAAGTGCTGGCATCCGGAAAAGCAAAGCCGCTCTACCCGGAATTTGGCACAAACCCAGCCATTGTGACCTATATTATTGAATCGTAAGCAGCAGACAAGAGGAGTAATATGCAAGAAGAATGGGGTTGGATTATCGCAATATATCTTTTCTTGGGGGGCCTTGGGGCTGGCGCCTGCATGGTTGCTGTTTTCATGGAATTTTTTAGGAAAATTAATCAATGTGTTTCATCCTGTCCGGTTACCCTTGTTGGAGCAACTTTACCAGGCCCGATCCTGGCAATCGGCACCCTCTTATTAATCTTTGATCTCGGCCAGGGGCTGCAAAAACCGTGGTTAATCATTAATCTTTACACCCATTTTTCATCTGTCATGACCTGGGGAACCTGGATACTCACTCTTTTTATTCCTATTTCAATGGTATACGGATTTTTAGAGGTGATGGATTTTAAGTCGGAAGCCTGGGATTGGCTAAAATCAAGATCCTGGATAGTCAAAATGGGAAAGTTCCATTCATTTTTGGAGAATTTTCAGCTAAAACGCACAAAGCAGGGTATTGCTTTGGTATCGGGCGTACTGGCGCTGGGTGTGGCGCTATATACAGGCTTACTGATCAGCATCGTTGGTCCAGCTGTCCCATTCTGGTCTACTCCGGTGATACCTGCCCTTCCAATACCCATCCTTCCTTTACTATTCTTAACTTCAGCACTCTCCTCTGGCCTGGCAATCACTGTTGACTTTGTGGACAGCGTGCTAAACCATGATTCCCATGAACACATGAGCCGGCTGCCTTATTACCATCTGGCAGTAATCCTGGTAGAAGGACTCTTTCTCGGCCTGTTATTATTCAATGCCAATTCAAGTGGAGGAGCAGCCGCCCAGTCGGCCGAAGCCATTATCAGCGGCCCATACAGTATTTTGTTCTGGTTGTTTGTTGTCGGTCTGGGAATCATCGTTCCGGCAGTTATCCATGGAATGCAGAGTTCAAGGAAAAAGAGACTAAACGATAATATATGCCTTGCCAACGCTGTTGGAGTTCTGTTTTCAAGTCTTACAATGAGATTTGTTATTGTCGCGGCCGGCATCCACGCAATTTTGTGAGGTTATATTGATATGATTCCAAAAAAATGGCCTGATTGGACGATTTCCCCGATAGCTTTTGCTGTCATTATAGTTTTAATTCTGCTTGGTTCGATTGTCGTGCCCATCGTCAGTGGGATTTCTCCGAAAGACGAACCCCCAATTATTAAAAAGGGGATGATACGATTTGGTTCGATGAAATCCCAGGCATGCGTAGATTGCCACACAAACAAAGATGCGCTGATGGATGTTGCAAATAATTCTGCTACAGTTGATGAGGTTTTTATCGATCCGGTATATTTAACCGGATATCATGCCCAGCTTGGCTGCAGCACGTGTCACTTGGGTAATGGGGAGGCGAAAACATTTGGAGAAGCCCATACAAACTTGCTGATTGCCCCAAGCTATTATGGAGATTCCAGGGTTGAAAGCATGTGCATCACCTGTCATGGAGAGATTTCAAAACGGTCAATTAACACGATTGAACCAACCATTCATGATGAATTTCTGGATGTCAGACATAAAGATCCTTCCATTGATCGCTGCAGCACCTGTCATGGTCAGGTAGCCCACGGATCGGATCCATTTACTGAGAATTCCCATATTACAGGAATTCAGACAACCTGCCATACCTGCCATGCTAATTTTAACGATCAATCCAAACTAATGTGTCAGGACTGTCATAACAATCCCCATGATATGGAAGCTGATTGTAACGACTGCCACTCGGTTGAAGGATGGGCGATAAAATCCACTGTGGAATGACCAACCTGTTGGTGTTATTTTTAAATGCCCTATTCTTGGGGCATTTTTTTATTCATAACCGGTACTTTTTCCAGGAACAATTCCGATCGGTTTCCATTTGTCATCCTGGTTGCGCAATCGATGCCTTGCTCCACCACGTTTATGCAGTTCTTCAAAGCCCTCCGGTCTGATGAGCATTTCATCACCATCCAGCAGACCACTGATCCCGCTCTGTCCAGATTCCGGCCTTTTATTCTGGCAGAATTTACAGGTGAGAGCATTGTGGGTAGTGTACTCAACTGGTTCCTCATAGGTAGTGATCATCCCTTGGTAATTGCGCAAAACAATTTTATGATCCGACATACTGGTAAGATAGTTGGGACCCATGGGGACTTTTCCAGCTCCGCCTGGACCATCAACGACATATTGGGGGATGGAAAATCCCGAAGTATGGCCGCGTAATCCTTCAATAATCTCAACACCTTTGGCAACCGGGGTTCGAAAATGTCCGGCTCCTTCCACAAGATCGCACTGGTAAAGATAATAAGGACGGACCCGGATAATTGCCAGGTCGTGGACGAGTTTACGCTGAATATGGATACAATCATTAATCCCTGCCAGGAGTACTGTCTGGTTGCCGATTGGGATGCCTGCCCGGCTGAGTTTGTCGCAAGCGTCTGCAAGTTCAGCAGTGATTTCGTTGGGGTGATTAACGTGGGTATTTAACCAGAGAG
>Ga0209254_10000472_pt1 | contig 32538 bp, 23 predicted proteins | sample FrelakmetDIP11DI_FD_187148 | JGI IMG/M metagenome (GOLD analysis project Ga0209254, IMG submission 187148) | Freshwater lake sediment microbial communities from the University of Notre Dame, USA, for methane emissions studies - DIP11 DI (SPAdes)... | ecosystem: Environmental > Aquatic >... | reverse complement strand
GAACGGCGCCATCTTCGGGTTCCAGAAGCGGGTCTGGTGGCCGAAATGGACACCCGCCTCCAGCATCTGACGCATGGTCACGGACATTGCAGTTCCTCATCCAAGGTTGGGTCCAACGCAACCGCCGCGGCCGGAACGGGGAATAGCCTTCCGTCCGGCACCTTGGTGGCGATGCGCGCGATTTGCCCGGGGCAATCCCAGGGCAGCCCGGTATTATACGGCTTTGAGCCGAGCCGCCCGAGCTGAGCCGCCGACGATGGCCATCGTGATCAAGACCCCGGAGGACATCGCGCAGATGCGGGTGGCCGGCCGGCTGGCGGCCGAAGTCCTCGACTTCATCGGGCCGCACGTCCGGCCGGGGGTGACCACCGGGGAACTCGACCGGCTGTGCCACGACTACATGGTCAATCAGCAGGGCACGCTTCCCGCGCCGCTGAACTACGCCCCGCCCGGCTACCGGCCGTTTCCGAAGGCGATCTGCACTTCGGTCAACCATCAGGTCTGTCACGGCATTCCGGGCGACCGGGTGCTGAAGAACGGCGACATCGTGAACATCGACATTACGGTGATCAAGGACGGTTATCACGGCGACACCAGCCGCATGTTCTACATCGGCGAACCGTCGATCGCCGCGCGGCGCCTGTGCGAGGTGACCTACGAGTGCATGTGGGCCGGCATCGCCCAGGTGCGTCCGGGCGGCTTGCTTGGCGACATCGGCCACGCGATCCAGACGCACGCCGAGAAGCACGGCTTCTCGGTGGTGCGCGAGTTCTGCGGCCACGGCATCGGCCGGCGCTTCCACGAAGAGCCGCAGGTCCTGCACTACGGCAAGCCGGGTACGCTCGACCGGCTGGTGCCGGGGATGATCTTCACCGTCGAGCCGATGATCAACGCCGGCCGCCGCGAGATCCGCGAACTGGCCGACGGCTGGACCATCGTCACCAAGGACCACAGCCTGTCGGCGCAGTGGGAGCACACCGTGCTGGTGACGGACAGCGGCTATGACGTGCTCACCGTCTCGGCGTTGATGCCTGCGCCCGCGCGCACCGCCCACGCGGACGGCCGCAGCACGGTTGTCGCCTGACCCTCGTTCCTGATGAATGACATCGGCTTTGCTCTGCGCAGCGAACTGCGCGCCGAGCGCGAACTGCTGATCGCGGCGTTCAACGCCGGCGCCCCGGTCGAACGGCTGCTGCGCGGACTGGCGCGCTGCGTCGATCACACGCTCGCCAAACTGGCGCACAGCCACGGCGTGAGCCGGCAGGCGGCGCTCATCGCCGTCGGCGGCTATGGCCGCGGCGAACTGTTCCCGCACTCCGACGTCGACGTCCTGATCGTCGTCCCGCAGGATGCGGGAAGCCAGGAGCTGGGCGCGATCGAGAGCCTGGTCGGCCGCCTGTGGGATCTCGGCCTGCAGATCGGCCACAGCGTGCGCACGGTGGCGGAGTGCCGCGAGCACGCAACCCGGGACGCGACCGTGCTGACGTCGATGCTCGAATCGCGGCGCGTGGCCGGTCCCGCCGCGCTCTTCGGGCAATTCGTCGACGGTGTCGCGGCGTCCATCGATCCCCAGCACTTCTTCCGCGAGAAGCTGCTCGAGCAGCAGCAGCGGCACCTCAAGTTCCAGGAGGCGGCCTACAGCCTCGAGCCGAACTGCAAGGAGAGCCCGGGCGGCCTGCGTGACCTGCACACGCTCCTCTGGGTGGCGCGCGCCGCCCGGCTCGGCACGACGTGGGCGGAACTGGTCGCCAGCGGGCTGCTGACCGGCGAGGAAGGCCGCTGGCTGCGCCGCAGCGAGCGCACCCTGAAGCAGCTGCGCGCGCGCCTGCACGTCGTCGCCGGCCGCCGCGAGGACCGCCTGCTGTTCGACGTGCAGGGCGCGATCGCCGAAGCCGAGGGCCTTGCACCGACCGCCACGCGCCGCGCCAGCGAAGTGCTGATGCAGCGCTACTACCGCGCCGCCAAGCTGGTGACCCAGCTGAACACGATCGTCCTGCAGAACGTCGAGGAGCGCCTCTTCCCCAGCGAGGATCCGCAGCTGCAGGAAGTCGACGCGGTGTTCGTCGCCCGCGGCGAGATGCTCGACATCGTCGACGACGGCGCCTTCGACCGCGACCCCGATGCGCTGCTGCGCGGCTTCCTGGTGCTGCAGCAGCGTCCGGACCTCAAGGGCATGACCGCCAGGCTGCTGCGGGCGCTCTGGCATGCGCGCTTCCTGATCGACGCCCCGTTTCGCCGCAATCCGGCCAACCGGCGGACCTTCATCGCCATGTTCCAGCAGCCGCGCAGCATCGTGCACGGCCTGCGGCGGATGAATCAGTGGTCGGTGCTCGGCCGCTACCTGCCGGTGTTCCGCCGCATCGTCGGCCAGATGCAGCACGACCTGTTCCACGTCTACACGGTCGACCAGCACATCCTGCAGGTGATCCGCAACCTGCGCCGTTTCACGATGGCGGAGTACGCGCACGAGTACCCGCTGTGCAGCCAGCTGATCGCCGAGTTCGACAGCCACTGGCTGCTGTACGTCGCGGCGCTCTTCCACGACATCGCCAAGGGCCGCGGCGGCGACCACAGCGAGCTGGGCGCGCGCGACGCGCGGGTGTTCTGCCGGCAGCACGGCATCGCCGGCGAGGATGCGGCGCTGGTCGAGTTCCTGGTCGCGCAGCACCTGACGATGTCGCAGGTGGCGCAGAAGCAGGACATCGCCGATCCCGAGGTGGTCGGCCGCTTCGCCGCGCTGGTCGGCACCGAGCGCCGCCTCACCGCGCTGTATCTGCTCACCGTGGCCGACATCCGCGGCACCAGCCCGCTCGTGTGGACCAGCTGGAAGGGCAAGCTGCTCGAGGACCTGTTCCGCATGACGCGCCGGCAGCTCGGCGGCGACGCGCTGCCGGCGAATGCGGTGCTGCAGCGGCGCACCGAAGGCGCGCGGCGCATCCTCGACCTGTACGGGGTCTCGGCGTCGGCGCACGAGCCCCTGTGGCGGGAACTCGACGTCGTCTATTTCATGCGCAACAACGCGCGCGAGATCGCCTGGCACACGCGCACGCTGCTCGCCCACCTGCGCACCGACCGCGCCATCGTCCGCACCCGGCTGGCCGGCGCCGGCGACGCCGTCGAGGTGCTGCTGTACGTGCGCGACCAGAAGGACCTGTTCGCCCGCGCCTGCGGTTACTTCGACAGCCGCAGCCTGTCGATCCTCGACGCCAGGATCCACACCACCCGGCACGGCTACGCGCTCGACTCGTTCCTGGTCACCGACCACGGCCGCACCGCTTACCGGGAGCTGCTTTCGCAGATCCACAAGCAGCTCACCGCATGGATCGAGGCGATCACCCCCCTGCCGCCGCCGGTCAAGGGGCGCCTGTCGCGCCACTCGCGGCACTTCCCGGTCACGCCGAACGTCGCCATCGCGCCGAGCGAGCGCGGCCGCCAGTACCTGCTGTCGATCACCACCACCGACCGCATCGGCCTGCTGTACTCGATTACGCGGGTGCTCGCCACGCACGACGTCAACGTGCACACGGCGAAGATCAACACGCTCGGCGAGCGCGTCGAGGACGTCTTTCTCGTCGACGGGGCGATGCTGCGGGACGAGCGGGGCCAGGCGCAGCTCGAGCGCGACCTGCTCGAGGCAATCAGCCCGTAGGCGGCGGCCGGGGCGCGCTTCGCCTTGCCGTTCAGTCTTCCGTCGGTGCGCCGGCGAGGTCGGGAAACAGCACCTCGGTGAAGCCGAAGCGACAGAAGTCGCGCACCCGCATCGGGTACAGGATGCCGTCGAGGTGATCGCACTCGTGCTGCACGACGCGGGCGTGGAAGCCCTCGGCCGTGCGCTCGATCGGCCGCCCGTCGGGGTCGAAGCCGCTGTAGCGCAGCCGGCGATGGCGCGGCACGACGCCGCGCAGGCCGGGCACCGACAGGCAGCCTTCCCAGTCCTCCTCGATCTCATCGCCGAGCGGTTGCAGCACCGGGTTGACCAGGATCGTCTGCGGCACGGCCGGCTCGCCCGGATAGCGCCGATTGGGCAGGTCGTCCGCCGAGCCGAAGATCACCACCCGCAGCGGCACGCCGATCTGCGGCGCCGCCAGCCCGGCGCCGTCGGCGGCACGCATCGTGTCGAACATGTCCCCGATCAACCGGCGCAGTTCGTCGGTGCCGAAAGCGGCGACCGGCCGCGACCGCTGCAGCAGGCGGGCATCGCCCATCTTCAGGATCGGCCGGATCATGGCGCAGCCCGCACCGCCTGCTCGAGGATCCGCACGGCCCGCGTGACCGTTTCGCGCATCACGCTCTCGAGGTCGTCGAGCTTGACCTCGCGGCGGCTCTCGCCGCGGCCCGCGGCGTGGTTGACGACGACGCCGAGCACGGCGTAGTCGAGCCCCGCCTCGCGGGCCAGCGCGGCTTCCGGCATCCCGGTCATGCCGACCAGGTCGCCGCCATCGCGGGCGATCCGCTCGATCTCGGCCGCCGTTTCCAGCCGCGGGCCCTGCGTGCAGGCATAGGTTGCACCGTCGGCGACCGGCTCGCCGGCGGCTCGCGCCGCCTCGAGCAGCGTCGTGCGCAGCCGCGCCGAATACGGCAGCGTGAAGTCGATGTGCGTGACCCGCGCCTCGGCGCCCTCGAAGAACGTGCTCTTGCGGCTGTGCGTGTAGTCGATGATCTGGTCCGGCACGACCAGCGTGCCCGGGCCGAACTGCGCGCCGACGCCGCCGACCGTCGCCACCGAGAACACGCCCTGCACCTGCAGTTCCTTCAGCACCCAGATGTTGGCCCGGTAGTTGATCTCGTGCGGCGCGATGGTGTGGCCATAGCCGTGCCGCGCCAGGAACACGATCTCGCGCCCGCCGAACAGGCCGAAGGTGAGCGCCCCGGACGGCTCGCCGTAGGGCGAGCGCATGACCTGCCGGCGCGGACTGTGCAGCGCCGACAGCTTGGCCAGGCCGCTGCCGCCGATGATTGCGTACATGGTTCAATGCTCCCCGAGCAGTCGCTTCAGTCCATCCTCGTCGATCACCTGCACGCCGAGCGCGTGCGCCTTGTCGAGCTTGGCTCCGGCGTCCGCCCCGGCGACGACGAAGCTCGTCTTCTTCGACACCGATCCGGCGACCTTGCCGCCGGCGGCATCGATGAGCTCGCTTGCCCGATCGCGGCTCAGCGTCGGCAGCGTGCCCGTGAGCACGACGGTGGCACCGGCCAGCGGACCGCGCGCCGCCGCGACCCGGCGCGTCTGCTGCGGCCAGCGGACGCCAGCCGCCCGCAGCTCGCCGATCACCTCGCGGTTGTGCGGTTCGGCGAAGAAATGGGCGACCGACGCGGCGACCACCGGGCCGACATCCGCGACTTCGAGCAGCTGCGCCTCGCCGGCGGCCATCAGGTCATCGAGCGAGCCGAAGTGGCTGGCCAGGTCGCGCGCCGTCGTCTCGCCGACATGGCGGATGCCGAGCGCGTAGATGAATCGCGCCAGCGTGGTCGCCCTGGCCTTGCCGATCGCCGCCAGCACGTTGGCCGCAGATTTCTCCGCCATCCGCTCAAGAGCCGCCAGCGTGCCGAGATCGAGCCGGAACAGGTCGGCCGGCGAGCGGACCAGTCCACCGTCGACGAGCTGATCGACCAGCTTCTCGCCGAGGCCCTCGATGTCGAGCGCGCGCCGGCCGGCGAAGTGCAGCAGCGCCTGCTTGCGCTGCGCCGCACAGTACAGGCCGCCGCTGCAACGATGGTCCTTCTCGGCCTCGTCGCGCACGACGGCCGAGCCGCACACCGGGCAGTGCGAAGGCATCCCGAACGGGCGCGTTGCCGCCGGCCGCCGTTCGGCGACGACGCCGACGATCTGCGGGATGACGTCGCCGGCGCGGCGCACCGTGACCGTGTCGCCGACGCGCAGGTCGAGGCTGTGCACGACGTCCTCGTTGTGCAGCGTCGCGTTGCTCACCGTGACACCGCCGACGAACACCGGCTCCAGCCGCGCCACCGGCGTCAGCTTGCCGGTGCGGCCGACCTGCACCTCGATACCGAGCACGCGGGTCAGCTCCTCCTGCGCCGGGAACTTGTGCGCCACCGCCCATGCCGGCTCACGGCTGACGAAGCCGAGTTGCCGCTGCAGCGCCAGCGAGTCGACCTTGTAGACCACGCCGTCGATGTCGAACGGCAGCCGGTCGCGCTCGGCGGCGACGCGGGCGTGGAATTCGAGCAGCCCCGGCACGCCGCGGACGACCGCCCTCTGCGCCGACACCGGCAGGCCGAACCCGGCGAGCGCGTCGAGCACGCGGCTGTGCGTCGCCGGCAGCTCCCAGCCGGCGACCTCGCCGAGGCCATAGGCGAAAAAGGCGAGCGGCCGGCTGGCGGTGATCGCCGGGTCGAGCTGACGGACGAAACCGGCCGCCGCGTTGCGCGGGTTGACGAAGACCTTCTCGCCGACGGCGCGCTGCCGCTCGTTCAGTCTCTCGAAGGCATCGCGGCGCATGAACACCTCGCCGCGCACTTCCAGCACGGCCGGGGGCCGGGGCGTGGACAGGCGCAGCGGCACGCTGCGGATCGTCCGCAGGTTGGGCGTCACCTCCTCGCCGGTTTCCCCGTCGCCGCGCGTGGCCGCGCGCGCCAGCACGCCATCCACGTAGCGCAGGCTGATGGCAACGCCGTCGAACTTCAGCTCGGCTGCGTAATCGAGCGGAGGATCGTCCTCGCGCAGGCCCAGCTTGCGTCGGATGCGCGCATCGAAAGCGGCGGCGCCGGCCGGGCCGCTGTCGGTCTCGGTGTGGATCGACAGCATCGGCACCGCGTGGCGCACCGCCGGCAGGTCCGCACGGCGCGCGCCGCCGACGCGCTGCGTCGGCGAATCGGGCGTCGCCAGCTCCGGGTGCTGCGCCTCCAGTTCCTGCAGTTCGCGAAACAGCCGGTCGTACTCGGCGTCGGGGATCGTCGGCGCATCGAGCACGTAGTAGGCGTGGTCGTGGCGCGCGATCTCCTCGCGCAGCGCCTGCGCACGCATTTTCAGTCCGGCGCTGGCCGTCATCCGCCCCGGCGTCAGGCGAACAGCCGGCGCGCGCGCTCCGAGCCCGGCTCGACATCCGCAGCACGCATCTGGTCGTACAGCGCCCGCAGCGCCGGCTCGATGGCCTCGATCGAGCCCGGCAAGATCGGCCGGCCGTGGTCGTCGACCACCTGCGCATTGAGCAGCGCCGCCAGTTCGCTGGCGGTCGCAAACATCGCCTGCAACGGGCGCGCCGACGGAGCGACGACCGGAACGTCGAGCTCGAGCAGCAGGCGATGCTGACCCGTCAGGCGCGCCGCGAACAGCGGCCGGCCGTCCTCGTCGCGGCGCAGCCAGCGGCGCTCGCCGTCCGCCTCCAGGCCGACTGCCTGCACCGCCTTGTGGACCAGGGCCGGGTTCAGCACGCCTTCGCCCGACTGCAGCGTCAGGCCGATCTGCACGTCGAAGCGCGCGATCCGCGCCTCGAGTTCGGCCGCCCGGCTGCGCAGCAGCGGCAGTTCCGGCGGATCGAAGTCGGCATCGAGCGCCACCGCCACCTGCTGGACGGCAGCGATGAACTTCGACGCCTCGATGTCGCCGAGCCTGCCCCGACGGCTGGCGATCTGGATCGCCGCCAGCAGCTCGCTGTAGAAGCCGAAGCGGTCGGGCAGGACCCACTGCTCGGCCCGCGCGTCCCACGCGACGACGTGCACCGGCAGGCCGCAGTCGAGGCGGGCGAGCGGCGCGGTCGCATCGATCACGGCCACACCGTCGGCAGCGTGGGCGCAGCGCAGTTCAAGCACGCAGTCGAGCAGCGGGTCCTCGGTCCACCCCGCCGGCTGCACCCGCCCCTGCGGCGGCTCCGTGGCCACGCTGCCGGCACCTTCCGGAAGTTCGCCGAGGCGCGGCTCGATGCGCCCGGCGGCGGCCGCCCCGGCCGGCGGCGCAAGCAGCGGATCGTGCTCCGGCCCGCCCAGCCGCTCGCGCAGGCGCCGGACCTGCAGCTGCTCCTGCCACTTGCTCCAGCCAAACACCAGCAGCAGCAGGACGACTGCCGCGCCGAGCAGGGCGTAGTGCAGTTCGGTCATCGCCGCAGCGGCGTCGTGCCGCGCCTCAGGCGGCCTCGGCGGTGAGCCTCACCGCACTGTCGATGTCCACCGCGACGATGCGCGACACGCCCTGCTCCTGCATCGTCACGCCGACGAGCTGCTCGGCCATCTCCATGGCGATCTTGTTGTGCGTGATGAACAGGAACTGCGTGCCGGGCGTCGACTCGTGGCGGGTCATCGAGCGCACCAGGGCGCAGAAGCGCTCGGTGTTGGGATCGTCGAGCGGGGCGTCGACCTCGTCGAGTAGGCAGAACGGTGCCGGGTTGAGCTTGAACAGCGCGAACACCAGCGCCGTGGCGGTCATCGCCTTCTCGCCGCCCGAGAGCAGGTGGATCGTGCTGTTGCGCTTGCCCGGCGGCTGGGCCATCACCTGCACGCCGGCGTCGAGGATCTCCTCGCCGGTCATCAGCAGCTTCGCCTCGCCGCCGCCGAACAGCCTGGGGAAGAGCTGGCCGAACTGCACATTGACCTGGTCGAACGTGCTCTGCAGCAGGTCGCGCGTCTCGCGGTCGATCCTGCGGATCGCATCCTCGAGCGTGTCGATGGCCGCCTTCAGGTCCGCCGACTGAGCATCGAGGAAGCCCCTGCGCTCGCGGCTGGACTCGAGCTCCTGCAGCGCCGCCAGATTGACCGCGCCGAGCGCCTCGATCTCGGAGCTTAGCCGCGTGATCTCGGCCTGCAGCGCCGAGGGGCGCGCCGGTGCCGCGCGCAGCCGCTCGGCGAGCTGGTCCTCGTCGGCGTGCGCATCGGCGAGCAGCTCGGCGTACTGCTCGACCGCCAGACGCGCCGCCTGCTCCTTGAGCTGCAGCTCGGTGATCTTCTCGCGCCGCGGCTGGACGTCGCGCTCGAGCCGCATGCGCTCTTCGTCGATCGCGCGCACCTCCTGGCTGAGCTCGTCGAGGCGGCTGCGCGCCTCGCGCAGGCGTTCCTCGGCCTGCGCGCGGCTCCCCAGCCAGCCGTCCAGGCCGGTGCGGGCCGCGGTGTCGTCGAGGCTCGCCAGCTGCGACTGCGCCGCCTGCTCGTCGAGCAGCAGGCGCGCCGCGTCGGCGGCTGCCGAGTCGATCGCGTGCAGCACGTCGGCGCGCCGCTGGCGCGCTGCGCCGACCTCGAACTCGTGGCGCTGCAGCTCGGCGGCCAGCCGGCCGCCCTGCTCGCGGCCTTCGCGCGAGGCGCGGTCGGCGTCCTCGTAGGCGACACGCGCGGCTTCCTGCGCCTGCTGCTTGCCGGCCAGCGCCTCGTCGAGTTCGGCAAAGCGCCGCTCGGCCTCGCCGCGCTGCGCGCGCAGCTCTCCTTCCTGGGCGTCGACCTCGGCGAGTTCCGCTTCGATCTGCCCGCCGCGATGGCGTACCCTTTCGACCAGCTCGGCCAGGCGAACAACCTCCAGCTGCCGCGCGTGCGCCAGGCCGCGCGCCTGCTCGACCGCCTGGCGCTGCGCCTGCTCGGCCGCCGCCGCTTCGCGCAGTTCGGCGTCGCAGCGCGCCAGCGCTCCGACCGCTTGCTCGACCATCAGCTTCTGCGCGCGCTGTTCCTTTTCGAGGTTCTCGATCTCCTGCCGCCGCGCCAGCAGCCCGGACTTGCGGTCGTCCGGCGCGTAGAAGCGCAGGCCGAAGCGCGAAACCAGGTGCCCCGCGCGGACGACGAACTGTCCGCCGGGCGGCAGCTGGTCGCGGGCGGCCAGCGCCTGCGTCACGTCGTCGGCAACGAAAACCCCGGCGAGCCAGTCGCCGAGCACCGCGGCCAATGCCGCATCGTGGCCGCGAACGCGGTCGCTCAACCGCGCGAAGCCGGGCAGCGCCGCCGGCTCGCGCGTCACCGCTCCGGCCGTGCTGTAGAAGGCGACGCGCGCCGGCGGCGCATTGCCCGCCAGCGCCGCCAGCGTATCGAGCCGGCCCACCTCGAGACCCTCGATGCGGTCGCGCAACGCGGTCTCGAATGCCACTTCCCAGCCGGCATCCACCTGCATGCGGCGAAAGAGCCGGGGCAGCGAGTCCAGTCCCTGCGCGCGCAGCCAGGGGTCGAGTCGCTCGTCGGCCTCGACATTGGCCTGCATTTCACGCAGCGCCTGCAGGCGCGCTTCCAGCCGCGCCAGCGTCTCGGTCTCGCGGGTGCGCGCCTCGAGCAGGCCGTGCCGCTCGCCCTCGGCCCGGGAGAGCTGGCCCTGCGCCGCTTCCCGCCTGTGGCTCGCGGCGGCAAGCTCGCCTTCGAGGCGCTCCGCCTCAGCCTTCAACGCCGCCAGCCGCTCTTCGTCCGGCGCGCCGAGATGGCTGCGCTCTTCCTGCAGCCTTTCGCGACGCTGCGCCAGCGCGGCGAGCTGGCGGTCGACGCTGCGCTGCTCGGCGCCGGCGCCCTCGATCGCCTGCTCGGCAAGCGCGGACGCCGCACGCGCGGCGCCGAGGGCGTCGCGCGCCGCGGCATAGGCCGCATCGAGCGCCGGCAGGCCCGCCTCGTGCGCGGCGAGACGCTCGCGCGCCAGCGCCACCTGCTCCTCGCCTGCAGCGATCTGCGCTGCCAGGTCCTCGGCGCGCGCCTTCAGGTCGGCCTCCTCGGTCAGCCGCCGCTCGCGCGTGCCGGCAAGCGTGGCAACCTGTGCCGCCAGCCGCTCGCGGCTTTCCGCCACCAGGCGCAGCTCCGATTCGAGCTTGCCGATCTCGGCGTTAACCTTGAGCAGCTCGGACTGGGCCGCGTGCAGCGCGTCCGCGCCGGCGTAATGCGCGGCGCGCGCCTCCTCGAGGCGACGCTCGGCAGCGCGCAGGTCGGCAATGTGCGCCTCGAGCGCGACGGTGCGCAGCTCCATGTCGCGCGCCACCTTCTCCTGCTCGGCGAGGGCGTCCCGCTTGCGCGTCAGCCACAGCAGCCGCTGCTTCTCGTCGTGGTCGGCCTTGAGCTGCTGGTAGCGGCTCGCCACCTCGGCCTGGCCCTCGAGCTTGCCGATCTGCGCCTCGAGCTCACGCAGGATGTCCTCGACCCGGGTCAGGTTGTCGCGCGTGTCGGTGAGCCTGCTCTCGGTCTCGCGGCGGCGCTCGCGGTACTTGGAAACGCCGGCCGCCTCCTCGAGGAACACGCGCAGCTCCTCCGGGCGCGCCTCGATGATCCGCGAGATCATCCCCTGGCCGATGATCGCGTACGCGCGCGGGCCCAGCCCGGTGCCGAGGAACATGTCCTGCACGTCGCGCCGTCGCACGCTCTGGTTGTTGATGTAGTAGCTGGAGGCGCCGTCGCGGGTGAGCACGCGCTTGACGGCGATCTCGGCGAACCGGCCCCACTCGCCGTGGATGCGACCGTCGGCGTTGTCGAACACCAGTTCGACGCTGGCGCGGCCGCCCGGCTTGCGGTTCACCGAGCCGTTGAAGATCACGTCCTGCATCGACTCGCCGCGCAGTTCGGCAGCCTTCGACTCGCCGAGCACCCAGCGCACGGCGTCGATCACGTTCGACTTGCCGCAGCCGTTGGGGCCGACGACACCGACCAGGCTGCCGGGCACCTCGATCTGGGTCGGATCGACAAACGACTTGAATCCGGCGAGCTTGATCTGCCGAAGATGCACGATGAATTTTCCCGGGAGTTCGGCGTCGCCCGTGGGGCTGTTGCAGGGCGCGCCGAGGGCGTTGCGATGGCTTCGTATAATACCCGCAACCGTTCTTCCTCCTCTGACAACAGGGCGCGCCGATGGCCACCCGTCCCGCCGTCACGCTGGACACCTTCCCGAATCCGAGTCCAGCGCGCGATTACCTGGTCCACATCGAGATCCCCGAGTTCACCTGCCTGTGCCCGCTCACCGGGCAACCGGACTTCGCGACCCTCGTCCTCGACTACGTTCCCGATGCGCGCAACGTGGAACTGAAGAGCCTGAAGCTGTACGCCTGGTCTTACCGTGACAAGGGCGCGTTCCACGAGGCGGTCACCAACACGATCCTCGACGACCTGGTGCGCGCGCTCAAGCCGCGCTTCATTCGCCTGACCGCGCGCTGGTACGTGCGCGGCGGCATCTTCACCACGGTGGTGGCCGAGCATCGCAGGCGCGGCTGGAAGGCGGCGCCGCACATCGAGCTGCCGCGCTTCGATCCGTCGACGAGCGTGCGCTGATGAACCCCGATCTCGCCCGCCTGCAGCCCTATCCGTTCGAGCGGCTGCGCCAGCTGCTCGCCGGCAACGCGCCACCGGCGACGCTTGCCCACATCAACCTGTCGATCGGCGAGCCCAAGCACGCCACCCCGGCGCTGATCTTCGAGGCGCTGACGGCGGCGCTGCCGACGCTTTCCAGCTATCCGAGCACGCTCGGCAGCGAGGCGCTGCGCGAATCGATCGCCGCCTGGCTGGCGCGCCGGTTTGCCCTGCCGCGGATCGACCCGGCCACGCAGGTGATGCCGGTGGCCGGCTCGCGCGAGGCGCTGTTCGCCTTCGCGCAGACCGTGGTCGACCGCACGCGTGCAGCGCGCGTAGTGATCCCCAATCCCTTCTATCAGATCTACGAGGGGGCGGCGCTGCTCGCCGGGGCGGAGCCGCTGTTCCTGCCCTGCACGCCGGAGAACGGCTTCCGGATGGACTTCGCCGCCGTCGACGCGGCGACCTGGCCGCAGGTGCAGCTCGTCTACGTCTGCTCGCCCGGCAATCCGCACGGGCGCGTGATGACCCTGCCCGAGTGGCGCGAGCTGTTCGATCTGGCCGACCGCCACGGCTTCGTCATCGCCAGCGACGAGTGCTACTCGGAGATCTACTTCGACGACGGTTCGCCGCCGCTGGGCGGGCTGCAGGCGGCGGCGGCGCTGGGCCGCGGCGGCTTCGAGCGCCTGGTTGCCTTCGGCAGTCTGTCGAAGCGCTCGAACGCGCCGGGCCTGCGCTCCGGCTTCGTCGCCGGCGATGCGCAGGCGCTCAGGCAGTTCCTGCTGTACCGCACCTACCACGGCACCGCGCCCAGCCCGGCGGTGCAGGCTGCCAGCGTGGCGGCGTGGCGCGACGAAGCACACGTGGTCGAGAACCGGCGCAGGTACGCGGCCAAGTTCCGTCTCGCCACGCCGATCGTGCAGCAGGCGCTGGACACGGCCATGCCCGATGCCGCGTTCTACCTGTGGGCGCGCACGCCGATCGACGATGCCGAGTTCGCGCGCCGCCTGCACGCGCAGTTCAACGTCACCGTACTGCCCGGCAGTTTTCTCTCGCGCACCCGCGACGGCTTGAATCCCGGCGCCGGTTTCGTGCGCATCGCGCTGGTCGCTGAGGAAGCCGAGGTCATGGAAGCCGCGCACCGCATCGCCGAGTTCGGCCGCTCACTCTGAGGAAACCATGTCGCTGGAAAACATCATCAACGAGGCGTGGGAGAACCGCGCTAGCCTCGGTCCGGCCACGACCGGTCCGATCCGTACGGCAGTCGAGGACACGCTGGCGCGCCTCGACGCGGGCGAACTGCGCGTCGCCGAGAAGCGCGACGGCCAGTGGGTCGTGCAGCAGTGGGCGAAGAAGGCGGTGCTGCTGTCGTTCCGGCTTGCCGACAACCATCCGATGGGCTTCGGGGGGGACGATCCGTTCCGCTTCTACGACAAGGTGGAGACCAAGTTCGCCGGCTGGAGCGAGGCGCAGTTCCGCGCCTCCGGCGTGCGCGTGGTGCCGCCGGCGGTGGCGCGGCGCGGCGCCCACATCGCCCGCAACGTCGTGCTGATGCCCTCGTTCGTCAACATCGGTGCCTTCGTGGACGAAGGCACGATGGTCGACACCTGGGCGACCGTCGGCTCCTGCGCGCAGATCGGCAAGAACGTGCACCTGTCAGGCGGCGTCGGCATCGGCGGCGTGCTCGAGCCGCTGCAGGCGAACCCCACCATCATCGAGGACAACTGCTTCATCGGCGCCCGCTCGGAAGTGGTCGAGGGTGTGATCGTCGAGGAGAACTCGGTGCTCGGCATGGGCGTGTTCATCGGCCAGAGCACGAAGGTCTTCAACCGCGAGACGGGCGAGATCACCTACGGCCGCGTCCCCGCCGGGTCGGTCGTGGTCGCCGGCTCGCTGCCCTCCGCCAACTGCAACCTTTACTGCGCGGTGATCGTCAAGCAGGTCGATGCCCGCACGCGGGCCAAGACCGCGATCAACGAGCTGCTGCGCCTGGCCGTCGACGGCGGCTGACGGCGCCGCCGCGGGCAATCCGGATTCATCCGTTCAACGGAGCCGCCCGCCTTTCGCCAAGCGTGGCCTCTGCTTAAGCTAGCCGAGTCGATGCGCGACGGGGCTCGGAGGAATCATGGCGCTTGAGAAGCTGTTCCAGCTGATGGCGGAGAAGAACGCCTCGGACCTGTTCATCTCCGTCGGTTCGCCGGTCACGATAAAGATCAACGGCATGTGCGTGCCGGTCAACCAGGAAAGGCTGTCGCCGGAGCAGGTGATCGGGCTGCTCGCCGAGCGCCTGACCGACGCCCACTTCCGCGAACTCGAGGAAAAGCGGGAGCTGAACCTCGGCCTGCCGGTCCAGGGGCTCGGCAGCTTCCGCCTCAGCGCCTTCCTTCAGCGCGGCACCGCCTCGGCGGTGATCCGCTTCATCCCGCACGACGTGCCGCAGCTCGACACCCTGACGCTGCCCGACATGCTGAAGGAGCTGGTGCTCGAGCGGCGCGGCATGGTCCTCATCGTCGGCGCCGCCGGTTCGGGCAAGTCGACCACGATCGCCTCGATGCTCGATCACCGCAACGAGCTGATGAGCGGGCACATCCTGACCTTCGAGGATCCGATCGAGTTCCTGTTCCGCAACAAGAAGTCGATCGTCAACCAGCGCGAGATCGGCGCTGACGCGGTCAGCCTGCAGGTGGCGATGAAGAACGCCATGCGGCAGGCGCCGGACGTGATGTTCATCGGCGAGATCCGCGACCGCGAGACGATGGGCGCGGCGCTCGCGTATTCGTTGAGCGGCCACCTCGTGGTCGCCACCATGCACGCCACCAACAGCTCGCACGCCCTGAACCGCGTGATCAGCTTCTACTCGCCCGAGACCAGGCAGGCGCTGTTCGAGGACCTGGCGGCGTCGCTGAAGGCGATCGTCTCGCAGCGGCTGGTGCGCGCGAAGAAGAGCGGCAGGATGCCGGCGGTCGAGATCATGATGAACAGCGGCCATATGACCGACCTGATCGAGCGCGGCGACGTTCCCGCCATCAAGGACGCGATGGAAAGAAGCCTCGCCCCCGGCAGCCAGTCCTTCGAGCAGAGCCTTTATTCGCTGCTGCAGCGCGACCTCATCACGCGCGACGACGCGCTCGCAGCCGCCGATTCGAAGAACAACCTGCTGTGGATGATCAACAACACCGGCAAGGCGCCGAATCCCCAGACAGCCGCTCAGAAGACGGAACCGGAACCCGCCTCGTTCGCGGAGTTCACGCTGAACATCTGAGCCCCGCCGCCTCCGCGGGGACGCTGCGGCGGGTCGCGGCACGCGGTAGATTCGCGTCGGCCAAGCCAAGGCGCCGTGCGCAGCGCGGCGAAATCGCGATGTCCGCAACCCTCGAACTCACGCAACAACTGCTCGCCTGCCGCTCGGTGACGCCCGACGACGGCGGTTGCCAGCCGCTGATCGCCGCACGGCTGGTGCCGCTGGGCTTCCGCGCCGAGACCATCGAGCGCAACGGCACCACCAACCTCTGGCTGCGCCGCGGGGAGCAGCGGCCGACCGTCGTTTTCGCCGGCCACACCGACGTCGTGCCGCCCGGCCCGCGCGAACACTGGGCAAGCGATCCGTTTGTTCCGACCGTCCGCGACGGCATGCTCTATGGCCGCGGCGCCTCGGACATGAAGGCTTCGGTGGCGGCCTTCGCCGTTGCCGCCGGGGAGTTCGTCCGCGCCCGTCCCGCGCACACCGGCTCGATCGCCCTGCTGCTGACCTCCGACGAGGAAGGCCCGGCCACCGACGGAACCGTCGCGGTCATCGAGCGGCTGACGGCGCGCGGCGAGTCCATCGACTACTGCATCGTCGGCGAGCCGACCTCGGTCGACCATCTCGGCGACGTGATCAAGAACGGTCGCCGGGGCTCGCTGTCGGGACGGCTGGTGGTCAACGGCATCCAGGGGCATGTCGCCTACCCGCACCTGGCGCGCAACCCAGTCCACGAGGCCGCGCCGGCCCTTGCGGCCCTGGCCGCGGAAGTGTGGGACCACGGCAACGCCCACTTTCCGCCGACCACTTTCCAGATCTCCAACGTGCGTGCCGGCACCGGCGCGCTGAACGTCATTCCGGGCACCTGCGAAATCGACTTCAACCTGCGCTTCGCGCCGGTTTCCACGGCGGCGGCGCTGATGCAGCGCAGCGAGGACATCCTGCGCCGGCATCGCCTCGACTACGAGATCACCTGGACCGTCGGCGCGCGGCCGTTTCTGACCGAACCCGGCCGGCTCAGCGAGGCGCTTTCGGAGGCTATCGAACTCGCCACCGGCCGGCGGCCGCAGCTGTCGACGACCGGCGGGACCTCGGACGGCCGCTTCATCGCGGCGGTCTGTCCGCAGGTCGTCGAGTTCGGTCCGCCCAACGCGACGATCCACAAGGTCAACGAGTGCATCCGCGTGGCGGACCTCGAACCGCTCAAGGACGTCTACCGCCGTGCGCTCGAATTCCTGCTGACGTAGCACACGCCATGGACCGGCAAGACCTCCGCCGACGCCCACCCTTACTGCCGGGCGGGAAGGTGCCACAATGACCCCGTTTCGCAACGGCGAAGTCTTCGAACGCGACGAGAACGCATCCCGATGAGCATCGACGCCCAGGCCAATCTGCGCACCATCCGCGACGTGCTGCGTTACTCCGTCACGCGGATGAACGAAGCCGGTGTCTTCTTCGGCCACGGCCAGGCCGACGCGGTCGACGAGGCGCTGTTTCTCGTCCTTCGCTCGCTGAACCTGCCGGTGGATCGCGCCGACCTGTTCATTGACGCATTCCTCACGCACGCGGAGATCAACTCGCTGATCCAGATGATCGACCAGCGCGTGCGCAAGCGCGTGCCGGCCGCCTACCTGCTGCGCGAGTCCTGGCTGCAGGGCTACAGGTTCTACGTCGACGAGCGGGCGATCGTGCCGCGCTCGTTCCTCGCCGAACTGCTCAAGGACGGCCTCGCGCCGTGGGTACAGGACGCGGATGCGGTGGAAGACGTGCTCGACATGTGCACCGGCTCCGGCTGCCTGGCCGTCATGGCGGCCGATGTCTTCCGCAAGGCCAAGGTCGATGCGGTCGACATCTCGCCCGACGCGCTCTCGGTGGCCAAGCGCAACATTGCCGACTATCACATGACCAATCGGGTCAACCCGGTCCAGTCCGACCTGTATGGCGACCTGCCGAGCAAGCGCTACGGCATCATCCTGTGCAATCCGCCGTACGTGAGCGACGAATCGATGGCCTCCCTGCCGCGCGAGTACCAGCAGGAGCCGAAGCTGGCGCTCTCCGGCGGACCCGATGGCATGGCGATCGTCCGCCGCGTCGTGCGCGGCGCGCGCGGCTACCTGAAGCGCGGCGGCCTGTTGTTCGTCGAGGTCGGCGGCGGCCGCGCCGCCGCCGAGGAGGCGCTCAAGGGCGTGCCGTTGACCTGGCTCACCACCAGCGACGGCGACGACACGGTGTTCCTGGTGAAGCAGGAAGAGCTGCCATAGCGGGTGAGCGGTGACCGGTGACCCGCTCGGGACCGAACCGCACGCGCTGCCTACGTGATTCACGCCGCCCCATCGAGCCGGCCCCGGAAATGCCGGGCCGTTGCGCCAGTCCCTGCACTGAGGCCTTTCGGTCACCGGTCACCGGTCACTGATTAACATTCGCGCATGCTGCGCCTGATTGAACTGGCGGCCGCGCGCGGCGTCCGCACTCTCTACAGCAACGTATCCCTCGCCGCGCCGCCCGGCGAACGAATCGGACTGACCGGCGCCAACGGATCCGGCAAGTCGACGCTGTTCGCGCTGCTGCTGGGCGAACTCGCCCCCGAGTCGGGCCGCATCGAAGCGCCGGCTGCCTCGCGCGTCGCGCACGTGGCGCAGGACATCGAGGCGAGCAGCGACGCCGCGCTCGACTACGTGCTTGCCGGACACGCGCCGCTGATGGCCGCACGCGCCGAACTCGCCGCCGCCGAGGCGGCCGGCGACGACCTGCGCCTGTCGCACGCCCATGCACACCTGGCCGAGCTGAACGAGGGCGCCATCTCCGCGCAGGCCGCCGGCGTGCTCGGCGGCCTCGGCTTCGCGCAGTCCGACCTCGCGCGTCCGGTATCCGAGTTCTCCGGCGGCTGGCGCAACCGCCTGGCGCTCGCCCGCGCGCTGATGCGGCCGGCGGACCTGCTGCTGCTCGACGAGCCGACCAACCACCTCGACCTCGACTCGGTCATCTGGCTCGAAGCGTGGCTGAGACGGCAACCGGCCACGGTGCTGCTGATCTCGCACGACCGCGAGTTCCTCGACCGCTGCACGACGGTCACCTGGCACATCGCCGACGGCGCGATCCGCCGCTACGCCGGCAACTACAGCGCCTTCGAGCTGGCCTGGGCCGAACAGCAGCGGCAGCAGGACGCGGCCGCCAAGTCGTATGCGCGTGCGGCCGCCCACCTGCAAGGCTTCGTCGACCGCTTTCGCGCCAAGGCCACCAAGGCGAAGCAGGCGCAGAGCCGCCTGAAGATGCTCGAGCGGCTCGTGGCGGTCGAGCCGGCGCGGGCCGGCCGCGAGTGGCGCTTCGAATTCCCCGAGCCACGCCGGTTGCCCGAGCGACTGCTCGATGCCGAGGACCTTCGCCTCGCCTACGGCCCGCGCACGATCCTCGAGCAGGTGAAGTTCCTGATCCGCTGCGGCGACCGCATCGGCATCCTCGGCGTCAATGGCGCCGGCAAGTCGACGCTGGTCAGGAGTATTGCCGGCGAGCTCGCTGCCGCGGGCGGCGAACTGCGTCGCGGCAATGGGCTGGCGATCGGCTACTTCGCCCAGCACCAGCTCGACCAGCTGCGGCCCGACGAGTCGCCGCTGCAGCACCTGCGCCGGCAGGCGGCGGAGAGCGACCCGCAGGCGCGCGAGCAGGAGCTGCGCAACTTCCTCGGCCAGTTCCGCTTCGGCGCCGAGATGGCGTCGAGCCCGATCGGGCCGATGTCCGGCGGCGAGAAGGCGCGCTGCGCGCTGGCTCTGCTCGCCTTCAGCCGCCCCAACCTGCTGCTGCTCGACGAGCCGACCAACCATCTCGACATGGAGACGCGCGAAGCGCTGACGCTGGCGCTGTCGTCGTTCGGCGGTGCGCTGATCCTTGTCTCGCACGATCGCCATCTGCTGCGCGCCGCCACCGACCAGCTCTGGCTCGTGCACGACGGGCGTGTCGCCCCCTTCGACGGCGACCTCGACGAGTATGCGGCGCTGGTGCTCGCCAGCAGGAAGGTCGCGCGGGAAGGCGAGCCGCGACCGTCCGCCGACGGCGCCAACCGACGCGACGAACGCCGCGAGGCGGCGCGCGAGCGCCAGCGCCTGGCCGGTGCGCGCCGTCCGGTGCAGCAGAAGATCGACCGGCTCGAAGACGAGATCGCCCAACTCACGGCCTCACTGCGCGAACTCGACGCCCGGCTGGCCGCGCCCGAGTTCTATCACGGCGCCGGCGACGAGGTCGCCGAGGTGCTGCGCACGCGCGGCACACTGGCGACGCGGCTCGATCAGCTCGAATCGCGCTGGCTTCATCTGCATAGCGAACTGGAGTCCCTCTCATGAGCAAACCCCTCGCCGGCTTTCGCATCCTCGACCTGACGCGCCTGCTGCCGGGACCGGCGCTGAGCATGCATCTGGCCGACTTCGGCGCCGACGTGATCAAGGTCGAAGACGCCGGCGAAGGCGACTACATGCGCAGCTTCCCGCCGCTGGCCCGCAACGCCGACGGCGTGCAGATCAATGCGGCGTTCGAGAACATCAACCGCGGCAAGCGCTCGATCCGCCTCGACCTGAAGCAGGAGCAGGGCCGCGAACTGCTGCTGCGCCTGGTCGACGGCGCCGATGCGCTGATCGAAGGTTTCCGACCCGGCGTGATGGACCGGCTCGGTCTCGGCTGGGACGTCCTGCACGGGCGCAACGCGAGGCTCGTTTTCTGCTCGCTCACCGGCTACGGGCAGACCGGTCCGCTGGCGCCGAGAGCCGGCCACGACCTGAACTACTGCGCGATGACCGGCGTGCTCGACCAGATCCGCGCCGCGGGCCGACCGGCGATGCCCAACCTGCAGATCGGCGATCTGCTCGGCGGCACGCTGACCGCGCTTGCGGCCCTGCTCGCCGCCCTGCTCGGTGCGGGCAAGAGCGGCCGCGGCAGCCGCGTCGATGTGGCGATGACCGATGGCCTGCTGGTGCACAACATCTTTCCGCACGGCGATCTCGATGCCGGCCAGACGCCCGTGGCCGGCGAAACGCTGCTCACCGGCGGCGCGCCCTGCTACGGCGTCTACGAGACCGCCGACCGGCAGTATCTGGCGGTCGGCGCGCTCGAGCTGAAGTTCTGGCAGGCCTTCTGCGACGCCGCCGGGTTGCCGGAACTGCGCGAGCGGCACTGGGCGCTCGGGCTCGCCCCCGGCAGCGACGCCTCGGTCGCGGTGACCCGCGAAGTCGCCGCCCGCGTCCGCGAGAAGACGCGGCGGCAGTGGGAGGAAGTGTTCGCCGCCGTCGACGCCTGCGTGACCCCGGTGCTGACGCCGGCAGAGGCGCTGGCGCACCCGCACCACCAGGCGCGCGGCCTCGTGCACCGGCGCGGCGCCGTGACGGCGGTCGGCCCGCTGGCGGCGATCGATGCGCACGGCATCGCGCCCGCCCGCGCGCCACGACCCGGTGAGCACACCCGCGAGGTCCTCGCCGAAGCGGGCGCGGCAGAGAGCGTCATCGCGGCCGCGCTGGCCAGCCGCGCGGCGGTCGGGCCGGGCGGATGATCGAACGCCGCCGCCTGCTGCTGATGCGCCACGGCGCGGTCGAGTATTTCGACGCCGAAGGCCGCCCCTATCCACCCGACGACGTGCCGCTGACGCCGCCGGGCGTGGCGCAGGCGCGGGCGATCGGCGCGGCACTGGCCGCCAGCGGCGTCGCCATCGACCGCGCGCTCACCAGCGGGCTCGTTCGCACGCGCGAGACGGCGCAGCACGTGCTCGAAGCGGCGCGGCTCGCGCCCCCGCTGGAGCACTGGCCCGAGTTGCAGGAGATCCGCGGCGGACGCCTGTCAGCCATCCGCGACGACGAACTGCGCGACGCCTTCCTTGCCGTCTTCGAGGGGCCGGTGCCGCGCGAGAAGCGCTTCCTCGGCGGGGAGACGATCGGCGAACTGATCGACCGCGTGCTACCGGCGCTGCAACGACTGCTCGCCGACGAAAGCTGGGACACCGCGCTGCTGGTTGCGCACGGCGGGGTCAATCGCGCCGTGCTGTCGTGGTTTCTGACCGGCCGGCACGAGTTCCTCGGCGGCCTGGCGCAGGACGCGGGCTGCCTGAACGTCGTCGACGTCGGCGCCACGCCCGCCGCCAGCGTGGTGCGCGTGGTCAATTTCTGTCCGCTCGACATGCTGCGCACCGAGACCAGACTGTCGACGATGGAAGAACTGCTACAGAAGTACCTGAAGCTGCGCGCCCGCAGCGAGGCCTGATCACGCCGGAGCACGCATGAGCCAATTGCAGGAAACCACCGAACGCCACCGCTTCGACGTCGAGCGCCTCGCGCAGTACCTCGCCGGGCAGCTTCCGGGGTTCGCCGGACCGCTGACGGTGAAGCAGTTCCAGGGTGGGCAGTCGAACCCGACCTACCTGCTGGCCACGCCCGGCCGAAGCTACGTGATGCGCAGCAAGCCGGGACCCGTGGCGAAGCTGCTGCCTTCGGCGCACGCCATCGAACGCGAGTTCCGCGTGATGCGCGCACTGGGCTCGCAGGGCATTCCGGTGCCGGAGGTGCTGCTGCTGTGCGAGGACGAATCGGTGATCGGCCGCGCCTTCTTCCTGATGCAGCACGTCGACGGGCGCGTGCTGTGGGACCCGTCTCTGCCGGGCACGGCGCCGGAGAACCGCGCCGCCATCTACGACGAGATGAACCGCGTGCTCGCCGCCCTGCACCGCGTCGACGTGGCCGCCGCGGGACTGGCCGACTACGGCCGCGCCGGCAACTACTTCGAGCGGCAGATCGGCCGCTGGAGCAAGCAGTACCGTGCCTCGGCAACCGAACCGATCGAAGCGATGGACCGCCTCATCGACTGGCTGCCGGCGCACGTCCCGGCCGGCGACGAAACCGCGGTGGTGCACGGCGATTTCCGCCTCGACAACCTGATCTTTCACCCCACCGAGGCGCGCGTGCTGGCGGTGATCGACTGGGAGCTATCCACTCTCGGTCATCCGCTGGCGGATTTCTCCTACCTGTGCATGGGCTGGCACATCCCGCCGGGAGCCTTCCGCGGCATCGCCGGACTGGACCTCGCCGCGCTCGGCATTCCCGCCGAGGAAGCGTTCATCCGCCGCTACTGCGAGCGCACCGGGCGCAGCGGCATCGCGCACTGGAATTTCTACCTCGCCTACAACCTGTTCCGCATCGCCGCCATCCTTCAGGGCGTCTACAAGCGCGCCCTCGAAGGCATGGCCAGCGCCGACAACGCCCTTGCAGCCGGGGAAAACGCCAAGGCGCTGGCCGCGATCGGCTGGGATTACGCAGCCAAAGCAGACCGGTGAACCTGCGGCCCCACCACACAGCTCTCGCCGGCTTGATGATGTAATTTCTCAACAAAGTATCTCATGATATTGTTTTACATAAGATATTTTTCAGTAGACGATGTTGGCCTGCCCTTCTATTCACCCTGGGCAGGCCGTCGGCGCCGAGTCCGGCTGCCGCCGCCCGGCGGAAGCGGTCACACCGATCCGTCGGAGTCAGCGAGGCGGCCGACTGCAGCAGACCGTGCCCCTACCCCCACAGGCAAGTCGGCATCCACCCCTGAAACCGCCGGCCGTTGCTGATTCGGCGGGCGGCGCCCTGCTCCGGAGGTCGGGTCCCTCGGCTGCGCCGTTGACGATCCGAGGCCCCATATGACCCTCTTGACGTCATCCAAATGCGAAAATAGGCGTTGATGCGTACGGGTTCCCGCACAGGGGACACAAGAAATAGCGCCCCGGCCAGTCACTGGCCGATTCAAAGCTCGGCCGAGCAGGGAGAAGATGTTGAACAGCAAACGGATACTCGTGACCGGCGGCGCCGGCTTCCTCGGCTCGCATCTGTGCGAGCGCCTGGTGAAGCAGGGCCACGACGTCATCTGCGTCGACAACTTCTTCACCGGCACCAAAGCCAACATCGCTCACCTGATGGACGAGCCGCTCTTCGAGGTGATCCGCCACGACGTCACCGAGCCGCTGCACCTGTACGTCGACGAGATCTACAACCTCGCCTGCCCCGCATCGCCGGTGCACTACCAGGCGGACCCGATCCACACGATGAAGACGAACGTGCTGGGCGCGATCAACATGCTCGGCCTGGCGCGACGCACCGGCGCGAAGTCCTTCCTGGCCTCGACCAGCGAGGTCTACGGCGACCCGCTCGAGCACCCGCAGACGGAGAGCTACTGGGGTCACGTGAATCCGAACGGCATCCGCTCCTGCTACGACGAAGGCAAGCGCAGCGCCGAGGCCCTGTACTTCGACTACCACCGCCGGCACAAGCTGCCGATCAAGGTGGCGCGCATCTTCAACACCTACGGCCCGCGGATGCACCCGGAGGACGGGCGCGTCGTGTCGAACTTCATCGTCCAGGCGCTCAGGGGCGAGCCGATCACCATCTACGGCGACGGCTCGCAGTCGCGGTCGTTCTGCTATGTCGACGACCTCGTCGACGGCTTCGTGCGCCTGATGAAGTCGGCCCCCGACTTCCTCGGCCCGGTGAACCTCGGCAACCCGGCGGAGTTCACGATGATCGAACTCGCCGAGGTGGTACTGCGGATCACCGGTTCGCGTTCGAAGCTCGTCCGCCGGCCGCTTCCGCAGGACGATCCCAAACGGCGCCAGCCCGACATCTCTCTCGCCCGCGGGGCGCTCGGCTGGCAGCCCACTGTCAAGCTCGAGCAGGGCATCACGAAGACGGTGGCCTACTTCGACCGCCTGCTCGTGCGCGACCGGTCCGTGCTCAGCGACGACCGGCCGGCGCGGCAGCCGGCAAAGAACCTGTCGACCGCGTGAGTTCCGCATGCGGACCGACGCGGGCAACGTTCTGGTCACCGGCGGCGCGGGCTACATCGGCAGCCACACCTGCAAGGCGCTGGCGGCGGCCGGGTACACGCCGGTGGCACTGGACAACCTGGTCTACGGCCACCGCTGGGCGGTGCGCTGGGGGCCGCTCGAATTCACTGATCTCGCCGACCGCGCCGCGGTGGAGCGCGTGCTGCGCCAGCGCGCCATTCGCTCGGTGATCCACTTCGCCGCCTATGCCTACGTCGGCGAGTCGATGAGCGATCCCGGCAAGTACTTCCGCAACAACGTCGCCAACACGCTCAACCTGCTCGATGCGATGCGCGCCGTCGGCGTCGGACGGATCGTCTTCTCCTCCACCTGCGCCACCTACGGCGTGCCCGACGCCGTGCCGATCGCCGAAGACCACCCGCAGCGGCCGGTCAACCCCTACGGCGAATCGAAGCTCTTCATCGAGCGCGCGCTGCACTGGCACGGCGCCGCGCATGGCCTGCGCTGGATGGCGCTGCGCTACTTCAACGCCGCCGGCGCCGATCCGGACGGCGAAATCGGCGAAGACCACGACCCCGAGACGCACCTGATCCCGCTCGCCATCGCGACCGCGCTGGGCCGCCGCGCCGAGCTGCAGGTGATGGGCACCGATTACCCGACGCCCGACGGCACGGCGATCCGCGACTACATCCACGTGACCGACCTGGCCGACGCGCACGTGCGTGCCCTGCGCCATCTCGAAGCGGCGGGCGCGTCCGGCGCACTGAACCTGGGCACCGGCCGCGGCCACTCGGTGCGCGAGGTGGTGGCCACGGTCGAGCGGGTGAGCGGCCGCAAGGTCCATGCGCGCAACGCCCCTCGCCGTCCCGGCGACCCGCCGGCGCTGGTCGCCGCGCCGGGCCGCGCGCGGGAGCTGCTCGGCTGGGAGCCGCGCTGCTCTGGCCTGGAGACGATCGTGCAGACCGCGTGCCGTTGGCACAGCGCCCACGTGCCCGGCGCGGACGTTCGCGCCGCGGCCTGAGGTGGTCCTGATGAGCGCCGTCATGGCCGAAGTAACGCCGGCCGCCGCCCGCACGCTCGTGAGCGTTCTGAAGGCCGAGCCCGGCTTCGACGAGCGTCCCCGCGTCGGCGGCAAGTTCCTTTTCGCAGGCGAGCAGAAGCTGTGGGTGCGCGGCGTGACCTACGGCACGTTCGGTCCGCAACAAGACGGCGAGGAGTACCCGGACGACGAGCAGCTCGAGCAGGACTTCGCGGCGATGCGCGCCAATGCGGTCAACGCGGTGCGCTGCTACACGGTGCCGCCGCGCCGGTTGCTCGACGTGGCCCAACGTAACGGCCTGCGCGTGATGGTCGGCCTGCCGTGGGAGCAGCACATCGCCTTCCTCGATGAGCCCGGCCGCGCCGGGAGCATCGAACAGCGCGTGCGCGAAGGCGTACGCCGCTGCGCCGGCCACCCCGCCGTGCTGTGCTACTCGATCGGCAACGAGATCCCGGCGTCGATCGTGCGCTGGCACGGGCGCCGCCGGATCGAGCGCTTCCTGAAGCGCCTGTACCGGGTGGCGAAGGACGAGGATCCCGACGGGCTGGTCACCTATGTGAACTTCCCGACCACCGAATACCTGCAATTGCCGTTCCTCGACCTGGTCTGCTTCAACGTCTACCTGGAAACGCGCGAGCGGCTCGACGCCTACCTCGCGCGGCTGCAGAACCTGGCCGGCGAAAAGCCGCTGCTGATGGCGGAGATCGGCCTGGACAGCCGGCGCAACGGCCTGCAGAAGCAGGCCGAGAGCGTCGAATGGCAGGTGCGCACCGCCTTCGCCGCCGGCTGCGCCGGCGCGTTTGCCTTTGCGTGGACCGACGAGTGGCACCGCGGCGGCCACGACATCGACGACTGGGACTTCGGCCTGGTGACGCGCGACCGCAAGCCGAAGCCTGCGCTGGCCGCGGTGCGCCGCGCCTTCACCGAAGTGCCCTTCCCCGCCGACACGAAGTGGCCACGCGTCACCGTGGTGGTGTGCAGCTTCAACGGCGCGCGCACGATCCGCGACACGATGGAGGGCATGAAGCGGCTGGAATACCCGGACTTGGAGGTGATCGTCGTCAACGACGGCTCGACCGATGCGACGCCGGTCATCGTCTCCGGGTACGCCGGCGTGCGCCTGATCAGCACCGAGAACCGCGGCCTTTCCGCCGCGCGCAACATGGGCTGGCAGGAAGCAAGCGGCGAGATCGTCGCCTACATCGACGACGACGCGTACCCGGACCCGCACTGGCTGCACTACATCGCCTACCGCTTCCTGACCGGCGACTGGGTCGGCGTGGGCGGGCCGAACATCGCCCCGCCCGGCGACGGCCCGATCGCCGACTGCGTGGCCAACGCACCGGGCGGCCCGGTGCAGGTGCTCGTCTCCGACATCGAGGCCGAGCACATCCCCGGCTGCAACATGGCGTTCCGCCGCGAGGCGCTGGCGGCCATCGACGGCTTCGACGTGCGCTACCGGGCCGCCGGCGACGACGTCGACCTGTGCTGGCGGCTGCAGGAGCGCGGCGGCAGGATCGGCTTTCACGCCGGCGCGATGGACTGGCACCACCGGCGCAACTCGCTGGCGATGTACTGGAACCAGCAGAAGGGTTACGGCAAGGCCGAGGCACTGCTGGAAGCAAAGTGGCCCGAGCGCTACAACGCGCTGGGCCACCTGTCGTGGGGCGGGCAACTGTACGGCCGCGGCTTCACGCTGCCACTGCCGGCCGGCCGCGCGAGCGTCTACGGCGGCGTCTGGGGCTCGGCCGCTTATCAGTCGCTGTACACGCCGGCGCCGGTGACGCTGCTGGCGCTACCGCTGATGCCGGAGTGGTGGTACGTGGTCGGCGCGCTGACCGTGCTCGCCGCACTGGGCTTCTCGTGGCCGCCGCTGTTCCTGTTCGCGCCGCTGGCGCTGCTGGCGGTCGCGGCGCCGTTGGCGCAGGCCGCGCTGGCTGCGGCGCGGGCGACCTTCCCGCTTCCCGCGCGCAGCGCCGGCGAGCGCTGGCAGCGTTTCGCGCTGGTCTGCTTCATGCACCTGCAGCAGCCGCTGGCCCGCCTGATCGGGCGCCGGCAACACGGTCTGACACCGTGGCGGCGGCGCGGGGTGCCTGCAGGTGCCGGCCCGGCGCCGACACAGATCTGGAGCGAACGGTGGCGCGCCCCCGAAGCATGGGTCGCGACGTTCGAATCGGCTTTGCGCGCCGATGGGTTCGTAGTGCGGCGCGGCGGCGTTAGTGATCCTTGGGACATCGAACTGCGCGGCGGCCTGCAAGGCGCGCTGCGAACGCGCTTCGCGGTCGAGGAGCACGGTGCCGGCAGGCAGCTCGTTCGGCTGCACGCCGAGGAATACGCGCCTGTGGCCGTGCGGGTCACCCGGTGGGGCGCGGTTGCCCTGGCCGCGGCGGCCGCCGTCTCGGGGGGCTGGGTCGCTGCTGCAGCGCTGACGGCCGCCGCCCTTGGACTCGCTTGGCGCACGAGGCGCGACCAGCGACACGCTCGCGATGCATGGAGCGCTGTATGCGGGCGCGTCGCAGCCGAAGCCGCGCAGGAAAGCTCCGAATGAACGCGGTTCCGGTGCGCCAACTGCTGAAGCGGATGTACTCGCATCTGCGGCCGTTCCGCGTGCCGCTGGTGCTGGTCGTCGTCGTCGACCTGCTGGCCATCCCTCTCACATTGCTGACGCCGCTGCCGCTGGCCATCGCAGTCGATTACGCGGTTGGCAGCAAGCCGCTGCCCCCCTGGGCGTCGCCCTGGTTGCCGGGATTCGTTACCGGATCGCCGACCGGCGCGCTGGCGCTGGCGATCGCACTCATGCTGCTGATCGCGCTGGTCGGGCAGCTGCAGCGCAATGGTGCCTGGCTGCTGCAATCGTGGGTCGGCGAGCGCGTCGTCCTGGCCTTCCGCGCCGAGCTGTTCCGCCAGGTGCAGCGCCTGTCACTGGCCTATCACGACGCGCGCGGGACCAGCGACTCGCTTTACCGCATCCAGTACGACGCCGGCGCCATCCAGTGGATCGCGGTCTACGGCATAGCGCCGCTGCTGACTGCAGTGGGCACGCTGATTGGCATGTTCGTCGTGCTGCTGTCGCTGGATGCAGCGCTCGCCCTGATCGCGCTCTCGGTCGGCCCGCTGCTCGCCATCCTCGCTCGACGCTTCGGTCGCAACGTGCGGGCGCGCTGGCACATCCAGAAGGAGATCGAGAGCTCGGTGACATCGATGCTGCAGGAGGTGCTGACCGGGCTGCGCGTGGTCAAGGCCTTCGGACAGGAGCGGCGTGAGGAGAGCCGCTTCATCGAGCGCGCCGGGCGCGAGGTGCGTGCCAACATGGCGGTGGTGCGTGTCCAGGCCGTGTTCTACACACTGACCGCGCTCGTGCTCGCTGCCGGCACCGCCGCCGCGCTGTGGGTGTGCGTCCGCAACGTGCAGACCGGCGCGCTGACGCTGGGCGGACTGACCCTGGTGATGGCCTATCTCGCTCAGCTGTACGCGCCGCTGGAAACGCTGACGCACAAGGTGAGCGAACTGCAGAGCTCGTTCGCCAGCGCCGAGCGTGCGCTGGCGCTGCTCGACGAGAAGATCGACGTTCAGGACCGGCCAGGCGCCAAGCCCTTGTCACGCGCCCGCGGCGAGATCGAACTGCGCGACGTCGCTTTCTCTTACGTGGCCGAGGCGCCGGTGCTGTGCGGCGCCAGCGTCGTCATCGCGGCCGGCATGCGGGTGGGCATTGTCGGCCGCACCGGCGCCGGCAAGACCACCCTGGTCAACCTGTTGACGCGCTTTCATGACCCGAGTCGCGGCGCCCTGCTGCTCGACGGCACCGACATGCGCGACTGGAAGCTCGAGGACCTGCGCCGCCAGTTTGCCATCGTGCTGCAGGAGCCGGTGCTGTTCTCGACCAGCATCGGCGAGAACATCGCCTACGGCCGGCCGGAGGCGAGCGAGGACGAGATCGTCGCCGCCGCGCGCGCGGCGAATGCGCACGAGTTCATCGAGGCGCTGCCCGACGGCTACGGCACGCAGGTCGGCGAACGGGGCATGATGCTCTCCGGCGGCCAGCGACAGCGGGTGGCGCTGGCGCGCGCTTTCCTGAAGGACGCGCCGATCCTGATCCTCGACGAGCCGACCAGCTCGGTCGACCTGAAGACAGAGGCGGCGATCATCGAGGCGATGGAACGGCTGATGGCCGACCGGACCACCTTCATCGTCGCCCATCGGCTGGCGACGCTTCGCCACTGCGACGTCATCTACGCGGTCGAGGACGGCCGCCTGGTGCCGGCCACGGCAGAAGCCTCAGCGCCCCTGCTGACCAACCGCGGCCTCGGACTCGACTTGCCGGCCGCGCAGGCGCTGGAGTCCGCCGCGTGAGGGGCCTTCGCGTCGTCGTGCTCGGTACGATGGGTGCCGACCCCTATGCCGGCATGGCCTGGATGCATATGCAGATCGCCGGTGGCCTGCTTCGCATCGGCTGCGACGTGCACTATCTCGAGACCACCTCGGCCTGGCCGTACGACCCGACGCAGGGCATGCGCGTGGCCGACGCCGGCTATCCCGTCGCCCACCTGGCGCGCGCGACCGAGCAGTTCGGACTGGGCGCCCGATGGGCCTACCGCTGCAGCTGGGCTGACGGCCGCTGGCTGGGTCCCGACGCGGCGCGGGCGGACGAACTGCTGAAGACCGCCGACATCGTGCTGAACGTCTCGGGCTCGACGTCACTCAAGGAGGACTACCTGAGCTGCTCCAGGCTCGTCTACTTCGGCACCGACCCGGTCGGCGACGAACTGCTGTACGCCGCCGGCGACGCGCGGCGGACGGCGATGATCGACGAGCACCAGGACGTGGTCACCTACGGCGAGAACATCGGCACGCCTCGCAGCCCCCTGCCGCCGCTGCCGCGGCTGCGCGGTCACACGCGCCAGCCGGTGCTGATCGACATGTGGGAAGCCGGTGCGGACAGTCCGCCGATGCGCGATCTCTTCACCACCGTCGGCAACTGGCGGCAGGATGGCCAGGACGCCGTCTTCGCGGGCCGGCCGCTGCGCTGGAGCAAGCACCACGAGTTCCTGAAGTTCGTCGAGGTGCCACGCCTTGCCGGCCGCACCGTCGAACTGGCCACCAACCTCGGCGACCCGGGTGCCGAACCGGTTGCGGAGCCCTCGCCCGGCGCGGTCGCCCCGAACGAGATCCGCGGCGCCGAAGGCCTCGACAGCCGCCACGCACGGCTGCTCCTCGGCAACGGCTGGCGACTGGCCGACGGCCCGGCGCTGTCGCTCGACCCGTGGAAGTACCGCGACTACATCCTGTCTTCGAAGGCCGAGTTCACCGTTGCCCGCGAATTCAACGTACTGCCGCGCAGCGGGTGGTTCAGCGAGCGCAGCGCCTGCTACCTCGCCGCCGGCCGGCCGGTAGTGACGCAGGACACCGGCTTCTCCGATGTGCTGCCGACCGGCGAAGGGCTGTTCGCCTTCAGCACCGTCGAGGAGGCCGTCGAGGCGATCCGCGCGATCGATGCCGACTACACGCGGCACGCGCGGGCCGCGCGGCGCATCGCGCACGACTGCTTCCGGGCCGAGGTCGTGCTGCCTCGCCTGCTCACCGACCTCGGTCTCTAGAACGTGCGCCTGCTCGTCGTCAATGCCGACGACTTCGGCCTGTCCGCCGGGGTCAACGCGGGCGTTGTCCGGGCGCACGAGCAGGGCATCGTCACCAGCGCCAGCCTGATGGTGCTGCAGCCGGCAGCCGACGCCGCCGCCGACTATGCCCGCGGGCACCCGCGGCTCGGCCTCGGCCTGCACGTCGACCTGGGCGAGTGGTGCTTCCGCGAAGGCCAGTGGCACGCGCTGTACGAGCGCGTGCCGCCGCGCGACGATGCTGCCGTCGAGGCCGAGGTGCTCCGCCAGCTCGAACGTTTCCGCGCGCTGCTCGGCCGCGATCCGGGCCATCTCGACTCGCACCAGCACGTGCACCGGCGCGAGCCGGCGGCCACCGTGCTCGGCGCGCTGGCGCGCCGCCTCGGCGTGCCGCTGCGCGGCGCCGGCCGCATCGCCTTCCGTGGCGACTTCTACGGGCAGACCGACGCCGGCGAGCCGCTGCCGGGACGGATATCCGTCGAGACCGTTCTCGCGCTGCTCGACACGCTGGCACCGGGCGCCACCGAGATGGCCTGCCATCCCGGCCTGGTCGGCGACGAGGATGCGCTCGGCGGCACGATGTACCGCAGTGCGCGCAATGCCGAAGTCGCCGTGCTCTGCGATCCGCGCCTGCGCGAGGCGCTGGCGCGGCGCGGCACTGCGCTGGCGACCTATGCGCAGGCCGTCGAGGCGCTCGGGGGCGCCTGGTGAGGCGCACCGCGATCGGCGGCGGCGAGCGTCTGCGCGTGATCGTCATGGGCTACGTCGTGCGCGGCCCGCTGGCCGGGCCGACCTGGCACCACCTGCAGTACGTGCTCGGGCTGCGCGACCTGGGCCACGACGTCTGGTTCCTCGAGGACAGCGAGGACTACCCGAGCTGCTACGACCCGCAGCGGCAGGAGACGACCGTCGACCCGCGATACGGACTGGCGTTCGCCGCCCGCGTGTTCGACCGCGCCGGCGTCGGCGAGCGCTGGGCCTACCACGACGCGCACACCGGGCGCTGGCACGGCCCGGCGGGCGGGCGCATCAAGGCCGTCGCGCGCGACGCCGACGTGCTGATTAACGTCTCTGGCATCAACCCGGTGCGGCCCTGGCTGCAGGAGGTCCCTTGCCGCGTGCTGATCGACACCGACCCGGTGTTCACGCAGATCGACTGCATCGAGGACGCTGCCAAGCGCGCGCGCGCCTTAGAGCACCAGCACTTCTTCACCTTCGGCGAGTGCGTCGGCAGGCCCGCCTGCAGCATGCCGGACGATGGTCTGCCCTGGCGGCCGACGCGGCAGCCGGTGGCGCTGCACGCCTGGCCGGTGGCGCCGCCCCGGTCCGGCGGGCTGTACACGACGGTGATGCTCTGGGACAGCTACGATCCGCGCGAGTACCAGGGTCGCCACTACGGCATGAAGGCGTTGTCGATGGAAGCGGTGTTCGACTTCCCGCGGCAGCTCGGCCGACGCTTCGAGCTGACGCTCGGCGGCCTGACCTCGCCGACCCAGCGGCTGCTCGACGCCGGCTGGCTGCTTCGCGACCCCATCGCCACGACCTGCGATCCCTGGGTCTACCAGCAGTACATGCACGCCTCGAAGGCCGAGTTCAGCGTCGCCAAGCACGGCTACGTCGTCAGCGGCAGCGGCTGGTTCAGCGAGCGCAGCTGCGGCTACCTCGCCAGCGGCCGCCC